>Ga0233336_1000189_pt1 | contig 11309 bp, 2 predicted proteins | sample GEONDECOMP225_FD_183636 | JGI IMG/M metagenome (GOLD analysis project Ga0233336, IMG submission 183636) | Leaf litter microbial communities from Shasta-Trinity National Forest, California, United States - GEON-DECOMP-225 | ecosystem: Environmental > Terrestrial > Plant litter > Unclassified...
TGTAAAGCTTCGCAATCCTTTCACGCAGCGGGAAAGTGCTTCGCTCCTTCCTTCTGACTTGCCTCATGAACTGCCCCTCAATCAACGGTTGGGCGTTCCTACTCTATTGACATTCCTTAAACATTCATTGACATTAAAAAAGGGCTAAATGCGAAGCCAACTCTTGGAAGAAAAAAAAATGTGTGTCTGTAATTTCGCTTCGGGTGATTGGTTATAGAAATAAATATTATAGGGTATCCCTCTCCCTCCTGCCTCGGTCGAGCCCTCCGGACCTCTGCGTGAATGTTTTGATAGGAATGGTTCTGCCGGGCATGATGAAGTAAGTGGATCCATCACCCTCAAAGGAAGTTATATATACTAAGTCCGAGGAGGTATACTATATATACGTATATAGATGGTGACCGCGAAGAGTGAGCAGCAGTGAGACACTGGATGGACCATCGATTCTATCTATGGATATCGCAATATGTTCTAAAAGGGAAATCTATAGATGGTAACCCTCAAAGGCAATAGATAGAGTAAGCAACATTATCTGGAGATATAGTAAGCAACATGATCTGGACTCAACTATAAGTGTTAAGTACGTATGAAGTGGTGTGTTCATTAGGTTGATAGATCTCTCTAAGGGATAGTGTTTTATATGAGTAAGAAGCTGGAAACATAGGTAATGTAAGAGTAACTACCGTGATATAAGCATCTCCATAAGTAGTGATTACTAACTATACTATAAAGCAGAGTAATCTATATGGTATATATATCCAAGATGATAATTAGGGATAATACGTTACACCTATGTAATGAGATAAGAGCTTAGAGAGATTATAAGTGTAAAGCTCATTTTATTACTATAAGTATTACAGCTCTTGTTTATCCTTATGTAAGTAATTACCTATGTTTATATAATAGGCTTTATCACCATAGGCTAAATATCACATATTATATATATATCTTCTACATATAACGTTATTGGTTTAATGTAATGACTCTATTCCAGAGCATGGTTTTCTTACCATTATTGATAGGAGTATGTAGCTTAATGAGTACCAAGCTTGTACTTATGTTATATGTGTTACACTATACCCTATTAGTTTTATTAGGATAGTACAATGGCTAGTAAGTAGTAATGAATACTGATTACTTGTACCTAATGAGTACTATTACCATATATTAAGAAGCTCATATTACTAAGATAGCTTGTGATTCAATACTGGTATGTTACCTATTAAATATGTGTTATAAATACGTGCATACTAATACATAATCAATTACAACCATTACTCTGGTGAGATAAGCACTTGGTCAGCTTAGTCATACTAATTATGTAGAACACATGGACCCGGTGTAGTTTATATCACATTAGTAGCAGTCAATGGTATTGGTTCTATCCATCCTACGAATCACTGTGTAAAAGCCATTGTAGAGAGCTCATGTATAAATAAGCATCCTTATATTACGAGCTCAATTGATTACTAGATATGACTGGAATAGTTCATATAAGCCATAACAAGGTAAGCTGTATAACTAGTATTCCCATAATCAGGAAGTATAAGCTATTCACAACTGGGAACAAGCATTAGCCTAATATAGTGGTATTATTTATGGGAACACTTAACAGTATAGCTATATCTAATATGACCCATGATATAGAGCTAACAAGGTGTAAGCATAAGGTTATAGATTATGATTGATTAGGTGATTACAGTACTACTTAGCTTCATTAATTGCCTACTTTCTCATATTGGGTCCTGTATTTCACGTATGATATGGACATGGAATTGAGGGAAATGCACAGGGCACACATACGGAAGGGCATATAGCTCATATGTTACTGATATACTTAGATTCATTACAATATAAATACTGTTATATTATGGATATAAATGCTTACGTATTTGACCTAATAGCTTATAAGCGGTTATACTAGTGCTTTTCACTGTGCTAGGTAATGCCGAGTGAGCTTACTTTGATTACCATTGTTACAGATAAGGTTACCATTAGAACCCATGCAATTAAGCAGAGATATGGAAAAAACAACAAGCTGGTATGAGTGATATCATAGTTGCATCATTACCTTAGCTTTAATCAATACGGGTCTATAGCTCTAACTTGGAACTTATACGTCACTTACAATCCCATATGAGCTTGAGAAAGGTGAAGTAACGGAACTCATAGTGCTTATCGTATGTGAAACCCTTCCCCTCCTTTGTCGGGCAAGCAACCTTGCCCGATGCGGACAAGCGACTTCGTACCTTCCTTCCCCTCGTGCCTCGGGAAAGTCCCTCTCCCGTATGGTCGAGCAGCTCCGCCCCTCTCCTTTTAGTCGAGCCCTCCGGACCTCCGGGTCCTTTTAGTAAAACCGAGGATCGATGGGGAACCCTCGATAAATAACTCAACCTCGCTATGTTGAGACTCGAGAGATTCAATGCATTTCAGTTTAAGGATTGGAGCTTTAAATCAGCACCTCATATGGAGACAGCAGCCCCAAATAAAGCACCTTACATGTGGTATATTGGCACCATAAGGTCAGGTCAATTCAGATTACTCACTTGCATTGAATGGGACTAAAGCATGCCAGATTTGGATCAGAATGGCGCTCCATATGGGTACAAGGAGGGCACCTTATATGGGCTATTTTTAGCGTGCTTTTTATAGGATCCATCCACCTAACCTAGGCGCCTACCTTTTAGCTATTTTGAGCTTACTTTCTGAGGTTATCTTTATTAATAGGCAAGTGAAAAGAATCTAGCAAGTAGGTGGCTCTTGTAGGTGGGCAATGGCTCTTCCTTTAAGACTAATGACTCCTCTTTAAGGCGAGTAGGTGTTTCCAAATTAGTGGGAAGTGTTTGCTTCCCCAATGTTTTTGCTTGTTCGCTAAAGTGTTATATTGTGGGAAGTTCTCATAAAAACCAGCGAGAAATAAGTCTTTGGGTCTGGATCTTCTGCTTTATTTACTGGATCAACAAAAGAAACTGGAGCTACTGAATAACCCCAACTGCTGCCCTGGTTATTGCTCCCTCACGTGCATGCCTTTGCCTCTACTTCCTGTGTTCCTGCCGACTTCTCTCTTTCTTGCTTCGCTCGACAGAGTAGCTGTGTGCAAGTGATTGATTGAGAGATGATTTACGGCCAACATCTTTGGGGGTGGGTGGGACGGAAGCTGCACCTACACAGGACTGTTCTACTGATACCGTAGCTCGGTTTCTCTTTTCAAACATCATTACTCAGTTTGGTTGTCCTCGAAGCCTAACTAGTGACCTAGGGAGACACTTATTAAGTACTACTATAGAAACCTTTAAAAGAGAGTTTCTAATTCGGCATCATAAGAGTAGCCCCTATCACCTTTTTTGCATGATAAAGTGCATTCTCATGGGTTTGAGCATGATGGTTGGATCAACACACGGGGGAGATCAATGAACAGAAGCATGGCAGGATTGGTTAAGGTACTTATCAAATGTAATAATGTCAAATTCGTAGAATGCCCTCCTTGAGCCGCCTATAACTAGGACTCATATATCTACGTTGAACTTGTCCATATGTAAAGTAGTTCTGACACTGTAGTTTTTATAAAGAGGTAAATTATACATATCCGCTTCCGTCAATATGTTTACCTTTTCTCCTTAGGCTTGAACTCTCTCTGTAGTATAGTGGGATGATGGGCTTTACACTCTGCGACGGCTGCTTCTTAAGGCTCTTAATATAGTGTTAGAGATCACAACAGAAACTATTTCTCTATGAAGGCCTATTTAAACTATGCTACTACTACTATTGGATGCCTCTTGTACTAGAGGCCGATGCACTCCGCCAGAGAAGCTGAGCGGAAGATCCGGAGTTTCCAGAGTTTATGATAATCTAAATACAACTAATATTCGCCATATCTACGTTTCACTTACATTTCGTATCTAAATATCTATAAATTCTCAATGGGAGGAGAGTGGTAAAACCATATTCTCTTGTTTGATAAAATTATAGTACAACGGAATAGGTTTCTACCTAACCTGTGAAGCACCCTATAACTGCCCCGCCTCACTCTCTATACTCTGTTTTTTCATTGCCCTTCTACTTCATCTTCCCCGCATGCAGACTCCTCCCCTCTTATAAGAGTAATCTTAATTACTAATCCTACCCTTATTTGCTCGCTATAAGGTTATATCCACTTATTAAAAAAAATGTATCTATCAAGCACCCCGCCCCGCATCTGTCTGTGGTTTGTACGCGGAATCAACAGACTAACTCCTTACCAACCAACGTCTTTCCTTATAAATATGACTGAGATCAAAATAGATATCTGGATACCTCTATATTATAACTGACTTCCACTTCTTGATCGCGAGCAGTAAGTCATATTGGGATGGAACGAGACGATAGTGAGTGATACTGAGGTGTGGTGAATGCGCCCCTAGCGAGCAGCCCAACCTCACCTGTTCTTCCAAAATTATTACTGGGTTCATACCACTGGGTTAAAGGGTTCATGCACGCCCTCGATAACGGCTCTATGACTGTCCCATCGAAATAGCAGGAATCGGGGTTCTATCCCATCCCAGCCATCCCAGCTAGCCTACCAGCCAGCCACGAGAGAGTAAGTCCTCCTTCAGATAGACCCACCTTACTCTCGGAGTTCTATTTGAGATGAACCAACTCCTTAAGGCATATTTGGGGTTTATTATCTACCCCACGGAACCCTATCTTTATAAATCAAAATACGTTATAGCGCATGGCAGTAGGCCACTAAAGGGAAGGGATTATTCATATAAGGACTTGAAGTGACAATACAGCAACGAATAATGGCATTTGACTACGTTTCATACTTCTGCTTGAACGAGGCTTCCTAGCTTGCTTGTGGGTGGGCTAGCTGGGATGGAATTTATAGCTTGGTATTGCTGGCTTGATTGGGGAATTAGAATGGGGAAGACAAAAAACGTTATAAAACAATCAGATTGAAATTTTCGCACCCCGAAAACGGTAGTTTTTCGCTTTTTTGAGACCTGACTAAGACCCCACATCACCTTAGAGTTGTTGCTTCTTCTTTAGCACCGCACCTCATCCTTTTAGCATTTTATTATTGATTCCCCCTGAACCTTTAAACCGAACCTTTAGTTGAATATGCCACGGGGACTATTATTAATAACTTGAACCACTAGTAATAATTTTTATCCACCTCCCCACCTGGTGCCTTTTAAGATGGGAATCCTTCCTATATATGAGCCTCAACTTTATCGGGCCATTGTCATTACGATTCGGGCGGGCTTGTAAATAACGCACTTACTCGCTGGATTCAGACTTATCATTTTATGGTTATTATAGATTATGAAACAAATACAACACATTAAGTCAAACCTGCCTTGGAAGTGGAAAGCCATGAATGCAAATGGAAAAAGGCAACCTTCGGTCCGGGAAAGCTCCCTTATTATACAGGTGAATTAAAAACCAAACACCAAAGATATGGAAGTTGGCTCAACTAGAAAGCCTATCAAATTGGCTTAGTCGTCCCGACTGACTGGGGTTCAGAAGAGCGAGCCGAGAGAGATATAGTGAACGTACATAAATCATCAGTAATTCAATAAAAAAGAGCGGGCAGATAGCACTTTCATTATAGACTCTATTTGCCAAATCACAGAGAGATCGGCCATCACATCAAATAGTTTTATCCTCGTCGTATGGGATCCAATTTCCACGCCCCCTTACGTCTTTAAGTGCCTGTTAGTTTCGCAGTTGGTGGTGTTTCGGGCACAGCAAAGGACTGCCTTCACCCCCAGACAGATAGATTGGAAAGGGAGGAGCGAACCGGTGCTTCGTTCTATCCATCTTATTTTAGGCAGGGGGATAGAACTAACTTAGACTGCTGCCACTGATGCGAGCCGGCTATCCTATCTTCTCTTCTATTGAGACTCTGGCCATATCATACATAGAGGTTTTTGGAATCTCTTTGTGTTCATCAGTGACTTAGTCTTCGAGCAAAAGTCTTCGGACGCGTATTTACATATATTTATTCCCTCAAAGGGGCGTAACATATTGCTAGAGATTAAAAATAGTCTTTCAACACTATAATTAGGAAAGCTGTACCCGAGAAATATGCTTGTTGGGGGACGGTTCCAATATGCCTGTTGTTGCAGTCCCAAGATGTTGGAGTAATAATTTAAATACCAGACCGGAGTCCCAATCATTGGAGATCCTTTCTAAGATGCTTGCTTCAGCTACAGAGATTAATTGCTTGCACTCCCCTTAGTTCGAAAGTGACCTACCAATATCTATCCCCTAACAAAGGGCTATTCGGATCAATAATTGCCGTGCGTGCTCGTTGCCGTCCTTCATTTCGACTGATAGGTGTGATCTTTCATCACCGGGGTAGTGATGGAATGCAAGGCTTCTATTTCCTCTTAGATTGTAACCAAAAGGCAGGACTTAACCTATACTGATAACCGTTAGTGAACACGTGAAATCCATTTCAACTTCATTTAGGTAGCGGAACCTTTTCTCTTAATTAGTCCTGCCATGAAGCCAGGAGAAACTACTTCTTCTTGGAGGTTGTATGCTTCTAGGTTGATGCTTAAATGGTTGGGTGGGATAGGGGAATATGAATGTGTGCTGGTTGGAAATAAGTCTATTGTTATTCCTCCCTATAACAAATCCAGAATGATTTTAGTCCGGTACGGAACGATATTAGTTAAGTTCACCACGCATGTCTCTCATCTCGTCGTCGCCCATCACTATTGGTTCAGTTGGCTGGTTCGGATGTTTTTTACGGCCTTCTATTAACCCACCCATAGTGAAGAATGCTGTTCCCTCTTAATGCCCGTATCATTCCCTCTACGTTCGGGTGGGGCTAGCTTATCATAAATTCATTCAATTTTGCGTTGTGTGTGGGATATAGAAGCTGCCCTCTTTATGCAACCCCGGTACCTTTCTTCGTTCAGAAGGAGGTGGGTAGTTGTAGGGAAAACGCCCGGAACTTATCTCTACGTGAAAACCCCCACACGCCAACCATTCCTATTCCGGTTCCGAACACTCTCCTTTATTTCTCTTTACTAGAACCAATAAGTAAATGCCAGATCTCGCTTGCTTGGTTGATAACCTATTTGTTTGCCCATAACTAGAACCAAGAAGGCAATGCTCCGGGAATGGGTGGGATATAGAAAGAACCGCACAAACAACTAGCTTGAAAGCCTTGACCATCTACTTTTATACTTTATTGCTTTATTGGCCAATAAACCCCTCCCTCATTCTATTTCTTTCTTCATTGGATTTCCTCATTCATTCATCCATTTATTCCATAAAATGGAATAAAGAAAGGGGCGTACTAAGGTGGGGTAATTAATGATCCAGTTGGCAGAGAAAAGGGAAAGAAAAAAGGGCTTTATCCTACTTCGAAAATACGTGAGTAAGGAAACCCGATCCAAAGACAATTCGATCGGGATAAAAAAGGCAGCCATTCTAATCTGCTTCGCCGGGATAGCACTTCTTGCTATTTTGAAACCAGAGATTAGAGGGAAGACTTGAGGTATTGACTTACTTATTCCTTAGCGATAAAATAGCCATTGAACAAACGCTGCCATTTGAACCCTAGCTATTTCGTTGAGATGCCTCTGTAGTGAAATCGAACCCGTGTTTAATAGAAAGCTATTTCGGTGGGGTGAGGCGGAACTAATCCGTTATTTGGATGCTCCGGTAGCTCTGGTGCAGCAATAAGCTCTTCCTCCGCAGCGACCGGTCCATGCAGCAGTTTACGTTGTCCCGTGTACCTTTTTTAGGTCGTTAGCAAAACAGGGTAAGATAGCTTTTTCCTAATAGTAACCTAAACTCTTTTATTTCCTGGGCTTCTATTTCTGGGTGATGAGAGCGTAGTGCTCCCCGGGACGATTCAATAATTTGCTGCTCCCCCCCATCCATTGCATCCTCGGTGTAGTGCCCATGGGCTACCTAAACTATAAGGTGATGGAACCCTCGGGGTATAGGCGGCCCAAACTATGTTTATTGCGGATTCCTGGTTCACCGCAGATAGAGATGGATGGATTAACCTCGGCTACGTTTCTCAGCTTCACTGCCGCTACACTTTCTATACATCTTTTATGAATTGACATCTCGGCTCCTAATGCGCCTGCCTGGAGGCACCCTCGGTAACATCGGCATCCTACCTATAAGGTTATTCTTTACGCCCAGTTATGTTACTTAATTTCCCACCCTCGTTGGAAGTAAGGCCAGGGCCCGATGACCAGCTTACTTCCCATATGCCCCGTTTTGTTACTCAATTTCCCACTTATTGGAAGGATTGCTAGAAATTAAAGAAGGGAGAACCTTTCCAGCTACTCTACGCCACTTTATCTTTCTTAAATTCCCACTTATTGGAAGGAAGGCATTGAAAGAAAGGTTAATTATGAGCTGATAAACTAGTAAGGACCAGGTGCTTCGTTTGGGTAAAGATCCCAGATCCCATATTGCCTTAACCCCTTCTTCCCAGATAGGCATTGATTGAACCAATTGAATTGTAAACCAAATTATTTTGATGAGGCTGGCCGGAAGATGCAGCCATAGGGGACTAATTAGTATTCTGATGAAAGACGTTCCCATGGACGGACGAATGAAACCCTCCCACCGGAACGAAGACATTGACACTTGGCATTTACTGATCAAGTAGCATGGCAGCATCGACAAGAGTTCTAGCACTGAAAAGAGGTTCATTCCTGCACTGAGTAGCTGCACTGAGTTAGCGGCAGTGATAAAAAAGTTTTTCATTTTGTATCAAGAGTTAATGCACTGACAAGAGCTTCTAGGCAACCACTGCTGTTTCCATCCCAACCAGGTAACCAAGCCGAGCCTGGTATCCAATCCCAGGAGCCCGGTCGATGAGCCAAGCCGAGTAGCCTACCCAGGTATGACCGGCATTGAATATTGGCATCCTGTCATCGAATCACCATTATGGGGAAACTCTATGGAAGGGGGTGAGGCTTATAGTTAGACAGATTAGCTCCTGGCAAATCCTTACCAAGCCCTGGTAAGCCAAGGCCAAGCCAAGGAGATAAGTTAAGAAGGAATGGAATGAAAACAATACTTTGTAAAGTAAGATTTAAGGACCGGTCACCCGGGTTGACTTATATCTTTTTACCTCCTCTCTGGCTTCGGCTCTTGCTTGCCTTGCTCTCCTTCCCTATCTGATTGCTTTTTCCCTCCACCTTTGATAGGAGGACCCAGAGTCTATTTCCATCGAGTGAGGTACTGATCAGTTATCTGAAATTAATGCTTTGGTTACTACTTTACTATTACCGCCTAGGATTCTGTTTGGATGAAGGAAGGCTATTCATTGTCTGCTTGCTGTGCGCTTCCTTCCTGCATGCGCGCTTCTCCGGAAGGAGGCATCGTAACAATCAATTCACCGGGATAGGCTTCCTCGGGCAACAATTTCTACACTGGTTCCTTCCTACTCTATTGGGTGGGGCTTGAACACTTTGAACATTAATATTACTTTCAAAGTCTACTTTGCCTACGTTATGAATGAATGTTGGACAGCTATGTTGTGGGATCCTCAGAACAGAACTGCCTTCTTTAATTGAGGAACTACTCCCAGCGGAGCGGAGATTGGAAGGGCTTGGGCATTTACAGCATTCGTATTTACTTCTTCAGCCTACTTTTAGATAGTCAGTGCGATGCTACTAAAACAGTTATGGGATCATAGCGTGGAAACTGTCCTATGCATTCATTACAGCCAGCCCCCTGGGTTGGATTTAATAAAGCCTTATGATATGAGATTTGACGCGCGTGCTTGGGTTGGAACTTAGAGCATTTGTATTCCCCTTTTATGCCTATTTTAAGAATGCCAGTTGGACTGCTACCACCAGTTGTTGGATCGTCGGAACTGCCCTATGGATTCACTGTGCTAAAGTCCCAAAATTGAAAAATAGGACGCCAACAGGCCCCCAAGAAAAAGCCATGTGTCATCCTCGAGACAACTAAGACCAAGTTAATGGCTGGTGAGTTCCAAGGACTCCTTAAAGATGTTGTTGGGCCTAAGAATTACAATAAGATTGTTGAACTCCTAAACTTCACTTTCATTTATCAATCTAGGAACGTGCTTCTTTGTGAGGTACTGCGCACTATATATTAAATTATAGGAGTGCAATGTAAATCCTATTCTAAATACTATATAAAAAATTATTCAACTCCACAGCTCATTCTCATTAACTTATTGTGTCTGTGGCTACATGACTTTAACCCTTATCTCCCTTGACAGTGTGCAAGGGCAGATAGGTATCTAGGGTCACTGCTTTGGATGGGAAGCTAAGTGAAATGAATATGATCAATCTGAATCAATGATTCCTCAGTTTCTGCTAGGTCATCAACCCTTACAACTTGGGTAATAACATGAGTTCATAGGATGTACTGTGATATGTTGAGAATTATAAAGCAAAACATGATCAATATTATTAAGTAAATATGATATCTTATCCAATGATGTAATTGAAGTACAGAATTTAAGAGATGCTCAATCTTAGTTCCTTGCTTCTTATCTATTAACCCATTAGGCTAGTGATCTGCACTCTCTCATCCAAGGTTAGGAAACAAGGGATGAAGAGGTGGCTGTTTTTATTAATAGCTTCCAAGCTCAAAAGGTGCCTGTCTGCATCTATCCGGGTAGTCCCAATTAGTCCCCATTGATGTATCAAGCCTGCCGCGCGCACTAAAATAAGCGAGCAAGCAACAACCCGCTGAACCAAAAAGCCAAATGCTTCAATCTTCCTATCTAGAGAGAAACGTGGTTAAATGGGCCATGTTCATTAGTAAAAAAAAGAACTCTTTTTCCCTCTCCTTATAAGTCGAGCGTGCTTACGCACCCTTAATTAAGCGTAGATTTATGAGGCAAGAATGTTTACTGAGGCTGTTTTCTATAACTGGTAGCGTATTTAAGTAGCCCAGTTGATCCCGTGGTATCCAAGCCCACCCAGCGCTGACTGGCATTTCCACCTGTATCGATTGAGAAAGTGGCTGTATGGATTGTATCGACTCCTGGATTGACTACCGGCTGCTATCGGGAATTACAACCGGCGGCTATAAGCTAAGACTCCCGCCTATTGACCAGCTGGTTCTGACCACTGACTATTGGCGAGCTCTTTATCGGTTCGCAAATAGACAAGAATACATCATCCTCCTCCTTATTGGTTCCCATACAGAAAAGAAAGCATCGAAACCTGGCATCAACACTTGATTGAAACCTCCTGGCATCGACTCTTCTTGAATCGAGTGATCGCCCGCCACCTGGATCACGCCTATCAGCATTTCCACCTGGGATCGTGGACAAAGACTACTAGCATCAAGTGAATACC
>Ga0233336_1000190_pt1 | contig 11288 bp, 8 predicted proteins | sample GEONDECOMP225_FD_183636 | JGI IMG/M metagenome (GOLD analysis project Ga0233336, IMG submission 183636) | Leaf litter microbial communities from Shasta-Trinity National Forest, California, United States - GEON-DECOMP-225 | ecosystem: Environmental > Terrestrial > Plant litter > Unclassified...
TGGGTTATGAGCAGTGCAACGTAGAGGAACCCTTGGTACATGGGGCGTAAGGTCACTACTAGGACATGGAATATGAAAAAGGCTGCTAGTTGAGGGTTTAAACTTGAGTGTCATCGTGCTCTGCTGTATTTGGCTTGAAGCAGATAGAAGTCCGGATGCGAGTTTGAAGGTGGACATCGGATGAGTTCGTATAAATGTTCTAATAGGGATCTCCTAGTTGGGAAGGGTTGGGAGAATGGTAAGAGCTCATAGGTTGAGAAGAGGTGGGGCCTCTTGTTGGCTAGTGATAACCCTCAGCTAAGTAACTAAGTAAAAGGATTTTGCAACACTATGCTAGATCTTTTTATGGTGGAGCCAGCACTTCGTATAGACAACCTACATATGGGAATTACATATGGGGCATTATAACCCTCTCACAATGATGCCGACACATCCAGTTCCAGTCCATATCTCTCATAGCATGTGCATGTCCCATCATGCAATACTCAAAATTGTAGTGATAGAACATCATCATATGGACCCAACCAAAGACTTCCCGAATGCATTAGCTAGGAGGTTTTCTATAATATAAGCTCTGATTATCCGACGTCGTCACCTCCACTCATGTATATTATAACAATGTGAGTATAAGTAGTCTATCATAGGGATGTTAAGATTGAAATGTAAGTCTTTTAGTGTATAGGCAATGGGAAGTGTTTTAGTAACACAAATGCCAAAGATGAAAATGAATTAGGAGATGCATAGGGCAACTCCGAAAAGATTTGTCTTGCTGAACAAAAAAGAGTGCAATTGGGAGGTCCGCCCTTCATCTGCTAGTTAATAGGAGGTCTCGACTAAAAGGAGAGGGACTTTCCTGAGGTTAAGAAGGGCTCTCTCCCCCAGCGTCTCCCATCGATAGCTACTCCAGAGCTGCACCAACTAATAGTAGTAATTAGGGTATCTTTCCCGCACCAACTAATAGTAGTAATTAGGCCCCCGGATGGCTGCTATTTCACCACCTCGTCACCTTAGCAGTACTCTGGGATCTCTCCCAACCCTAAGTCACAGATAGCTTGCTCCTTAACTGCCTCATTCTCATAGCAGTTATTAGAGTTCTCTCCTTTATTGTAAATAGTCAATCTTGAGTGGGAAAATGACCAGTACCTCATCAAAAGGAGCCATCTACCTTACACATTTAGGATAATTTCCACTTCTCCATATGCACCTTCGTAAATCACACTTGCATCACATCTTGACACGTAGTCAAGTCCCTCATTTACGAAATAACATGCTTTATACTCACCTATGTTACCATATAGGAGTTAGCCTTCTCTATCGCTAAGAAGATCCAATAGGATTTGACTCACTCTCCCACATCAAACAAAAGAGATGTTACTTTACTTTACCACTCACATATTGCCTGCATGGACACCTCATGGCATTCTAACATGACTCTCTTGTTCCACATTGACATCTTGATGCGCTTTGATCTGGACATGAAGTGAGATCTTAGAGGCGCTACTATAAGCACCTGATTCTTATCGTTATACAGAGGCATCTTCTCTTCCTGCAAAGGCCTGATCTCGTTCATACGCTTACTATCGCCGGGAGTATCAGATGATTATTCCTAAGCTGACTAAGGAGTTCTAAGGTCTAAGTTAAGGAATAGAATATTTCTAAGTTTAATATTCCTACTCTTAATGTCCTACTATTATAAAAGGTAATAGTAATAAAAGATAAGACTAAGCAAGGATAGCAGCAGAGCTAGGTGCATTATATGCTATAGGCGCATCATATAATAAGAAAAAAAACATATTTACTTTATTAATCTCTATCACGATCATAAGCAACTGCAGAACCAACTTACTCAACCGAATAAACAAATGAAACTACTGATGCTATTGGATCTACTGGTATTGGACCTGGAACAGGATATGCTGCTTATGGATAAATTGGTCAATCAACAGCATCGACTGGGTCTACTTAATCCACATAACCTGGGACTGGGGGATCAACGGACTTTTCAACTGCTTAGTCAATTGCATCAACGGCTGCTTCTTCTACTGATGCTTAAACTAGGGAAACTACAGGTACTGCGGGTGTTTCAACGGAATCAACCACTGACACTACTCGTGCTTATGGGTATAGGTATGAGTCAATAGCTGCTACTAGTCATGCCGTAGCTTTCGCCCCGTATACCCCTGCTTGCTTTGGTGCTGGGTCTCAATATGGAAGGTACGCTCGCTGTTAAAGGAAGGAAATACCAAACCGGGGTGCAAGCCCAGGTGGTGCTGGTGAATCTATTGCTTAATCTGGACCTGCGTATGGCTCTGTCTCCACTGGTGCTTCTTCGGAACACGCTATCAATATGTGCATAAAGTCGGAACAGTAGAGGATGCGCAAAAAGTCGGAACAAGCTATCGAACCTGCTGGGCGAAGTAATGCCTGTCCACTGCCACACACCAAAGCGCCCACCATTGCCTCTGCTGCCTACTCTAGGTCATCAAGGTCAGCCGGAACAAGCTCTCGATCTGGTGGTTCTGGGTCATCAAAAGGTGCTGAATCAACTGAATCAATAAAATAAACTGCCCCATGCCTTTGCTGCTTTAACCACTCGTGCTGCTGCCTCTGCTCTTTTCTATGCCTCTGTTGCTGGTGCTGGAACTGGAGCTAGTACTGCAGCTGGATCTGTTACTGGATCTGGAACTGCTCGCGCTACTGTCTTTGCTGCTGGTTCTGGATCTACACATTTCATTTTCTCACTGTATGGCCTGGTAATGGGTAAGCTGAAGGAGAATAAAAAGAATCGGCTGGTGGAATAGGATCTGCTGGGTCTGCTGGATGGATCAACTGGATCATTCACCGGTGCTGGATCACTACACCGTATAATAAGAGCATACTATATTTCCTATGCTGAATTGATGGGAAAATTGATCGAAATGAATCGAAAGACTCAAATGATCAATTTCGGTAGCGAATAAATAAGTTAATTTAGAAAGTCTATAAACTTTAGGAGCTAGTAAGTATTTAAAGTATTAAGAGTTTTCAAGAGTATAAGAAAGAACTATTTAGTATTTAAAGTAGTAAGAGTAGGAAGAACTTAAAGTTGTAAGAGCTAGTTATAAATTGAAGTATGAAGAGTAAGAATAGGAGCTAGTCAGTATACTTATGTATAGGAAGATAAAACTATATATATTTGTGTAGGTCTAGGAATTAGATAGCTTTGATTCTCCGTATGTATTGAGGATATTCTTTAAGTATTAGTTAGGAATTGAAAGAACTATTATATATTTTTGAGTCTTAAGAGTATAACCTAGTTAGTACCCTTCATAAGATAAGAGTAGGATCTATTATGTAGCTTATGTATAGAAACTACTATAAGCCGGTATGCTTAGGAACTAGTTAGTATGGTTAGTATAGATCAAGACTAGTATGTTGCTTATGTATAGAGACTATAAGGATCTATTAAGTCTCTATTGTAAAAAAAAAGTAGGTATTGCTATAGGTTTTCATGTTGGTCTTGTTTATGAACTATAGCTCTTACTCCACTACTAACTAAAGCTCCTACTATAAAGAATAGTTATGGGACGGCAGCCCGATGAGGAGAGCTGATCGACTCGGTAAGCTTGGCTGCTATTATTTTATTTATTGCATGGACTTAATGCTTTTAGATAGATAGCTTTCATGCTACTGCTACAACTGAAACCACTACAACTCCTATTCTTTTCTTTATCCCACTTACTGATCTTTCTTCCACTTACTGAATGGCAGGGACTCCTTCTCACCTTATCAATCAGGGCAGAAACCTACCCACCTACCTATTCAATTTACTACCTGATCAACTGGGGGGAACCCATTAAACTTGGGGAATTCACTCTCCTTAACATAGCCAGCCATTTTAATCCTTTCTTTTTGGTGTCAGAAGCTCTCCTGATCTGATAATGCATGAGCCAGCTCTCAATCTATTCGACTTTCCTTCTCCAAAAGAACTGATGATGGGTTTTCATTGACTAGGTTCGAAATGACTGAAGCACGATCAAGAAGCTCAGCTACTTTCTCGTCCATCTTCTCGGAACTTTAGTTCAAATTCTTCAGTTATTTCTTCACTTTCTGCAATTTTAGAAAGAGTCGAGCCATTGGAGGACCTTTCACTGTGCATCCCCAAGCCCTAGAAATTCTATTTTTTGCTTCTGACTTTTCCCCCCAATGATTAAAGAATCGAGAAGGTCTGCCTTTTTTCTCTTAGAGGATCAAAGATGAATATAGAGATGGGCCTGTGATCCAATGACAATATTAGCCACAAACTACAAAGAATGTTTGTCCATGGCATAAACCACAAACTATTGGCCATTCTTTTATCTAGTTTCGCCAGAATACGAGCTCTACCTTTTCTATTATTCTACCAGGTATATTTCCCCTAGTTTGGGACATAAAAGAAACCAAAAGATTACCAGCAACTAATGAAAGTTGGATCGCCACCCATTAAACCACCCAATTTTTTATCCAAACCCAAAGTCACATTCAAATTTCCCCCTTCCAACCAAGGCATATTTTCCCTATTTAAAAACTGTAAAATACCCCATGGTTTCGCTCTTTCCGAGCTTTCATTGCTTCCATATACCGCAGAGACCAGAAACTATAACCAACCAAAATAAAAGCCAGTAACAAGACAAATATCCTTCCTATTTAGTAGCATAGTTTCAACCACCCCGCCGGGAAAGTAGTTTCACCCACCCATTGGAGAAAGACAAGTATAACCTCACCTTTTAATTAGGCTAGGCAAGATACCGATCGCCCTTCTTTATACCGAGGAACTTAATCGAGCCTTTTCTTCAAGTGGGACCGGTGGCACTCCAAGTAAGCTCAGGGTCAGTTCGAGGTTAGCTGCAGTTACACTCAAGATAAAATCAGCATGCAGTTGAGTTTTAAAGCAAACTTTTTAACGTGGCAATCATGAAGGGAAAAGGAACAAAGCACAAGCGCCTATATAATACTTGCAGAGGAGAGCTCCTTATCAAGGGTCGATCGATTGGATAGTGCTTGGATAATTTTTCCTGGGCGGGCTTGTTCTGCTTCTACTAATGCTTGTTATATATAACGCTGGGACTTATGCTGGGAGGACGAATGCTGCTACTCATTAGCCAGGTGCGCTGGTATTAATCACAGGAGGGATACAATGCCAGTCATAGAGGAGATGGATTACTCTCTCCACTTTATCACTAGACTCAAAGCCGCCAATCAACTCGACGTGGTTACTCCGACACCGATGGGGATACCAGTTATATCAAATATCTTAAGTTACTTATTTAGTGGGGGGGGGCGCGATAATCAAAGTATGTGATCTCTACTGTTCTTATTATTTAAGCGGGTCCCTTTAATCCCCACCATGCCCAAAGTGTCCATCTAGCAACAGGGGAGGTCCCGGAGTAGAACACTCCCGGCTATATGGTCTAAAATGCTAAGGATCTTGCTCATTTCCAGATGGGGAGGGGCAAGCAAATGACCAAGGCTTGGATGTGGCTAGTCTCTAACCAGGTAGAGGGCGACCTATGACATTCTATTGCCAAGAGGGGGCATAATAAGTTTTCAATAAGTCGAGCGAGTTAGAAAGGAGCCTTACAGCCATATATGTAGATCGGAATGCATCTGGTCTCCGGAGTAAAGAGAGAGGGCAGCCGGTTCCCTTACTATTTTGAATTCCAGCATACCCTATATTATTAATTGCTTACTAATATATAAGGCCTAAGGGGTTAATAGTAAAGGGCCATTATTTGTAGTTATATAGTTAGATCGTTTTAGCAGAGCCATCTGTGGAAAAAAACCAATATGGCGTTGTTAAGAATCTGGCAGTTGTAAATACGCCCAACTATTTCTATTTAACAACCGGTTAGGTGTGGACGAGGGACGCAACGCCCTACCATTCTAATAAGGGCACACTTCAAAAGTGGAGCCTAGTAGTGTCGGCCTAAATAATTATTTATTAATGAAAAATTAATAAGGTGCGTAGCTCTTTCCCGACAAAGGAGGGGAAGGGCCAGAAGAGCGCTCGTAGGCCGAGTTACCTATAGCATGTACTAGTTACAACAGCTCGAAGGGAGGTCTATTGTTTAGTTTATCCGCAGGAGGAACAAGGAGTAACGTAGTAGAGCAGCATGAATTAACTGTCTTGGAAACCTTCGTCGTAAATCCAACTGGTCATAGCAACTATGGTAAAGACTGACGAATAGACTGATTGAGCTAGTATGACTTCGAAGAAAAGTATCCATTCAGAAGCCTTAGTCCCTGCTATTATGAATTCCGGGGGGAAGATGCAATAACACATTGTATAGAAGGGCATCTTAAGAGATACCACTTACCTGGGCATACAGAACCAAGACCACGCCCTTTAATAAGAGTAGGGGGCATTAGTGGACCTGATAAGTTTCGTCGTCTCCCCTTTTAACCAAAACTTCCCCGGGGGAGTTTCGAGGTGGGAGATGGGGAAATATAATGCGAGGAACCTGCTTGCACCTTCTACTATCGCATTATGAGGATGCAATAAAGAGATATAGGGTGAAAATGCAGTTTCTTTTACTAATTACCAGTGCAATAATAGATTTTCCACTTGGTTTATACTGGTTATTAGCAGACGATTCGCCAGTTATTGCATTACCAGTTCTGTTATTAACGCCAACGAGGAAGCGCAAATAACTCGATGCAGGCAAGAACTTCAACCTGACGATACTGTATATTGAATAGCAGACGGTTTACCAGATGGATAAGGAAGTATTTTTTTGACCGGTACTCCCTATAATAATGCCAAAGAAATAGTGGGTTTCGATGGGTCCTACTGCTTGAACCTTTATAATATGGTGAGTACAGGGGTCATTTTCAGTATTTGAATAGAAATGCCCGACCAAAGGGAAGGGCGTGCTTCGCTTCCTTTTGATGACGTTGACCTCGTGGCAGCAGGCCTAAGAGGGTTGGATACATGCTGCACTAGAGAGAGAGCCATTCATGTATGATGATGCATGCACCTTCTCTAAGTTGTTCTACGAGTTCTGCACCAACCTGAACTCAACAATAGGGGACTTAGTATGAGCTTATTTACTCGCATATATACGTTGTTTAAAAACCGTTCAACCAGAGCATCCTCCTGAGAGGTCTCCCTGCTCCAACCCACATAGGGGAGTGTTAGAGTTATCGTATGGGAGTTCGGAGTTCCAGTCCCATTCCCGCCCGTTCACCCATGCTTTTGCCATTATTTCTGTACGCTTTCTGTTCTTTCTGTTATTGCTTTTCTTGCTTTTCACCCATTCCCGCTTTATGTTAAATCCGCACCTGCCAACTACCCTGGTTCATATTGATGACTGGTAATTCATTTAGCCCCGGTAGTTTTATAGCCCTTGAGTCATAGAGATGAATGGGTGTTACATATAGCTCCGGTTGTTTTAGAGCCGACCGCATCAAGCCCTGCATCAAGCCCCGTATCCACGACATCCATTCAGTTCGCACCCACATTCAGGAAGCCCGCATTCTGTCCGCTTTACCATTACCTCCACTTAGACCCTTTCACTTGCCCTGCTTGATTTTACACGATGCTGCTTCGATGCCTTTAGGTTCAATGCTTCAGGTTACACGATGACGTACGATCCGCTTGATTTAGGTACAATGCTTTAGGTTTACACAATGATGTTACACAATTCGGGTTCAATTAGGTTACACAGAGAGCTACATTATCAATTAGGTATAATGCATGATTTTACACAATGGTCGGTAGGAAAAGAAGATGCCAAGTTTTGATCCCAGCATGGACGGGATGGAGGTCACACCTTGCTGCTTATATACGAGATTATACCGTTATACCTCTTTATTTTCAATAGGCCTTCCTATATTTTGTGTTTGAACCAGACTGCCTTATAAAAGAAAGGGGAGAGGGAGGCCCTCCAACTGACCCATCCGCCAATCTCACGGACCCTTCGGCTGCACTCCAACTGAATGGCTTCTTACAGGGGCGCTCCGCCGGACACAGCAAACATCTTCCGAGATAGTACACTGGATGGACACAAGCAACTTATTCTGAGAATAGCCTTACCAAATGCCCCAGATTCAAAAATAGGTGTTACCAATGAACAATCCCCATCTTCCAAGATAGGTGATACACTGGACACAGGACGCATATCCACAAATAGGCCATACATAAATATTAGCTATATTTATACTTTATTTATATATTGTACCAATACGAACGAGCCATCTCACGTCCCGATAGAGTTCAAATATAACGTACCCTGCATTCCCAGCTCACAGCCCCCAATCAACCACACAGATCACGTACCCATCGATGGATTCTTCTTGGCTTTCTTTGAACCGATGCACAAATCTTACTTACGATCACCTGATAACTTGATAATGCACGGAGGTGGAGAATAACATATATAATGCAAGCTGAACAAACTGACCCATCTTACGCGATAGGCGTTACCACCAACTACTGCCACATTTTCCGGGAGAGGCATTGATTCATTGGATTATATCAACTAATAATTCTTATGGAAAGGGGAGTTACAACTGAATTATATCACGTCACAATCATTCCCACGTTCCCATCATTCCCACACATCACTCCCAATACAATTCATTATTGAAATACCAATATGATTCATTCTCACAGAAACATCTCAGACTAATTAGCCCTCTTCATCGAAATCCTTCCTGCCAAAGGAGATTAGACTCCCAACCTAGGAGTTCAATTCTCACCTTGGATGGTGATCATAGCATGTCACGCTAGAGAACAACCACAATTGAGCTGTAGGTACCATAGAAGAAGGAGTCAATGTGAGTTAAGTAAAAAGTTGTCCTGGACAAGGCAACTAGAAATAAGAAAAAAAGGAAAGAGAAGAAGGTCCGTAGGTGCTTGTCCGCATCGGGCAAGGAGTAGCCCACAAGTTATTCAGTAGCGGAATAAAACCCTGGTCTTGCTAGTAGCATTGGTCTTTCTTTACATTGATTGGGGAAGGGCGGTGGATGGGGAAGGGCATTTCATACTGCCTTGACCTAGCACAGGCTGGTGGGCGGGGAAGGGCTAAAGGTGGGGTAGGTTCATCAGTATGGTACAGCTTAGTTCGCTGCTTCGTCCATTGATATGCTTGGGCAGGTCTCTCTCCCGTTTGGTTGGTTCGGATCGAGATGAAGTGGTACCGGACAGGTTCACTTAATAGACTCAATTTATATAGTATTCTTCCCTCTCCTTTTAGTCGAGACCTCCTCTCCTTTTAGTCGAGCCCTCCGGACCTTCCTAAGGACCATGTTTTTTTTATTACTTCTTTGAAGCAGAAATGCAATGTCTCAACAGAGGTATAAAGGTCTTAAATATGTTAGACTCGCCACCCCCGTGATAACAGTGTGGTTGGATCAGCTGCTCCTTTAGATGATCTCCCTCGAAAGGATAATTTATATCATGATGTGGTGAATTATTCCTATTCTCTCGAGACCTTAGCTCAGTAGGTGCAGATATTACTCATTCAGAGTATTCCATATTGGCATGGTCTGGTTCATTACTAGCAAGGGGCACTTCCAGATACATTTCCCTGAAGCTTAAGAAGACTTGCCCTTGAGTTAGCTGTGCCTTAAAACTTGGGATTCGAAAAGGTAGCTTCGACAGGTTGTCTTTGTCAGTACAGAATCCCCAGAGGGGGCGAACAGGGCGGTAGCGAAACTGACTATTCCCGGAGGAACTTGCCCGACCCTGCCGACCTCTCACATTTGGTTAATACTTTTTCAAAAATGAAAGGTCGGCTGGTAGTAGGAGTAGCAGGCAAAGAACTACCTGATAATTGTGTATATGAATAAGAGTTGCGCCTTTATTCATGAAAGTGTGATAGTTGATCGATAAAGCTCCGCCCAAAGGTGCTTTTACGAAAGCCGGTCACCAGTGGCTAAGAACCAGTCCTCACTCTTGAAGCCTGAAACAAAGACTTAGATTAGATCCATCTGTGCCAGTTTCATGCTAATTGGTCCAGTATCGAGAAGCGATTCTCCTTGCCCTCAAAAGGACAAGCCCTCCGGACCTCCGGGTCCTTACTTTTCATTAAAGAGTCCTAGCTACTTTATTTGGATCTTTTTTTTGTGCTTGCTAGGATGCTTGTGCTCTTGCTGGCTCTTCTACTTGCTTCTTTGCTACCATCTCTTCTGCCTACGCTTCTGCTGGTTCTTCAAATTCAATAGGCTTTGCTACTGAAGCTGCTCACGATGCTGAACCTCCTCTACTAATACTTACTAATCTTTATCAAACGCCTACCCTGCCTTCCGAAAGTCTTTATCTACATAATTACACCAGTGCTTCGCTTCTGATTCCAGAACTAGCAAATTAGAAAGGTACGAGAAGTGGAGTGCTTGAATTGGACATCTTCCTTTTGTGTCAACCTCTACAAGCGAGCGATTAACTCACTAACTTCAACTCTTACTCGTTCAAACCTACCTAACTGGGTAGACAATGCAAAGTGTTTCCTTGTCAATTCCTTTCACTTTATTATATATGTAATTATGCAAGGCGGTGATGTTACGAAGAGAATAAGTGCTTGATCTATTTCTTTGGCGAGAATCACTTAGTCTATATATGTAATTATGCAAGGCGGCGATGTTACTAGGGGAATTTCAAATATCGTATTGGGATTGTCGGCGATAATAAGAGGGGAAATTAAACAGTGAAACGTGGCGTTGACCCATGGCTAGCTGGCTGGGGTGGATGGGAAATTTGCTTAATAAAAGGTGGCGTATCAGTTTGTGCCCTTATTATTCTTGCTTACTTTTATGTCGCAGACTTTTTGACAAAGTTTGTAAGTACTGAGAAGTTCTCTTGGTGTAGAGAAACAATGGGCATTGCTGCCCTGGTTCAGTAAACTGAAAGTAAGTTTCTCTTGTTCCTGCAAATAAGACACCAAGTGGGATAATGTTGAGAAGTGTTATATTCTTTATACTACATTATTTTGGTCGACGAGATAAGTAAAGTTGAATAAAGCAAGTGTTAGTGAACAGATATTCAACTGATCAACTAGAAGTTGATGTGTCGGTTGGGTAGACAGTTTTACTGAAGTGTAAATGGAAATGGGTTTTTGAAAAGAATAAACCCCTCTCCCTTTGGTCGAGCGGCTCCGCCCCTCGCCCGTATTTCACTCTATGGTAAGGTGAGCGAAGGAGCACATTTGACCGGAAGGATGTAACTCTCCTTCTTTAATAGAAAACCCCCTTACTTACCGGATCATATACTCTTCACATCACTGGGTGATCTCCGACAAGTTGTAATTAACCTCTCGTAAATATAACCGAAA
>Ga0233336_1000193_pt1 | contig 11245 bp, 5 predicted proteins | sample GEONDECOMP225_FD_183636 | JGI IMG/M metagenome (GOLD analysis project Ga0233336, IMG submission 183636) | Leaf litter microbial communities from Shasta-Trinity National Forest, California, United States - GEON-DECOMP-225 | ecosystem: Environmental > Terrestrial > Plant litter > Unclassified...
TCGTAAAAGAAAAGTGGTAAATTCAGTAATAAAAGGTGGTACGAAGTTGCTTGTCCGCATCGGGCAAGGCGTCTCAAGGTGGGAAATTCTACTCTATTAACCTGGCCTCCTATTCCCTCAACCCTTCACCACCCTGACTATATAGATAGAGAGATAGGGGATGGGATCTCCTATAACAGGCAGGTAGGAAATAAAACATATCTATCTATTGTATTATCTCCATGGATATCTGTTCTATATATATATATATCCTTAATATTGTTGCCCTCCCCCACTAGAATAGGTGTCCCCACCCAAACTCTTCTCACGGTACAGCCTCTTACCACAAGCATACCACGGTAGCAAGCCCCTTACCATAAATAAGCAAGCGCCACGGTGCCCCTTACTTTGATCCTAGATTAGAAATGAGTCTATCTTTATATATCTATATCCGACATCTATCAGAAATTTTGCTAGTACTCCAGAGATCTCAATTTATTACTACGGGGAGAGGAAATAAGAACAAAACGGATATGACTAACCATAATTGTGAAACTCGTCACGGCAGGAGCAATCGTCGGTACCATCCATCATAGCAATGGTACCATCATAGCCTCCCATCATCTTGAATGAAGAATTCCTTCATAATGTATGTCATGCATGTGTTTGTTGAACCTCCTGAGGAGGCTTGCGCCCACTGAATTTGTTGGTTTTACCAGATTATGGCCAGCGTCATTCATTGGTCTGTACGCCAGCTGGAATGGACATGGAGAATCAATTCACATCACGTTCAAGGTAGGTTCAAACTCATCTCGTGAGCATCCATCTCAAATAAGTTGAGTCGAGTTCGCTCTGACTGCATTCGGTGGATGAGGGGAAAAACCAATTTTCCGTGCTCATGCAACTAGTTCATTCTCAGTTATCCCATAAGTGGAAGGCGGTCTGGGTTGGATAAAGAGTCCATGATTCTGCAATGCCGAGCTCGGAACTATCCTTATTCCTAACCTTCATAGTTCAATTGTCAATTCCTTTATCAGCAGTGTGAATTGACGAACTTCGCTGGGGCCATTAGCTTAATACACAAACTTATTTCAATCCATCCTCGTAAACCATGTCGTGTGTTCCCGATGCAGCCTCACCCACTGGGGTGGGAATGGAGGAAACTTTAACCAATACCTCCTCCAAATTATTGGAATGAAGCGGGGTGTTGAGGTTGATCCCCTTCCCCGGGTCTTATCTCTACTAGTGCCTTCCTATAAGGTATCCATAATGGCATGTGCTCCCATATCCATACTTATCAAAATGCTGTACTTCTCCAATATATTCTTTATCCTTAACATACTTGACCTATCAATCCTAAAATACCAATACATATATATATATATATATAATAATAGGATCTTCCCTCATTCCTCATAAGGTAAGGAAAAAGAGAAACCCTTGCCCGATGCGGACAAGCAACTCCGTCCTTTCTCAAATCTTAGAGCTTGTAACTAGAGAGCAAAGAGCCTAATCCTCCTAGTATAAGCCACTTACTAATAACTCCAAACTTCTTATCTCTTCCTAATCCTACAATGACTACTCCTCCTATTATTTCTCTTTCTCTCTATCCTATCTATCTCTTCTTCAAAATAAATAAGAAAGATATAGGCATAAGGAGTTATACCTACAACTCTAAAGGTAAAAGATACAACCCTATCCACATTTGTCCTAGTTCCTAATCATACTACCAACTAAAAAAGAAGCCTGCGTCCGAAGAAGAGGAGTTAGATTCCTATAGATGTGGGTGGTTCTTTGTGTTGTATTACCTAAGAAAATGTATTGGGTTCTCCACCTGTTCAGTATCAAGGTGCTTTCCTATAGAAAAGAAAACCAAAAGGGCTTTGTAATCTGGGTAAATCAATGTAGAGGAGTCGGAAGGTGTTATATCTATCTATTCCCTACAACCTACCTAAGACTTTGAACGCCAACTAATACTAATAAGACAAAGCAATCTGAAATACTTAAGAGAAAAAAAACAACGATTATTAAGCAAATAAAGACCCGAGATAATAAAAGTAAGGACTTACCAGAGGAGGGATCTATTTCCACTTTGGATAATCTTATATATAATGCAACTTACCACACCTATAACTTATGAGGCCTTATTACAGTGGATACACTGCTGATCGATCCAATGATACTCTTACGTCTTTGTGTCAATGCCAAGCCAAGAGTCAATCACTCAATGCCGGTACTCCATGCAGTAAATGAAAGGACTATTTGCCGATACTCTCGAGAGCCTGCTAGGTTTAATACACTATATGCCAGTACTCAATACAAGAGTTGATGCCACGTGTTAATCACTCGATCCCGTCCTACTCAATCACTCGATCCAGGATTATTTGCCACTAGTTTCTTCAGGTGTTGATACGCTCATTGTTTTGACTCAATGCTTGTAGTCAATGCCACTAGTAGAGATCCTGGTTTCCATGCATTATTAGTACTCGCTGGAGGACATCCAAGTTGAAATGCCAGGTAGCCTTCGATCCAAGTCTGATGCCAGGTTTTGATGCACTCAATCCCGGTACTACCGGTTCTATGCGAGGAGTCCATTTCTTCTTGCATGTTTTGGAACCGCTGGAGGAGCTTTTCTTTCATGTCTTCTTGCATGTTTTTTGAGACGGCTTCTTTTCTCTTTTGGAACCGATGCGCGATCTTACTATGGCACCTGTTTTGAGAAGTCGCTAAGCCCTTCCCCTCCTTTGTCGGGAAAGAGCGTAGCACCTTAGAGTTGCACAGCTCAGTCCACCTAACCACCCATTACCTTTGAGAGCAGGAGTTGAGTTGCCGAGGAATTAGCTTCTTATCTCTCCTCGGGGAGCCTGTTTCCCATCCCAACCTATTTTGACCCCGAAGTAAGTACTACAGTTAACCTGCATGCCAAGTATCACAGGGTGGAAGGCCATTTTAGCCGGGTCAGGAACCACGGCAACTCTCAGCAAAGCCGCCCCCGGGGACTTACTCCAATCCTCCACAGTTCAGTTCACTCGGGGAGCACCATATAGTATACAGGACGCCCTACCCCGCTAACCTTTTACTTCACATCTCCCTACCCGGAATTAAATAAGGATGGGAAGCAATGCAAATAAAGGTGACGAGTTGGCTTAATTAAGGGAAAGCAGACTCGCCTGCCACAGCCCAGTTAACTATTGGAATCAGGAGCTTCCGATCCCATCCCTTCAATCACCGTTACTCGATCCGAACTGGAACTGACCTGGAACCGAACTACCACACTACGTCCTGCTGCTGCTTCCCTGGTCTGACTGGAACTATTACTAAATGAGATTTCCTGGACCACGTTGATAGTACCAGCTTGAGTGAAGGAAGTTGCAGTAGAAAGAAGAAGGCATCGTTGCCCAACCAATCAGATCAGTCACCCGGGAAAAACGTGGCAAGTCCTGATCTAAAGATGTTGCTTGGAGAAGGCGGCAAAAGAGCGAAGCGAGGGTCCGAAGGAGGGTGGCGCAAGATGGACGAAGTGGAAGCACAGTTAACTTAGCCCCTAAAACTAGTTGGAAGAAGAACCTGCCCATCTTTTTTACGGAGGGAACCTGATATAAAATATGGCACGAAGACTGCCCGAAAGGGGGTCTCATCTCTCACTGCAGCACTTGCCGCCTACCCCTGAAATGGTCGAGAAAGTAGATCTGGTGAACGAACCAGACAGAGAAGTTGCACTTCCAGTACCAAGTTCATATTCTAATCGCAGGATCTACAAACGAGACTGAAAGTCGAAGTAGACTACAACTCGATCTCGTGATTGCTCGGGTCTTGTAACATCCGGTTGCTGCCTATTTCACTAAGGCTCTCTCTTTACCGGCTTGGCATTGGGGAGCGAAGCGATCGATCTTGTTTGACTGAGGTGCTCACTGGGTCTTTCAGATTGGTAGCTTCTTTCCCGTCTTGGTCCGTGTCGAAGAGAAATATGGAACCCATCAATGCCCGACCCTAGACTTGAATGAAGCAGCCCGGCTTGGAGCCCTATTTTGGTTATGGGTATCGTGTAGATCCAGCCAAATCCCATATTAGAGACATTGGGGCACCTGCACCTTTATATTAACAAAAAAGATAGGGACCGACCCTTCTCTTCTATCTATACGTGGGATACATTCCCTCTTATCCGGTTAGGGCTTCTTCCCAAGAAATGAACAAGCATCGAAGGCCATTAAAAGCCATGGTACTGAGACCCACCGCTCACCCAACTCACAGTGCGTGGTCGAATTCCTAGGGCGGGCCACACCACACTATAGAATGAAGAATGAAAATTGCTAGCCTTTATTATTTAACATTCCACGGGATTCTCCTTCTGCATCTTTTCCGAGGCTTCTTTCTCTAAGAGCGCATGCCGAATGGGCCCAATTATGCACCTGGCTGCCTTATTGCAAAACCCATCAATCCCCGGAGGTTGGTATACAAAATACAAAGAAAGGCGGAATTTGCAGCATTCAAGTTATTGAAGAAAGTCTTTCCTATAAGAAAGAGGGGGCATTCCGTATTAATTAGATAGAATGAGGGAAGCCTACTTTGATCTTGTTCTAAAGTGCGCCCATTAGTACTACTATAAGAGCCAGGCCAAACAACAGGCTTCTTATATAAATAGAAAGCCCTTTCCCTATCTGCCTTATCCGCACCTATCTACTCTTTTCTTTGGAATGGAAGGTTCGGCTATTCAAATCGTAAGCATAGATTTGGAAATAGATAAGTGGAAGGGTTATTTTGTTCTATAAACCTCGCAGAAGCAGGAGAGCGATCAACCAATTGTTGGGTTCCTGTGCCCTAGTTTATTCATGTGGTTGGGTTAGGCGTATCCGAAACGTAGGTATTACTCTCTTTCTTAACCTGGCCTTACCTTTCGGAAATGTAGACGGGTAAAGCGGATGGAAAGTCTCTCATAGCTACATAGAGATCGAGCTTGGAGGCCAGTCTAGCAGGTGATTTGATCGGGCGCCCACGGAGGCTGCGAAGGGGAATCGGTTCTACTTGAAACGGGGACGATCATCCCAATGGTCACTCATATGGTACACATTGGCCGGAGACAAAGGAAGTTGAAACAATCCGAAGTTGTTGAATAAGGAAAAGTTTTTATGTTATGTACATAAGGGGCAGTTAAGAAGAGAAGTTATGAGGTATATGGCGGGCTACTCCCCGAAAATGCCCGCGTCAGCTGAGTTGGGGCCAATTCGGTCCTGTGGTTTGTATTGCTTCTGCGACTCCTCATGGTTCTTTTTCATTCTAATCGGAGCAAAAGTCCCAGTCAAAGCAGCACTAGTTGAGGCATAATTCTTAGCAGCATATGGTGATTTTAAACAATTATTGTAGTTAATAATTGCTGTTTCATTAACCCGGCCCCCCTTATATATAAACCCTTAAGCCTTGAAACAGCGAATAAAAAACCTGACAAAAGCAGCACCACCCCCATATTATATAACCCTCACCTATTAAGGAGAGCGAAGGAGCACATTTCATTTAACCCTCACCTATTAAGGAGAGCGAAGGAGCACATTTCATTTTCTTCTCTTCCTTCCCCTGCCCCTTAAATATATACCCACGGGTAGCTGCGCACCTTCATTTTCTTCTCTTCCGTGTACCCAGCCCTGTGGAACTAAAAGTCAGAGTGTTAATTTGGAACTAACAAGTCAGTGAAAAGTAAGATTGTGAGGGATGGAGTAGTTTCATTGGCGAGGTCCTCTTTCCTTCATTCAGCAAGTGGTTTGGAAGCCCTTCCTTCAAAAAGATTCTATATGTAATAACGGAAAGGATGTTTGTCAGTTCAGTCCCTTCAGTCCCTTCAGTAGCAGTAGCTGTAAGAATCAGTCCCTTCAGTATGACAAGACTTATAATGCCTTAACTAAAGCACTTAAAGATCGAATACGTGCGAAAAGCATTTAAAGTGAGGGCAAAAGGCTCATTCATAGGTCCTAGGGCTCTGAGGCAATATGTAATAGCTTTAATTCATATCCCAAGGAGTACCTACTTTAGGCTATTCCAACCCAAGGCAGTAGGGGAGTTTATATTATAACTAAGTGAGGTTAAGTTTCCGTAGTTCCCAATAGCAATTAGTTCTCGAATCAACCAGTTAGTAGTCATCTTCAAACCCAGTTAACCTACCTGAGTTTATGTAGCACACCTGATTTCTTCCCGTTGTGGTACCTTGAAGGGTATAGCAGGTACGAATTGAACGGAATACGAGGATGGCGCGTATGCGTTGCGTGGATGCATGGATGGAAGCGTCGTGGATGGAATGTTGGTGGGTCAAGTAGGTATAGCAAAGAATATATCAGTAGGTGTAGAGAGAAGGTGGGCTACCTCAATCCCAATATGAGGAGGCAGACGTAATTGATAACAGCTGCAGCAGTTAAGTTAACTGGGTGTTAAGTTGAAAGGTTGAGGAGGAAGAGAGAACAATCAGCAGGTGATAGAGAAGGCGGACGGTAGGATCAATCACCAATATGGAGGCAAGCGTTAAACCACCACCATTCATTGCTTATTCCCCAACAAGTATAAGGCGGTAGGGCCTGAGCGTTAGATAACATACCCTCCTATGTAGAAGGAAAGAGTAGAAGGAGTAGTAAGGGAAAGATAGAGAGTAAAGAAGTATTCCCAGCAGCAGTAGCAGAATAAGCAGTAGAACCGGCAGCAGTAAGGGAAGCAGCGATAGTTTAAGCATAATTGAGAGTAGTGTTCGGGAGCAGTAGGGACGGGCAACAGAATCAGCAGAACCGGAATAACCATAAGCAATAGCAGTTGGCAGTAGTCCAGCATTAGTCCCAGTAGCAGCATCTCCTGCTGGGTCATTCACTGGGTTTTGAAATAGTGCATGCGTTCGGGCTAAGTTTTATTTTATAACTGAGCGCTACGAAGGTGAATTCTTATTCTCGTAGAGAAGGTAAGCAATTGTTCGCTTCCCTGCTTGGCCTACGCTCCAGGCTGTGACTCTGTGTCCGTCCAGTAGTTAAGGCTCCAAGCACAGATGGCCAGGTGGGACCACTGGTGACAACGGCGTGTTCCTGTAACTTTGACCGTTGCTCTCAACTCGCCTATTGAATGAATTGGTTCCGCACCTGCTCTGATCCTCTATGCCTGAGCCAGGGCGTCCATACCTCGCCCACTTTATTATGCTTTTGACTCTGCCTTCACTCTATCCTTAAACTAGCTACTTTCCCTCCCTGCTCCTGGGTGGGGTTCCATCTAGATATTAAACTGGGTTGTTAGCTGTAGGCTATTGAACTAAATATCTAACTACTACTGATAGCTTTGCATCTCAACCTACTCCTTAGACTGTATAATATCTAACTGGCTCTCGATCTCTAAAATCCAAAGCCCTAGCTTCTTACTTTGTCTTTCTTACTGGCAAGCTGGTAGCTGGCTTAGATTTCTGGCTCTTCACCTGCGGTCCTGAAGCTGTCTTTGCCTCTGTCTCCGCTCCTTACGCCTTATATAAAAGATCTGGGCAAGGTGCTAGCTTTACTATCTAAAGAGATGCTTTGATCTTTCTTTGCTCAATCAATTATTTGAGGGGTTACTATAGTCTATAGGTGCGAGGTCTCATTACCGACTACCTTTACATCTACACATAATAGAACTACTACTTGGATAAGAACTACAGCTGGGGGGGCATTCCATGCCCAACAGACTCACTATTATATATATAGATATATAGGATCGAATTTTCCTTCCTTCCGTGCTTTAACTGGTCGCCCCATATTCAATTCACGCACGTGTCTCGTGTGTGGAGGATGTGGAGCAAGAGATAGAAGGGAGAGGATCTCTATATATTCTATACGTAATTACGTCTGTCTAACGACCCTCAGCACTTAACGCCTTTATTTAATTGAGTTCGGTAGCTAAGTGGACTCGACTGACTCGACTTACTTACCGGGGTTCAATTAGAGGGGATAAACTTACCAGATAACCTTGGAAGGCCTTACTGTAACGTGTAAGGGCCTTGCTATTATGTAAGACGGGCTTGCTATGCCTGTTATTTTTCACCTGTGTACACCAGGCAGGAAAGGATTTTAAGGGCCCACACTTTAGAAAGTATTTAAAATAGCCTCTGAATTTACGTACGAAGTCGCTCAACCATCGGGAGAGGAATGCCGGCCAAGTAAATATAAGTAAAGTGAAGTCCACTTTATAAAAAGACAATCCTAAGGTAGGCATGGAAGGTAATGCCAAATAGAGGACATGCTCAGGTGGTTCCGCGCTCGCTAGCACTACTATCTTTTTTGGGCAGGCTGGGAAGGGAAGAAAGAAAGGGATAACCTGGCCTTATTACTTGATACACTATCACGTACTCTATCCGCCCCGTGGGAACAGGTCAATGGGTGAAGCAGTACTCTCGCAGTAGGCAGCCCAATTTCTATAGTAATAAAAAACACGTAGGCCTCACAGTGATCCTTATATTGTTATGACCAATTACTTTAGCGGGCAGTCTGACTGAATAATGCAGATCGAGAGGTTTGGAAATGGGTTACTACTAAAACTTTGAGCCTAGCTAATTCTTTACTTAACCACAGGATAAAATAGATACATATTCAGGGAGAGGGGCTAAAGCCCACTATAAAGCCTCCCCAGAGTGACATGGTTAAACCGACCTCGCATACCTCCTTCTATGCCTCGACCTTGCCCTTTCTTACCTTCCAACAACTAGACCTAGGGGCATACGTATACTATACGTTGATTCACCATTTAATTACAACATTGCATTAATTTAGTAAACTTTTTTATAATACTTTGCAGGGCTGTGAGTTGGCTAGCGGGAGGGTCTATAACCATTGCAGAGCTTGAATACTTCTTCTGAGCTAGGTTGGGGCTAGTCTAATGGGGTCTATTGGAGCTTATTAGTATAGTGAGTTAGTTGGGATTTATGAGTCCAGGTAGCCTTGCCCTTTTCTTGTATTATCCCTGGCCTTCCTCACAATTAGGGTTTTTTCCTCATCATTATATTTTAATTCATGGATGCATCATGCTTCTCTTTTATAATTCTAGAGACAGATTTGCTCCAGTTGGTCTCCCTTTCTATAATTATTCTTATTTGAACCCATTCCTCAGGCTCATGTACATATCCCCGTTTTTTTCCCTCGTCTTCCTCGATTTGCCGGTACGGTCAGGTAGGGGGTAGCGTTCTCCCTAAATTATGCAGATTGGCCTATGTCGGGAAAACGCTAAATGCACCGAACCCGATCCAACCCAGTTAATTAACTATTCCGGATCGCCTTCCGCGTTGACCAACTACCCTATATTATATACGTTATTTCCACCCTCACCTTCTTAACTCTTTGTGCTCCAACTTCCTCCTTCTCCCCTTGACAGAAGAACGCTTCGCTCGACAAACCCGCCGAATGGGCCATCCTCACATCACGCATGGCTATCCCACACACCCCTGGCCATCACTGCACACACCCGGCTAGCTATGACTGGCATTTCAAAATACTCCTTGAGTAGCAGCGGCAATCCTGGCATAGGCAACAGGTGCTTGTCAATGAGATGTATGACCCATCACAGGTGCATTGTAATAAATGGATTATCCATCAACTTGAGAACCTTATTTTCCGTCCGTTGGACCACGCCTCTGTCGGATGTGCGCTATAAATAAAGAACTCTCCAGGCGAGCATAAACCACCTCCCCCTGAGCACATCTACTTCCCTCGTTGTTGCCCAGCCTTATAGAACCTAAAGATGAAAAGCTTTCAACATAGATAAGCTAATCCCTATGAATAGTAAGCAGTATGTGTAATTAACCTATGTTAGTTTCCATAAGTAACAGCTAAACCAATAAGCACGATATAAGTTTTGTTAATGTGTTAAATCAGTGCAATGTAATCTACATAATAAATAAGCTAGTATCACTATTCTACATGTAGAATCTCCATATTAAGAGCTCAGCTTTATTACAACTAGCTCCATATTGCATATAATCTGAATACCCTTATATAGGAGTAATTTATATCCCTAATAAATCATGCTTGGTAATCTTAATGCTACGTGTTAGTATTGATAAGGATCGTCGTCATTAGTTTGCTCATATATAATATGTGAGATAAGTAACTCCATAATAGCTTATAGTGAATATGAACAACGGTATTTTAAAATGATGTAATATGTTAAGTACAGTATCTTCAGCTTTCAGAGCTATTAGTATTATCATAGCTTAAGCTTAGCTTCTCTCTATCACACAAGGCTCGTACATGGTATATTAGCTCTTACTTATTATGGAAAAGAGGCGAGTGTTAGTGATGTAACTAGTGGTACTAGCATAAGGTTATCATGTTACACAGCTTTTTCTAAGTGATAGAGCCTAGACATATTTTATGCAATTACACTGATTGGACTTGTAAGGATTCATATTGCCTGGTTATGAAATAGATAGTAGAATAAAAGGTACATACATATGAATGCATGGTTATAGAGCTTAGTGTAAATTGAACCATTAGAAATACTTGTGTTGTATCTTCATATTATTCATGTTATAGGTTTACTTGAGCTTGAACATAGAGCTATACCACTGTAATCATACTGGTAAAAAAGCTGTAGTTTCCCTTATATGTTGTGCTTATTGTATTGCTCTTACTCTTTCATTATGTTATGAAAAAAGACCATTGCTCCTATCTATATCCTATCTATATATATATGCACATAAAGCTTGTAGTTAATATGGACACTAGTGGTACTCAATATTAGTTTCATATGATATGCATATCCTTAGCTCTTTCTATCCCGTAATACTGATGATCTGCTTATCACCGTATTCATGATGGCTATTGTTAAACGTGTGTGATTGATATCAATGATTACTAACAAGCCTAGTAATCTACATAATCTAATTAGAATCAGCTTACTGTATATACCAGCTGACTTTACCATGCCATTGCTCAGCTGAATACAGTGTGCTTATACTACAATAGTATCACTACTAGTTATGGATAATAGTATACACTTACTAGTTCATCTTCTTGGAATGTGCTTATTGCACTCGAATCCCCATAAGTACTTACATAATGTTATAATAGGTTGAAAGCTAGGAAGCTAGGTGAGATAGATAGGCAAGATAGGCTAGATAGGCTAGATAGGGACGGCGGCTAGGCAAGCGAGATGGATGGATGATAGATGGATAGGCAATATAGGCAGACGAGATAGGGAATACAGCTGTAAATAAGCCAATAAGAGATAAGCCAACCAGTAGAGTCGAGTAGAACAGTAAAGTAGTTGTTTAATTGATCATTTT
>Ga0233336_1000194_pt1 | contig 11240 bp, 7 predicted proteins | sample GEONDECOMP225_FD_183636 | JGI IMG/M metagenome (GOLD analysis project Ga0233336, IMG submission 183636) | Leaf litter microbial communities from Shasta-Trinity National Forest, California, United States - GEON-DECOMP-225 | ecosystem: Environmental > Terrestrial > Plant litter > Unclassified...
CCAAATATAGAAAATAAGGTGGGGTCATATCCAAAATAAGTATCTTCAGACAAGTCCTTTCATATATTCAACAGAAGGTTGGTAAGGTTAGAAAGAAGAAAGAGTACCATCTAATCTTCAAGGTGAGGAGCATTGCAATTATAGCCATAATAAGTTTATTAATTCCATATTACCTCCCTTCGCATATTCCAACAAAGGTTCGGTGGAGGGAGGATCAAAGAGGCGAATCAAATCCTGAAGATGAGAATACAGAGTTAAGAATCTGCATAATCTAATTTTTGTAAAAACTCAAGTCCCGCTTGTCCCATATGAAATGAAAGGGTAAGGTAAAGGTAAATAGGAAAGATGTCTAAGCGCCTAGCAACTAAGTCTTCCAAAAGCAAGTGGTAGTTTGGGAAAAGCCCATGCGTAGCAATACATCTTCCGTTAAGATCTGTTAGCTGGTCTATGAAGACAAATTGTACAGTTGGTAGCAGGCACTTACTTCCATTCATGCAGTAGGGATATTTAGATCCTAGCAAAGCTGTAAGAATGAATAAATCGTATCTGGCTGGCCAGGGTAAGCTCGACCGGTGAAACAATAGCAATTAATAGTGCTACCCGCTAAGTCTTCCAAAAGCAGGTGGTGAGTTTGGGGCAGGCAGAACTAAACTAAGTCGGATAAGGCAGTCTTAGTTTTCTAAGCTCGTAGGGAAGATTCAATAAGCAGGACTCTTTCGGGGCAAGCAGTAAAGTAATAAGTTGTAAGGTCGAGTAAAGAAGCAGTAAAGGCCTAAGTAGAAGGCGAGTGCTAATTATAGTATATGTATTTAGGTGGATACTACGTGATGATGTGCTGGATTTGATACTGTCTGTAAGCCAGCCGGGTTAATTCTATCTTGACCTGCCAATTAAGAGAAGGCCTGTAGCAGTTATTACTGACTAAGCAATTTATATTAAGTGTTATAGGGAGGGCTAGTTCTAGGTCATAAGGTGGGTAGGTATAAAAGTGTATAGGAGTTCCTAAAAATAGAAATTCTGTGGTGTAGTTATAAGTGTAGTGAGCAGTTTAATAGTTGTTTCAAGCCATTCCGGGTCTAAGCAATACTACCAATTTATAAATCAAGTTGTAATATAGGGCTAAGAGGTCTAGGTAGTACGTTGTGGGTAACTATCAGGTGGGTAGTTAACACTAAAAGTCTAAGTATGGCTCTTTTTTCCTAGCCTGTGGATTCAAATGGATGAAGATTCTCAAGGCTCTTCAGTGGGAACAAGAGTGGTACCCAGAAGGTCATAACCCAACAGTATATTAAAGCAATTGTGATAAAAGGTCTGCCTTTGAATGCTGTTAGGTGGTTCAACCAAAAGCTTTATGGTAAACAAGCGCAAGGCTAACTGTTTGGGACATAGGTAAGTTATTATAAGGTAAGTCAGGTGGGTCCCTTTAAATGGTAAGAGTAGAGGTAAAGTGAAAGTAGGCAGCTGAATAAAGTTTAAATAGTAAAGGTGCCAAAGTGCTTAGCAACTAAGTCTTAATGAAGCAAGGCACGGTGTGGGCATCAATAAGTAAGTTGGGTGTCGTCTGTGGATAGGTAGGGTAGTAAACTAAATATCTGTATTGTGTAACCATGGATGCAATGGGTGCTGTATATGACGCACTGGTCTATCCAAACTTACTGTGCGCTGTTTATAACTCCAGGTGCCTCCCTCATCCTGCCCGGTCTTGTCCTGCCCTGGCACAGCAGACCTACCTCCTCTAGCCAGCAAGCTAAATAAGCCAACCATTCACTGCACATAGTCATTTATTATCCTCTTTGCCCCGCATGCTAGGCTTTCTCTAAACTATCACGTGCTATGCAACTCCCTCTAGCAACATGTCTATCCATTTTGAATAAGGCGCATAGGGGTTTCTCTATATCTCGGATTGTAGTAACAATAATAGTGTAAAAGTATTATTAGTAAAGCGGCCGGAATAAACCAAATCTGTTCAGAGATATACTTATATAGGAAGGGGTCAAGAAGTTTTAACCTGATTCTCCTACTACTACTATTCAACAGCGTTTCTTAACAACTTGCAATCCGAGACCCTACTATTCTTACTATAACCAATCTTTCAGAGTGGGTTAAAATAGCCAGCCTTCTCCAACGAAACCTTTGCTCTTTACCAACTGGGTTGACTCAACCAACTTAATTATTATACACCTGCTTCAGGCAGGGATGCTTAGTTAGTGGTTGCAGCACTATTGATCTTTTCGGGCCGGGCTAACACCCCAGAGACTTGTGATTCATTTAGACAGCCGGCATTGCCAGGAGATGCTTTATTTGATAACACTGAAACTAACAACTATATTGACTTCGACTACTGTTGAATCGTTCAAGTTCTATAATGATTAAAAAGTTATAGATATGTGGAAAATTGGTAATAATAGCTGCTCCTATATATTATTTATATGTAAAAATGACACATAAATTTGGAAAAGCGCTAGTTTAACAAGCGATTGAAGTAACATTCGAGGCCTGTCTATCGGTGTCTGAGCAAGCAGGGAAAAAAGCAAGGCAGTACCTCAACTATTAATAAGAGCAGTATCCTTTCCTGTTCGAAAGCTACCACCCTGCTTCCGGATCCAAAGCGAAACAGATTAACCAGTGTGGCAAAGACAGTTTATATAGTTAGTTGAACCAATAGCAGCAGCAACTTATTAATTAATTGCAAGTAGGCAAATAGAAATACAGTCATATAATCTAGTTACTGTCAATGCATGCATTAGGGGTTAATTGGTCAGCGGCACTTATGGCAAGGCTGGCGCTTTCTCTTATGCTTTATCTGGGATGACTATGTTGGAAGGTCAGCGGGGGCGGCCCAAGTTTACGACTGCTTGTGACTTGCTTCAGGGACTTTTTTTTCCCAGTCCTTTGTATGGTTCCCACTACACTCCTGACTCTTGATCAGCAGTCTTGAACAAAATGAGAAGTCAGAGCGAAACAGTGAGTAGGGAGCGTCACCTATTTGCAAGAGCTCATTGACAGGGACTCCGGCCAATTGATAGCTCATTCACCTTATAAAGTAGCATGACCAACTGCACACCCAGATCTGGATAAGCCCCAATTACTTTTTGATTTTAACCCGGATCAACATGAAAGCAAAGAGGCCCGCTTGCACACTAATTGAAAGATGCACATTGTTACATTATAACCAGATTTTTCCTTTATACCTTAGGAAAATCCCACTTTGAACCTATTTATTTAGCAGAACTCGAGTCCGTTACTTATATATCGCTCAAGGCTGCGGATACAGCTGCCTTAAAACTTACTCTCTGCCCTGCCTCACGGAGGAATATACCGCTAGTACCGGTCTTATTAAGTAAAGGCTTATCCAGTGAGCTTAGTCAGGACCAACTATATAAAGGACCAGGAAGAGTCAGGATCAGATCGGCGGGCTATCAGGTCATTGCCTTCCTTTTGTTACCTTACCATTAGCTATACCATTAGCTTTGATCGCGCTTTGTCCCATGAGGATGGAATAAGGAGCGCTATCGCAAAGAAATCACAACCATCCCTTATCGCTATTGCTTGCCCCTTGAACCCGTTACCACATGGATAGAACATTATAACAATGATAGAGAAGATAGCCCAATTCTACTAGATATAAGCTTCGACCCTCGAGCTTCTTGCTTTGATTAGGATTGACCAAGACCGGGAGCATGCACGCTAACCTAAGGGGATGTACAAAAACCCTTGAAGTAAAGAAGTCGAAACCGGGCGGGGTCAAAGAAAGAGGTAAGTTAGGCCAATTGTGAAGCAGTCAGGACGGGAATCAAAAGGGTGATGGCTCTGACACCTTCCCATGATATCCTCCGGAGGCCGAACAACGCGAGTGAGCAATTGGCCTTCAATAGCCCTGGTTAAGGATTCGTTCTTCTTTCGTCGTAAGTTGGGAACATGGGTGTATTTTCCTTCCTCTCTCTTCAACATGTTCTGGGCGAATTGACGCCTCACGCACCCAAATGATGTATAAATGTAACTGAGCATGTCGATCACCAGTATAGGTTCCAAGTAAGAGGTAATAGGCCCCATGGTTTCAAAGGAGTCTCGAGGCATTTCCAAAGACTAAGGTTCCTTCCGGATGGTCCAAAAGCTATTCAAAGTCTGTAGGATTAGGTTACCAGAAGGATGTTTTGAAAAAGAATAAAGTTTATGAGTTTCCAAAGGCTAGTTCCACCCCACCCAAGTCAGTATGGAGTGTAAGGTCCCAAGTAGTAGGTATGAAGCCATAGGGTCCAAAGAGTTTCGGTAGTTTCCCAACAAGTAGTAGGTGTGATGATAGGGGGTTCAAAAAGAAGGTGGAAAGTATGTTTCAAATACATAGGTAATAATCTGAGGTCCCCAGTATTATGGATGCTTAGATTTGAAAGTATTCTATTTATAGTCATACAGCCAATTTACTACGACTAGCAACTAAGACTTCCTTTTCAACTAGCAGGTATGATTTTATGTACTTCCGGGTGTTCTATGCGGAGTATCTAATCGTGTAGTCAAATTGAACCTACAACATGTAACCTAACCTCTGACTCGCCTCACTGACTCACCTGACTCACTAACGGATCACAGGCTATCGGGAATGCCGCTTCGCTCACTAATATAACTGACTGGGCACGTGATAAAAAGAACAGGTAACACACTTGAATCACCTGCTTACCGGGCATGGTTAATCAATAACAGCACGTATAACAATTCCTATTCTGGTCACGTACTGCAACCGGTCAAGTCTAACTGGTTACACATGGACAACCATTCCGTGGCACAATCCCGCCCAATAGTAGGCAGTCTTAAGGAGACAGGCGACGATGATAGGAAATGCTTGAATAAGTAACCAATGCAAGCGGTGGAGTTAGCTTTTACAGAGTCTCGCTGGATGAGACAACAATTTTTCTTTCTCCTCTAGAAAATTCAATTTATCCTGGCGGCGAATAGCGAAATTTTAGGGAAAACACTATGCTCTAAACTAGTTACTAAGAGCTTAGATGATAGAGTAGAAGTAACTCCATGGATAAGCTATCGTAATATCAATATTAGAACTCAACCAATGCACATTTTGCTTGGTCCGTACATACGTTCTTTGAAAGTCAATATACACGTTCTTTTAAACAATAATAGCCAGTCACCTTTCATCAGGAGCCTTACTTAGCCTGTAATATAACCCCTTTAACCTTATGCCTTTATCACCAGCCAAGCCAAGTCCACCAAGTACCCACCTTCCATTCGCCGGATGCCATAAGCCTCTCATCCATTTGAGCCATGTTACCAATAGACGAGAGAAAGCTAATTTCTCTTTATTGCAACTATCGGGACTCAAAGTTGAGCTACTACTTAGAACTAGTTGGACTAAAGAAAGAGAGTCAGGCTGAGCCAAGGCGAAAAAGTAGTTATAAGTTTCATTTATTCTTTTTGAACTATAGCTAATAATAAGTCTAATTAAAAACTAACAACTATAAGTGCATGGGCTTGACTCTACGACTCTAGCAGAGAGACTCTACAGACTACAGCTTATTATAGTGATTTAGGACTAATAAGGCAAAGTAGTCTAAACTCTCTGTTTTCTGACACTACAGCTTAAGACAACTTGAGGCTTTCTCTTTATTTAAAGAATGGAGATTGAAAGAGATGACTGATCGCTGCTGCTTGCGAGAGGTTGGTTGCACTAGCGCTTCATGGTTATGGATCCACACCACCCCCTGATCGATAACCTCCATTGTTGCATTCATTTGACCGATACCGCTCGAGAGGATACCCCGGAGCCGGATGAGATAAAATAACTCCCCCATTTATTGATGAACAAGTTGAGAACTACGAACCTGTTGAAAACAAACCAGTCCAGAACGAACCAGTGTTACAGTGATTGGGTAGAGCAATAGACAAGTGATGGATACTCCATAATATGGTTAGGTGAAGGGAAGGGAAGTGAAATGTGTTATATATGCTGCATGGTTTTATATATATATGCGTCGTAGGTTTATATAACGGTGGTGGTCTATGGTTACTTACCAAACATACAAAAAGACCGTATTAGAGTACAGGCGCATAGCGCGTTACAAGCAGGAAGGAGTAATTTGACATTACAGTTCTAATCCACCGCGCAGGATAGGAGGGTTTTCCCACAGGGAAGGGGCATTTACAGTCTACTGATAAAAAATCATTCCAACATAGTAAATATAAGTCAGCCATTGGAACTACTGATTGCAACTAGTTGGACTACTTATTTATTGCAACTATTGGGACTCAAGTTGAACTACTAGAGAGGGAGATTTAAGCTCTATGGAACTACTAATAGGATACAAAGCAGTTAAATCTTTCTTTATTTTGATTTCTAGTAATGGATGGAATGACACATTAAAAGAAACCACCTTACTCAAAGGACTACTATAATAAGTATATCTTATGGCTTTAATTTTATCTATTTCTATGGCTTTCACTTGGCTTGAACTCTCTACGCGGTACAGACGATACGGACGGAAGTCTTTAGAACTAGTACCGGAAGTCATAGTGCTAGTACTTACTCTTCTGATGCTGATGCTGAACAAAACTATGATTGGAACAATGGTAATGGAAATCATACAGAGATTAGTGGCTCATATATAAGCTCAGACTTAATGAGGATGGCTCAATAAACTAGCAGCTCTATATATAAGGCTGGGGCGGCTGCTCAATGGCGGCGATAAATTGTAAAATATCTTATTAATGGAACAATCACAAATACAACAAAGATAAAATTAGATATACATAGAATAATAGAATAGTTAATATGGAGACGGCGCTCTTATATTGCTTAGCTTAGTAATATGTTATTGGAATTAGGTATTAGCTTAACGGGCCACTGTCATTCCATAACTAGTTATGGAAGCTGGTACTAGTCTTAACTAAGTCTATTACACAAAAAGGAAATACATACAAGTTTTATAATACTTATTAGGTTGCCGTTTAATAAGGCAGAAATAAGGGTTTAATTCCATAGTGCTTCTTTCAAAGGATACAACTTATGGCTTCTTCGCTGGAGCTCAGGAGGGGACACAAACAAGTGGTTCTGTAAACACCCGAATTCGCCGGAGCTCACTCATTACTCTGAAATGACAGAAGACCTCTTAAGAGCGCACGGCACCGGCAAATAAAGACTTGGAGCTATATACTTGTTAACTCTTATCGGATTCATTGTGTAGATCAATAGGATTATTCATGCTCAAGATTAGGTAGAATATGGAGAATCACTGGAATCAAACCGCTTCCCCGGCCGGATAGCTTTGTTAAACTAGAGCGAAATCTGCCGTTATGCGGTTAATAATAGATAGAACTCATAACCACCAGGAACAGTTAATGTGATCCATATGTAATCCGTATTTATAGCTTATAAACCCATTGTCTTGAGCTCAACAAGTGACACAATTCTAGAATAAAATTTCCACACTAATAACATGTATTCAATTAGTGTAAATTACACGTGGCCAATTGTGTTATGCTAAGAGAACCTCTACCCTCGAACCTTTAGCTTTAAACACCCTAACCAAGTACAACAGATGCCTCTTTCCCACCTAACCAATCAGATCACTTATACCTTCACACAAGGAGTAATTCCATATCCAGATGCAGGCAAAGACAGATGCACTGCCATATATAGGATAGGATGCACCAGCCTTAGTAAATGATGCAGCCAGCAGCAGTTGATTCTGTTATTTATCCATATCCATATGCAAAGCTAGTAGTATATAAAAGGCGCAGCTCCTATTCCGTTTGCTTATCCAAAGCGGCGGGAGCAGAGCCATCCTAAGCCAAAGTATTTTTAACCGGGTCCATAGCAGTTGATCAGTTAGTTCACTTGATCATATATGATGTATCTAGTTTATGAAGCAGCAGTAGAACTTTTTATTTCCAGAGACAATGGTCCGTTCCATTTCCGTGGGAAAAAACCCTTGCCCGATGCGGACAAGCGACTTCGTACCTTCCATTTTTTTCCAGAACAATAAGCCCTTTCAGTCAAATAGAATAAATTTATATTCCTAAAGATAGGATCTATTTTTCAATATGCCTTTTGGAGATGCCATCTTTCTGTATTGAATTTACCACATATTCTTAAGCCCCCAGTGCCCGTGGAGTTAAACCGTAAGCTGTAGAGAAAGAGGTGTGAATACCGTCCGTCTTAAGCAGCTGAAGAGACAGAATAAGCCTACGAGTCGTCTTACTATCTAGCAGCCTTAGAGTGCCTTTTATTTGGTGGAGTAAGTGCCATGGGGAAAAAATCCTTCGGAGACTAGCTTATTATAGTCCAAGCAGCAGATAAACAAGCTTTAAGAGAGTATCTTAGTCCATATGAAATAGCCTGGTTAAAATAGTAAACCTAAAGATGAGCCCTAGTTTAAATAGCATAACCTGGTTTAATAATGGATGTTTATCGCGCTTGTCTCCATATTTGGTGACGGATCGGGTCGACCCCGCTTATATTTTTGTCTCCATATTGGGTATTTAAAATAAATCACTATCCGGTGCCACCTATCCTTGATGTTTACTGCCTTCCTAGCGTGAATGAACCCCTGTGTATGTTGTAGATAATGCTAAACGGATGCATTGTAAGTAACGCATTATCCATCTTGAGGTAGGAGCAGCTCCTGTTCCATAGCGGTAGGTAGGCTGTGTTTGTTAGCGTAAATAAAATATAAGGCCAAGTTTTCCTTATAGTTCGAGGAAGAGTTTGAGGGTCGAGGGTACAGTTTCGAGGTCCTTGAGCTATATTTGACCTTGCATTGGTATGTGAGATTAAACCTCGCATCGGGACGTGGAAAAATGAAAGTATAAATTAAAGCTAAGCGTCGAATGCATAAACTCTTGTATCGACAGCATTAGTAGCATCGATTCCTGGCATCACAACTCCTGTATGACTCCTTGGGACCAATAAATAACTTCTGGCTGCACCAAGCGCTTCATCATAATGCTGCTGCACCTTACAGCTCTACCTGTTCTCCATTCAACCAGCTGTTACCAATTAAACTTTGTTACCTACTGATCGCAGGTCTCTACTAGTCGCAATTCTATAATAAGTTGAGCATTTCAACTTACTCCATTTTACACCTACCAGTATCATCACTACTTGTCACAACACAACATGGGACACAGTGATTACTTGCTAGAAAACATCCAGGAAGAATCGATCGGTTCCCAAAACTACAAGAAGACATAACTCCTTGGCATGTAATACCGACATTGACTCTTTATGCATACTTGGATTGATTAAAAGCATCGCTACTTGGCCTGGCATTGACTCTTGGACCGAAAAAAAAGGTAAGATTGCTAAGTCTGGATACCCGAAAGCTAGCTGGATATACCCCCCCTACTTAGTGGTATAGCAAATGTGCTCATGTTCAATCTTTATTTGCAGTGTATTGTTTGCTTGTTCCTCTGCCCGCCGCTACGCTCTTTCGGCCAACCACCACCCCACTCTGCCGCTGCTCCTCTCTGTAAATAATAGATTATAGGCCAAATATGTTTTTCCACAGGACCCACTTATATGAAAGGTATTATAGGCCTAATAAGTTATAAGTATAAGTAAGGTAAGGCCAACCCGATAACAACGATTTCCTTATAATTAAAGCAGTGTTCCATCCATATAGGACCGTTGTATGTATGCCCACCATTCCGACATAGCGCAGCGACCTCTCTTAAAGATGATAGAAGAAGGTTATATAGGGATAATAAGTAAGAGTAAGGAGAAAGGATGACAGAACAGGGATGACCGTGTGAATAGATGAAAGAAACCACCCGTGATGCTAGAACGTTAGGCTGGTCGAACCCGTAATCTAGAATCTGTGGTGGCGAAACGTTAGCTTTACAACTAAACCGAAGAAGCTGGTTGAAACCGAGGACTGGATGGCACGGAGCACCGGAACAGGTCCATCAGAACACGGCTGGCTTTGTGAGTTAGTTTAGGCAGAGTTACTATCCAATTGTTACTTGCGTGGGATTGCCTATGCTCGTCAGATTGGGCAGTTGTATGTCCAGCGCCTATCTCGGAAGATTTGGGCGACCGTTTTCATTGCTTGAAGGTAATTACTCAGAGCTCTCATTTCCCATAGCCGCTAGTAAATACAAAAGTCAATAACCCTATGCCAGGTGTTAGTTACAGCAGTCATAGCCCATAGGCAACAGTCTCATAGCCGGGCAGATAGAGCTCTTATCATTGCTGATAGAACGCTATGGTTATTGGGCCCTTACAATGTGTATTGGTGAATGAGGATTGTTAAAAGTAGGCTTAATGTAGGATTGTTTTCAGAAGGTAAATGTGTGTGTGAACTTAAAGCGTAATACATGTGTGAGTTGTAGGATTGGGTCCAGAAGGCCTACTGTGTAATGTTTATAGGGCTGCGAATAATTAGAAATTAAACCAAAATGAGTATAGGTAACTGCTGACTGAATGGGGGGTGTTTTTATCTATAAAGCGTATATGGTGTGTTTCTGGAAGGCGTAATGTGTATATGCGTAGCTCTAAGCTGGTCTCTTTATTTATCTTTCTTTATCTCCTCGTGTCACACCTGCCATCCTGGTCTCTATCGTGTTATGTTTTTATCGTGCCCTGGCCGAAATTCCGCTCTGCTATTTATTCTCTCCACGTCGTCTCAACTCTAATCAACGCTGTTTGTTTTATACATATATAACCTGCCCCATATTCTGAGCATGTGCTTTCGGAACCCAACTGAACAAATCTGTAGGAACCATGTTTCGTACTGTTCATTGATAAGTGAAAGTTGAGAGTTTACAGGTTACAGGTGAAAGGAGGCAAGCGTTGTTATTGATGAAGCACACACCAAACCAAGGAGGCAAGCGAGTGTACCGGTGGATTTACCACGTACTCATGCAAGTGTAACCAACGGCTATCCCACGGATTAATGCAGGATGTGGACGCCCCACTCACTAACCCACCCCACGGACTCATGCTGGCTGGATGTATAAGCCTCACATAGTAGGACTACTCCTCTGCTTATTTATAGATAAATTGACTTGCCCTATTATTGTTCCATCTCGGTAAGCTTTCCTTTATATTGGGTAGTTTGTATTGTGCTCTGTCATTGCCAACGCCAATCACCATCAACATTGAATAAGTCAATCAATAGAGATTTCTCAGTTAGCAAGATCTAAAGCTCAGAAAACACTTCTCATAGCTGTACGGGGATTTTCCGATTGCAGCCTATTATGGGAATGTAGAGGATTATCCGATAGCTGTTTCT
>Ga0233336_1000195_pt1 | contig 11219 bp, 4 predicted proteins | sample GEONDECOMP225_FD_183636 | JGI IMG/M metagenome (GOLD analysis project Ga0233336, IMG submission 183636) | Leaf litter microbial communities from Shasta-Trinity National Forest, California, United States - GEON-DECOMP-225 | ecosystem: Environmental > Terrestrial > Plant litter > Unclassified...
AAAGGTGTACCAGGGACGGAGTTGCTCGACCAAAGGGAGAGGGTCGACCAAAGGGAGAGGATAACAGGATTTCATTGAGCATAGCAAGCCAACCCTAAACCTCGAGCCCTGAGCAGATTGAACTGCCGCCCCCCTTAGCATTTAAGCCGGCCCCTCCCTCTATAAATGGGCGTAACTCACTCATCAGCTCCCCTTTATTTAACCCCCCTTAATTCCAAGTCCTGACTTCTTGGCAAACTCATAAATAATAAAGCTTACACAACTATCGCACTTGACAGACCCGAGGTTAATACGGGAAGGGGAGACTAGGATTATTTGATAAACTTAAGCCTTTCACCATCATCCAGAAGCCTTTTGAGAAAAGTCCAAAATATCCTTGCCCGATGCGGACAAGCACCGTAGGACCTTATCCTTTATGTTTTCCGTCTTTGCCGAGCTTTTGACTATCTTACCCTATGATTTTATATCTAGAATCTATAATAAGAAATCATCTCAGTTGGACCGGAGTTGTCAGAGAAATCAGGACCCTAAAGTCAGGCAGGTACGTAAAGTCCTCGAATTTAAGGTGGGGAACGTTATATAACTAGCTGGGCGGGATGGTAAATTCAGAAGTGCAAAGGTGGCCTATGAAGGGCAAGTCATCATATGTGGTGGTCTAAAAAGCATGCTATATACCTGCAGAACATAGCTATGCACCTGCCTTGTTACAAAGACCGGTTGGGTGGGAATAGATAAGAAGAGGAGGCTACGGGAAAGAGCTAAACGCACCTGTCTTGAAACCTTGAAACTAATAAGTAGGCGATATGGTAAATTCTCCAGCATAAAGGTGGCCTATCCAATGGATCTTTATCATAAGGAACTGGGTAATAATATTGTATACAAAGAGATTTATATTTATATTTATATACGATATTATGTTTGCCTTATTACTGTAAGGCGTACCATATTGAAAGACATAACTCCAACTCCTTACTTTGCGAAGTCTTTACCGAACGTCTTGTCCCATTTCGGTAACTAGAGAGAGAATTTGGAGTGGGTGGAAAATTGAATTTATTATATATATGCTATTACGCATATGTATGGTTTCTTTTGAAGGGTTATCCCTTTCCTTACTATAGGGTTATGTCTTTCAGTTAGGGCCCTAATTAGATGGGTGGCTCCTAAGTGTCCTAACGTAAGGTGATAGCCTCTGCTGCTAAATAGGTAGAGTAAGTAGGGGAGTAGGTAGCTAATAAAAGGTATGGTAAGCAGCTGTCCTTCCGTTGCTTGGCAAGCTATATAGAATGGGTAAGTAAGGTGCTAATAATTGGTACGCACTGCCCGCCGGGTTCTATTTGTTGGTTTGAATGGCCGATGTAAAAGGTGTACTCTGGCGGCATAGAAGGCACATCATAATTAGGTGTACTGCCGCTGCAGGAGAAAGTATCAAGAATATATGAGGCTCGGTAGCGTAAATAAGTATTGTGGAGGAGGGATGTTTTCTTTCTTGGTAGATAGCCATTAAGAACTTATTGCTTACCAAACATGGGTAAATCAAAGTTATACATACTGGGAGATGGAGGTAGGTCCAGTGTAAAGAATATAGGTTGGGCGGGCACTTCGAACAGGATGAGAAATCCCTCTCCCTTTGGTCGAGCAACTCCGGTTGGGTGGGAATAGATAAATAAAACTATGCCGACTTGAAAGAGACTTTCTGTTGAACAGCTAAGTCAGCTAAAGCCCTTCTTGATGAAAAACAGCCAGACAATGCTAAATGAGGAGCCATTGTTCCTCCACCTTCCTGTAACTCTATGCTATGGAAATAAAAGATGATGTACTAATAAGATGGGGCCTTTGGAAACGCTATTCTTAACGTAATGAAGTCTCCTTTTAGTTGAGCGACTCCGTCCCTTGAAAAGCTACCTATTAAGATGATAAGGCCCTTGTAAGGCTCATTTATCTGAGGCAAGGTAATATAAGGTGATATAAGCTTACCAATAATAGAACAATAATCAGAGTAATAAGAAGAACCCTAATTAACAGTAACTATGAGCAAATCACATGGAGATTGAATACGGATAAAGGGGTATAGTGAACCTATATGGTGATTATTACTTATAGCTCTAAGCTTGGAATCACATAGATAAGCTATCTATACAAGCACGTACTCTCATCACTATGATGTTTCCATAATGAATAAGAGCCCATACATGGTATTAGCTGATTCATACGTTTTACCAGCTTTATGATGTATGTGTAATGATGATATAACCATAATGAACACACTGGAATCATAGGAGCTTTAACTGCTTACCTTATATCGAATAGAGTAAGCTATCCCTAATATTGAACTAGTCTTGATTACAAGCTTACTGTGATAAGAGCTACTGTAAAAGGGTAAGTAACACCCAACTAATCTGACTCGAGTACTATTCCCTATGAATCATAAGTAACATATACGTAATAAGTACAGCATAACTAAGTACTAATAGTGATAACCTTTATATGAGTATAACCCATGGTATTAGTAAGCAATGAATCAACAAAGCTCATTACACTAAGCATAACAGTAATCATCGTTGTCAAATTTTTTCTTATTCAAAACTCATTTTGAGTACCGGGGATGACCGATAATGCCCCGGACCCCCTTAACGAAGAAAGTTTTATCTCAAATAAAATGTCGAATGATAAGATTGAAAAAGATGCTGGTGCCACCCAAACGTAGTGCCTGCCCCAAGCCAAGTGGACCATCGATCGATCAATAACTAAATAAATCTAGCAGATCCCGCCTGCCAGCCATGTCTTCTTTCCTCCAGCTGTGATTTGACCATAAAGCCAGCGTGCAATCTAGCCAGCCGTGTTTTTCATTTTTGTCCAAGCCGCAGTGACATAAGCAAGTTATAATAAAGTAATAAGAGCAAGCAGCTGGTTCCCCCTATTGTGTATCAAGCAAGCCTGCGTTGATTCGAGCAGGCTAACACGCATCGAACCGGGATGAATCCAAGCTGTGCCACGCAGGAACAAACTATTGTGAAACGTCAGGAAATGCTATTATTCCGATTCCTCACCCCACATACATGCTAGGATACTTTATCGGGTACGTGATGGGGCTATTTGCAATGCCCTTCTGGCTCTATCAACTATGATTGATCGGCTATGACCGACCACTAATTCCTGGCTCTAGCCCTTCCCTGGTGCAGTTAAGATCTAGTGCTAATTGAGAGTACCACCCGCATTGAGTCCCGACATATCCAGTGGGCTCTCCTATTGTGCTCAACAGCATCAAGTATCAGATCGAATAGCATCAAATGCCAGTGCCAATCCGTTGAGTAAGAGCCGTTGAGTAATGGCCTCTAGACTGGACTAGCTTCAGTCTTACCCTAAGGTCTTGCCTTAGCTTCAGTCTTAGTAACTTGCCCTCCTAACTAGAGAGTGTTCCGCCTTTATAAAGCCTTAAGCAGTAAGTTGTTCCATACATAAGCTAAGCAGTTCAGTTCGTTCTGAGCTTTAGCGAAGCATAGTTCCAATCAACTGATAGCGCTAGCTATCACTAGTAGTTGTTACTTGCGTTAGCTACTCTCTATTAAGAAGTCCCTTATCCTTAGTTGTAAGCCTTAGGTCCCTCCGATTGGTATCATCCGCGGAGCCTCCAAGCGGACAAATCAGAGTCGAGTCTAGTGGCCAGGTATTGTAAATAATAAAATAACGGCTTATAAGGCTTTACTTGGTGGAGGCCGTGAAGGAAGGCTAAAGTATCCAAGGGTAAGGCAAAAGGGTAAAGGCAGAAGGCTTCTTCCTGGTTCAAGGCATCTCTTTTTTTTGGACTTGCTGATTCTGTTGTTGGTTGAAGGCAAAAGGTTACATGCATCTGTTGGCCCCGGTTAGGCTGGTGGTGAAGAAGAGCAAAAAGTGAAAGGCAAGCAAAAGGTCAAGTTACATACAGGTGAAGGGCTAAAGGTGGCAGACCTATATTTTCTTATAAAGGCAAGTGAAACCATCCCCACCTCGGGAAAGGCCCTATGGGTCGTAGGTATGCAATTCCTTAAATGGCCTATAGTATATACCTACTAACTACTATAACCCTCTGGGATTATCATGACAGGACTCTATCATGTTGGTAACATGGATCTACTGATGACTCCACCTGCTCTGACAAGACCGTATCTTACAAGACCTGACCTGTCAAAGTAGTTGTAATTCAATTTTATTCGTGCTGTACTTAGGAATAGTGCTGCTAATAAGGGTCTATCTAAAAGCTCAACCTCCTAATAGCCAAGGGGATATGGCTACTCACACTTATTGGCCTAATGGTACCTACCCCTCATATCGGACAACTTATTGCTGGAGGATTTACCATTGCTTATTTCCCCCCATAAAATGGTGGTGCGTGCTAATAGGATCCATCACCTCAACAGGACTCATGCTGGATGGATACACCCAACGGATTTGCCACGTACTCTCATGCTGGGAGGTTACTACCATAATGGATGGTGGCTCACTATAAATAAAGGCCTCACTCACTTAACTTGATAATAGTGCACCCTACTTATTATTGTTCATGCGGCTGGTACGGTCCTCACCCCAAAACATGGACCTGGGAGGGTCACAGGAAGAAACCTCATACCAATATACCCCATATAGAGGCAAATTAGTGGAGCAGGAGCTCTTATATAATTTGAATAATATAGTTTAGGAAGGAACCCCCATAGGCTATCAGAGAGTTAGTTGAAAAGGAATCATGGCTATAACAACAACACAGATAGAAACGATAGTCCACGTAGTTAAGATGGTAGGTCGCAATTATGAGTCTTTGGTTGATAAGCTCTGGGTTTTCCCGACAGCAGTCTGGAGTGAGTGAGCAGTCTTTGTTCCTACCAAAGTGAGCAGATAGATTAGCAGTGTGGTTGAGGTGCACCCATTGAAAACAGGTATATGCTTTTCAGGTTCTTTAGCTGCGCGATATGCCGCCAGAGCTTTTGTCTGCGAAGGTAGATTTAGAGAGCAAGGTTTACAACAGCGTTAATCTATAGACATCACAAAACAGAACTCCCCAGTTTGGTGTGATAGAGATAGAAATGAGGTGGGCGCATGATTCTAGTGTGTTTGTGTTCACATATATAATGTGCAATAAATAAGTTGTTTTATTTAGGTCACCGACCGAATCAACAATGATACTGCCTTTTATTTGTTTACAATGAACGGGTCACGGCTTAACACTGATTAAAAGTAACACCTTTTACTAGCAATTATCTTACTCATACATCAACTCTATCTATACAGCCTTTCAAACTCCTACTTGGAAATATCCTTACACTCTTAATTACCTTTGTACCTCACCCCTACAGCAGCATTACCCTACTTACCGCGCCCTATGAAGAACTATGAACAAACCTTGCCGATCTACAACTTCCCTATGGAAGTAAACACCTTCCCTATGGGAGACCTCGCCTTACTTACCTTTTTCATGCCTTGCCTTCCTACCCCTTACCTATTACAGCCACAGTTAGCCAGCCATACGCTTTCAGTTTGCCATAGTAAAGTCATTACGCACCTGCCAACATAGAAGCCCACACAATACACAGCAGAAATAGGCCCCTTAAAACCTAGGTCGGAATACAGGGACACTAGTAAAGCCCGAGACGGGAAAACTACAGGATACGCAACCCCCCCTTACTTAATTAAATGCCCATTCAAAGTCCGATCAGTGTTGGGTAGTGAATACGTCCCCTACTATTATTAAGCATGAGACTATACTTCGTGATCTCCATCCCATCCATCCCATCCAGTCATACCACGCGCCTTTAGATCGGGGAAATTCCCTAAGGAAAGATGGCCTATACCATTGAGGACCCGATACGCCAACCAGCAAGCAATCCCTCCCTCCCAGCAATCCTAGCGAGGCCATCCCCCCTAGCCAGTAGTGTGAACGTTGTAAAATGCCTTCCCCTCCTTTGTCGGGAAAGAGCGTAGCACCTTTATTCTTCGCTCCGCGCGTCACTTTCAATTTAAGTGGGGGTATCATATCAGGTCAAAAGGTGGGTTGAAAGGGGGGCTAAAATAGCCATAGAAGAGTTTTCTCCCGGACCCGAAAAGCACCTTGTCTTGCTGCCTCACTTGCTAACAACCCTCTAAGCTAGGTGACCTTCCTCACGCATTTATGGATTGACCCTTCCTTCCTTGCCCGATGCGGACAAGCACCGTAGGACCTTTTACTCATTATTCAGAAAGAAGAATCATGATTTATAAGTGGCATTTCCGCAAGGTCAGCTGGTTTTCTAACTGCTACCTTCGCTGCAAATAAAATAGAATTTCCATAAGACCAGTGGAACCAACATTGTTCCCAGCGTTCTAATTTGAACCAGAAGCATAAGCATTATTCCTAGCATTCCCAGGAGCATTATTCCCAGGATATATATAGCAACACCAATTTCACCAGCAAAAGCAGCAGTTTCAGCGGCATAACCAGCATAAGTTCCCAGAACATTGAAATAATCAATACCAGTAGCAGCAGTTCCAAGAGTATTTGCATCATCATAATTTCCAAGAGTACTAGGATTCCAAGCCCAAGCAGCAAAAGCAGCATCACAACTGGAAGTCTTAGCACAAGGATTACGATCAGCAGTTCCAGCATCATAATAATTCCCAGCATTCTCATGAGCAGCCTTAGTATCAGCATTCCCATCGTCGTCACCCCCAAAGATGCAATTTTATGACACAAAACTAGTTAATTAGAAGGTTTTTAAAATTATCCAACTAAAAAACTTCCTTCGACTATGATGACTGGCCCTGGCAACCCATGGAAAGGGGGAACTAGGTAATCGGTAGCAACTAGGGAATCAACCGTTGAGACTGGCTTGGCATCCATTCAATGCGGCGCCTCCCTGTGTCACCCAACGATGCAGTAGTAACCATTGTTCCATGCGTAGAACCTCGTAGGGTCCGGGTAAGTTTAGGTCTTCTGGCTAGGTCTTCCAACTAGTCCTCATAGCTTTCCTTAGAAAGTAATCAATGGATCAGCAGTAGCTAGTTGCTCCCCGTCCATAGCCTGAAGAAGTATAACATTCATAACATAAATGGATAGTCCTATGCCCTATGGTTTTGAAGTGAAACGTAGATATGCAGTATCATATGTTAAAACAAGGGGATATGCTCTTCGGGAATTTGACTACTCCCTCCTTCCTGGGCGGGGAATAATAGAGAAAAAGTGTGCACGTACAACTCCTTTGGCTGTTAACACCGGCTATGGAACTAGCTAGCTCCTGTTCAACTGCTTGCCTGGGCAAAACCAGGGACGGAGTCGCTCGACCAAAGGGAGAGGGATTCTATTTCGAAATATAGGGTATTCTATCTATTTCCAACTTCAGGTTGATATGGGGTAACTTATAGACGATTTGCCTCTCAGCTATGGGAATTAGGCCAGGCAGGGTGAAAGGGCATACCTATCATACTATATATAGAAACTTCCAGAGTTTGGGTATGTTCCCGCAGTGCTCCAACAAATAGTGTCACCCTGGAATTTGAACTAATAAAGGGGACTAAAGGTTTCCATTGAACTTACTACTTATATTTACTACGGATAATAGTCTCCAGTGTACATGGAACTACTGAAGCTGCTTCCTCTGCTTCTGATTCTATAGTTCTATAGGATCAATTCAATAAACAGATGAAACAACCACCTCAGTCTGTGCTTACCTATGCCATAAGAAAAAGCTTTGGTGCTTAAAAGTTACACTTAAAATGATTAAGTTACTTATCTTGCTTCCATCCCTGTTACTTCAGGTAGTAGATCAACAAAGAATAGTCCTGTTTATTATGTTAGTAGGTAAAGCTTCTACCTGGCCAACTGAATCGGCTCGGGCAACTTCATAAATAGTCTAGGATCCATCAGATATGGAACGGTTCGCAATGATGCCTAGTGATAGGGTTACTACTCGGTCTTTACCTGAAACTGTGCTGCTGGGTAGGGCTCGTGTTTAGCAACTATGAAGCACCCTTTTCGCAACGAATTTCAGGCCATTTACTCAGGAGAAGTTACTAAAATTGGTAAAAAAGCGAAGTGAAAAAGCGGATGCCTCCGAAATTGTAACAGAGGTGTGCGAAGGTAGGCGCTTTTTCTTATAGCAAGCATAATGGAAGAACTGCTGAAAGCATCTAAGAAGGAAATCCTTCTCTATAAAAGTTCTCGTACGTGGTGAAAGAAAATCACTTTGATAGGCTATAGGTGTAAGCACCGTGAGTTGTGAAGCGACATCGTACTAATTTCTTTTCAAATGATACGAGTCAATTTACGTCGTGCTTGGCAGTTTCAATCTCTCTGGTTCAATCTCTCTGGTCGGGAAGATATCACAGCATGAACCTGCCCGCCTAGGCCGTAGCGCGAGTCACCGGGCACTAGTATTGCTTTTTCTCTTCCCAGCCAAGGGGTGAGAAACAAAGAAAGATCAGGGCAGCCAGTTTCCCATACACCTTACTTGGATCTGTTCTTATGCTACTAGCTATTCCGTTGATTCTCTTCCAAACAGGAACCACCGATTTACAAATATTATCAACCACAGAAATGACGCCAAATCTTTCTACGGAAAGCGCCTTATTTAGAAACAATAGGGGAAGGAGCCTATGTATTTGCATTACCTTTGCATGCAGATTTTTCTCATACGGTTCGGGGGGTAATTGGCGCACTCTGATCAGTGGGGAATATCTCACTCCATCGAACATACAGGGAATTGGAGGTAGCATCCCACCCCCGGCCATGGACTGGTTCCTCCAGCCCCTTTTCTATGTGTCGGTTTTCTATACAACCGGCAACTCGACCTGCTAAATATTATGGAGGTTCAGTAAGCACCATGCATTTCTCTACCATAAATTATATGCCGGATAAAAAGCGATTTCACCTTTAATTAGGCATTAAAGAAGTGATTTTTTACGACCAATCTGCTCTGCGACCAATCGACCAATCTGCGACCAATTAACAAAATATCCCCCCTTTTCCCCACTCTACCGGAACCGGAACAGAAATAGGTGCTTTCTCCACATTGTTGACCTCAGTAACTGGAGGGTTTCGGGGAAAACCTATGTGGGGCACCTTTCGGGTGTGGGATGCTCGTTTAACCTCTGTATTCATCTCGTTTATTATTTACCCGGGTGCACCGCGTTTCCAAAAGCTTCCTGTCGAACCGACTCCTATTTCAATCCGTGTTAGACCGATAAATATACCAATAATTAAGTCCCCTGTCAACCGGTGGAATACATCGCATCAACCTGGGAGCATTAGCCAATTTGGTACGTTCCTATGCTCATTCCAATCTCGTTCTACTTAGGCAACCACCACCAACCCCAGAATTTGATAGCCCATACCTCACCAATACTTGTTCGCACTGCGAATGAAGGCCAGGCGGAAGGGCACCCCTTTGAGGAGAATAGTCATAGTAGCAGTCAGCGGGCTGCTTCTGGGCCACCATTTATTTCTTCCCCGTCGACCACGACGACTGAAACGACGCAGCAGATCAAGACCCGGAAAGGGCCGGTGGTGGGCATTTGGGAAAGTAAGGTCGATCGGGTTTGTTTTGACGGTACAGAGGAAAAACGAAACGAAGTGAGAGGCCCTTGCCCTCAAAAGGACAAGCCCTCCGGACCTTCAACGTACAAAATATCGTAAATATCGGAAAGGCATATGTCGTAGGGGTTGCAAAACGGGCGGTACACAACTAGGTTTTGGAAGATATGGCACCATAAGTTGTGGAGGGTGTTACCTTGGGGAAAGCCCACCAAAGCTGGATTTCGAACAGTAGTGAGGAGACGCATAAATCAGTTTGTGCCACGACGATCTATATGGAAGGGCAGTTTCGTCGATGCTTTCTCGTTTAAAATGAAGAACAAGCGGGAGAATGTTTCTAGCAGGAAAATGAGGAAAAGTAACCACGTTTACAATAGATTATTAGATTGATTGAGCGAGCGACTACCTGGCTCGAAGCAGGCAAGATGGTTTCAAATTGCGATTGGTCCCATGTGCCGGGCGTGCAACCCATCAACCAACTAGCATCCCTCTTCTTATCTATCGAACATTGTTTTTTTTGTGGCCCCTTCGGGCGAGTGATATCCGTCCAGCGATTCCGAGTCGTACCGGCTGCGAAATGAGAGAATTATAAGGTCATTTTTTTCTTTCATCCGTACTGGCAGGGGAATAAGCGACTTTGACCTTTATCCGGGAAAAAACATTCTCAACAAGGCAAGTATAACCCAGTTTTCCGCCTTACTTAGAAGCCTTAAGGGTTTCTAATGCTACTATAAAAAGGTAATGATCCCCGAAGGACATTACATTCGTTTGATAATGCACCCTTAAAGAAGGTGTTGCGCTCATGTAAATAATGAAAATGGGAAGAATGTTCAATAAGTGAACTGCATTCCCCGTGTCATAGTAAAGGTTTTGCTGGACTCTATCTAGTTCCATTGGGAGAATGCCCCTTAGCGAAACCAGTTGTGGAGAATTACGAATCCGACAGAAGGTAGGTAGAGCCACGAATGGATGGCTTTCAAAATGTAAGTTAGAGCTTTCCAAGAAGGAGGGCGGATAGAGCCACAAATGGTAGGCTTTCTGAGTGATGGGAAAATACTAGAGAATAATGTTTGGGAAAGAGCAGAGATGAAAGGTACATGAATGTTGGATAGGTATCTAAAAAAATCCACCTCCGTGTGGTCATGTGTTTCTTGTGAAACCATGGAATCCGGTGTAGATAAGCAAGGCTGACGATAATTTGCAGATAAGCAAGGCAGATCTATCATCAGATAAATGGAGCTAGAAAGCGTGCAATACCCTTTATTAGTACACCCTTTAGGCTATATCCCAGGTTGAACCCAAATAACTGAAGGCCAGTTCTTCTGTCTAAGTACACTCCTTAAGCTATATTATCTTAAGCTGATTCACCAGCAATATGTCGATACCCAATAAGCAAGCATTCGAACTAAGGCTAGCACTCGAACCTTACTTCGTGGAGGCAAAGTATGTCACATATAAAAGAGTAGGTTACATTCAAGGATTTATATAAAGAGCGTAATAAATAATGAAAAATAAGTGATCAGAACAATAGCCAAGGGAAGCAAAAGAATGAAACTACTTATATATGATCTTTTCTCTTTTGGTTGACCCCTGCTGCTATTGCTATATAGGGAAGAATGCTGCAACCGGGGTGGGTGATGGCAACTCGGCCTAAGCATGCCATTCTCGGGGAAGTAAGGTGGGGATA
>Ga0233336_1000196_pt1 | contig 11184 bp, 8 predicted proteins | sample GEONDECOMP225_FD_183636 | JGI IMG/M metagenome (GOLD analysis project Ga0233336, IMG submission 183636) | Leaf litter microbial communities from Shasta-Trinity National Forest, California, United States - GEON-DECOMP-225 | ecosystem: Environmental > Terrestrial > Plant litter > Unclassified...
GTGTAATAGTGACCCGTGAGCAGTACATAGTTCATGTGAGAACAGATTGAATGGAGACCCGCGATCAGTACAGAGTTTAATTGGTAACAGATGTTTTATTCGATAACTGAGGGCTGCTGGTGAAAATGGGCTATTGGTGTTGTAACTGGGGCTTTAAGTTAATGTCCCTAGCTCTTGGTGGGCTGTTTATCCAGGCTGCAATGGATAGTATAAAAATAATATCATCAGGCAATATATAGATATAGATAGAAGATTAGTAGAGATATACAGGTATCAATATCTCCTCAGGCAAGGCAGTAAGTTGAAGGCATGCAGCTAGTGCAGATTGATTGAACCTCTCAAAATGAGGTTGTTACAAAGAATAAACGCCAAATGGGAAAGGTTTCAAATCTGGTATCGTCCGGTCTGTACATGGTGGCTTACCAGCAAGCAAATAAATATGGGCACTTATTTCTTGGCGGACTTATATCATTAAGGCCTTTTATATTCTAATAGAGACTATAACAACCTATCAGTCAAGCTTAGCTCAACTGGGAAACCTCATAAGAAGTAAGCTTCTCATCATAAAAAATGCTAAAGCAGTAGCTTTTCAATGCATGTTACTAGCTAGTTTAGACCCAGATTGTTATCCGAGGAGCTATAGCGCAACAAGATAAATAACTACACTTCTTATACTGCGGATGTGGAAAAACTCCCCACTTACTAACCCCATGGACTACTCTGGATGTAGTTTCGCCCTAGCTATTTACTGTGTCCCGTGCAGTATCCCGTACCTTATCTTACCGTCCTGTACCTTCTTCCCGTCCCGTCGTACCGTTCCTTGTTGATGGATGTGTCATGTGTTGAGGTGAAAAGGTATTGTGTTCTTTTCCTTTGTCTTGGGCAGTGTTAATTTTGCACCCCTTTTTGGAGTCCCCTTTGTCGGCACCTTCCCGGCCAGCAGCTAAATAAATAAGCAGATAAGAAAACCCTTTTTGCTCTTGGTGCACCTCACATGTCTAAATCCATCCGTCTGTTGGGAATGATGCTTTGAATGCTGTTACTAGTGCTGCTGATAATCCCGTTTCAAATGATGCTATAAATTAAACTGGTTTTACTGGTATACTGGTTCTAATGATGCTGGGAATACTGGACCTACTTACGGTTCAACAACTGGTGTTCCTGGGATTGATGATTGGATTGCTCCTTCAACCGCTGCTTCTGGTCGTGCCGCTCCAACTTTATTGAAATAATGCCATTTCTTGCCCCATATTGCAAGCCCGGGAATGAGTAAGCCGGTGAAACTGGTGTTGACGGGGCTGCTGCTCCAACTGCTGATGGAAATGATCCTGGTTAAATTGGTGCTGCTTAGAATCTTTTTTTTGCTGGGCGTGATGCAGCTGGGAATGCTGGGACTGGTGCTTATGGGGATCCTTTTTATCCTGGTTCTGCTTATAATAATGCTGGTGTTGGGACTTTTGATCCTGGTAATACTGCTCCTGGGACTACTACTCTTGGTACTGCTACTTAAACTGCTGATATAATTGCTGTCGGTTCTACTAATCATGACACCACTGGGAATGACCTTGGGAAGAATGACGCTGATGGGATTTCGCCTTGGGTTCTCCTTATCTTTGGTCGGAGCTATCCGCAGTGTAACATGCCTGGTAGGGGGCTCTATATCTGGTTGATAAGGTAGCAGGAGTATTTTTAATGGATGCGCCCCAATATTCTAAACAACTGCGTTGGGGAAGCACTGGTAAAGGAAAAAAAACTTATTGAGGCCTAATCGATCTTGATCGAGTAAGCGATCACGACTTAACATTCCCGCGAAACACCAAACCAAACCAATTGAAATCCCTCCATACCTTAAAACAAACCCAGCAGCGATATATCCATATCGATGTTGAAGCAGGTAGAGTTAATTGGGAGGATAAAATGATAGAGGGAAAACAGGAGCTTTTTTTCCCTATCCTTCTTTCAGCTTATTTCTCTAGCTTTGGCGTCTATCCTCGTCCTTTATCTTTCTGGCCTCCTGCTCCTAGTTCTAGTTGTAAAGACTTTATAAAGGAGCTGGAGGATTAGTTTTACCCTTCTTAGAGCCAACCGATCAAGAGCTACACGAGTCCACCATAAGCCAGTTTACGGGGAATCAGTAGCCTGTAACCCAGGGCCAGAAGCCTTTGGAACCTCAACAGATGCCGCCTTTCAAGGGCGGGCCTTTCCTTCTAGCCGGGGCGAGCCAGGAGCCAGGAAACAGAAGCCTTGAATGAACCTGTAACCTTTTGCCAAGTCCACCAGCCTCACCAAGTACCACAGAAGGAGAAAGAAGGAATCCTTTTTACTTCACCCACCAGAAGCCAAGCCTTCATCTTTAGCCCAGCCAATTCATCCTATAAATCCTAGCGTAGTCCTCCCCCATAGCAATTGGTGTTATCATTATGATAGGCCATTCCTTTTTCAATAAAAGATTACTTTGGATGTTCAGTTGGATAATAGAGTTATATATAAAAACTCAGTATCCGTTTCAATTAATATAATAAATAATCCAATCAAGCCAATCAATCGTTGCTCTTGTTTAAATCCGCGCCAGGTTCAATCGGTGGTTCGGTTGACTCTTGTGGGGTAAGCCTCATCCTCCTTCAACTCCTCAACATTAGGACTATGCTCCTAAAATTGTAAATCGCCGTATATAACGCGATGCGTTATCAACATCTTGTTGGGATGATTCGTACCATGTTTTTTTATTGGTGGGCTTGTTCGAGGTCCTAGGCTTCTGTTGAAAGTCTCTTGGCTTCTGTTGAAAGGTGAAGGGCTTGCTTACTTAGTGGTCTTGGCTGAAGGCTTCTGGCTCTCGCCCCTTTCTGAAGACTGGCCATAAAATCAATGAATCACTCGGTGGTCTTCCTCGCAGTGTTGGCAACAGTAAATAAGTGTAAATTTATGGCTCTAAACAGTGGTAAATAAAATAAATAAGTTCTTACGATCCAATACTGGTTGTTCCTTTCCTGTTTATTAACCCACTTCCTCCATTCATCGTGTAGGCTGGCTGCTGACCCATTCCCTCCCTAAAGGAAGGATTGTATTTTGTTACCAGTTAAGTGTCTAGGCCTTACCCTTAAATAAAAAGGGGTCGTAACTCAAAGTCTATATAAAACTAAAGTGAAGGGAGAGCTAAGCTAAAAAAGAATATGAAAGAAGTTATTTCCAAAAAATCTAATACTTCTCTAAGGCGAGGTGGGTAGGTGCCCCAGGGTAATAAACTGAAGATGAGGTGGGTTCCCAGTGGTTCCGGTGGTCGATCCAAAACCCTTTGCCAAATGCGTATTTTATAAGGACTTAGTGCTATTAGCAAGTGGGGAATAAAGTGCTTAGATAACCTTTAATAACTGGTCAATTTAAGAGTTATAAGGTTGCGTATCCATATGGTTTAGAATAAGGCGGCCCTTTCAAAGCTGTTTCATTCTAACAATGGCCAGGTTCTCAGAAGAGAACTCCACCCTCCCTTTGGGCCCCTACAAAAAGAGAGAGCACTCGCTCGTACCTCGCTCCCCCTTTCAGTTGTGAAATTACCAACTAATCTATCTAAGGGAACCAGGTTCTCACTTTAGAATTGACCAGTCATAAACTAAGCAAGCCCAGCCGGCAAGCAATTGCATTATAGAGAGCAAGGGGATACAGTAGGTCCAAACCAATTCAATTTCTATTTTAGCACTTTGGAAACGCTCTTTTTCTATTGGGGCTGGGAAGAATAATGATGATTCTGCTTGTTCTCATGACGCTGGTTCGGCTGCTTATGGAAATAATGCTACTTAAACTGCTTATGGGTCTGCTCCTGGGAATACTTTTATCCTGGTGATGCCGGTCAAACTGGTGATGCCGCTGGTAATGTTGCTATTGGAACTGAGGAAGCTGAGAATAAAGGTTCAACTGGTTATGCTTATGGGGCTGGTAATAATGTCAGTTCAATTGGTGTTCCTGGAAATGGTCCTCTTTGTGCTGCTGAAGTAGCTGGGAATCCCTTTGCTTATGAGGATAATAATAATGGTTCAACTGATCTTGGAAATGCTTCAACTGGTGCTAATGGTGGGAATTACCCTGGAACCGCCCTGGTAACTGCTACTGCTTTTTCTGCCTTTGCTGGAAATCCTAGTGCTCCTGGTACTGCGGGTACTGCTCTTGTAACTGATCCTGGGAATTAAGCTTATTCAACTGGTGTTGATTGGGCTGCTGAAACTGGTGCTTCTTCTTTTAATGATCCTGGTAATGCTGTTTCTCTTGGAACTGCTCCAGGAACTGTGAATTCAATGGAAATGATCCTGGAAATTAAGATTATGTTGTCGGGAATAAAGCTGGTTAAACTGTGGAATATTGCTTCTTCAGCAGCCCCTTCAACAGCTGATGGAACTGCTCTTGGAACAGGTTAAGCTGGTCGTTCTGCTGCCAGGAATGAGGCGGCTGTTTAATTGGTGCTGATTAAACTGGTGCTGCTTATGGGGATGCTGCTCCTGGGAATGTTGTTATTTCAACTTATTATTGAAAAAATTCCACTTTTTCTGGCTGGCTTGTCGTTCATCCCTATCTTCCTTTCTGGTTGTCCTTCCTTCCTCTTTGGCCTTTCTGGTGTGTGGTTTAATTCGTGGGAGGCATGCGTGAGGGTTCAGGGTCTGGTCGTTCCGGTTGTTTCGGTTGTATGGTCCCCGGGCTTTCTCTATATGAAGGTATACTAGGTTGGGTTGGTCGGGTCGATCCAAAACAACTCCACTAAATGCATATTTTATAAAGATAAGATGGGTGCTTGGGGATTCAAAGTCATATGATGATCGGGGTCCCAAACTCTATTTTTCTTGAAACTCGATGATTTAATGCATGTAAAGTTATTCCTTCTATTAAGGCCGGCCGCCAGGTGAAGGCGAAAAAATGTAGGAGATGCTTAAAAATGTTTACTGGGCATCCATGAATGTCCTGGGCTTGTTGTCTTCATTCATCAATTTTATCATATGGCTGACCGGGTTAATCCCGTCCCGACAATAGAAGTATAGTGGTACCCCTCAATAATAAGATTAATTCAGGGATTATGAGTAAGGGCAGGCAAGCACTCCATCGGCTAGGGTGACCAAATAAGGGTAAGTTTGTGTCATGCCATGTCATCCCGGGTCTGTCTATAGTGGTACCTCCTAAGGGCTAGCTAAATAAAGTAAAGTAAGGGATTCCGAGTCCGTGCCTAACTGATTATATTCCTCGTCTCCTGTTGAGGCTGACTGAATAGGTTGGTAAGGGACTCCATCCACTCCCTACTGGTGCCAATACTCTTACAGTTCTCGAATGCATACCCTTACTCCTACCTGTCTAGACTCAAATAGTTCATGCATATCTCTACTGGCTTACCTATACCCCTGCTCAGACTAAAAAGTGGATTACCAGTTGTCCTCAGATGAACCAATGATCCAATTATCCTACTGGGCTATCAATGACCTGATGACCCGATGATCCAACTACTGGACTACCCGACTATCCAACGGAGCAGTGATGTAGCTTTATGTTACTAGCTAGTTATGAAGCAAGGTTCAAAGCCGATTTGGCCTCTGTGCAGTGCGTACCCTTTGGTCTGCCTATAGTTTTCTATTTTGTGTTTCCACAGATTATAGTGCCGACTCTTATTAGCAGCTCTTGCCTCTGCTAAGCTCTTTTACACTATGCTTTTTATGTACTATTATTTCATCAGTATCTTTTTTTTGCTCTAGGTTCAATAAGCAGCTAAAGATCAGGCTACCAGTAAGTTCATGAGGTTACAGTAAATAATCATTGCATAGTTGTGTATATAATGATCAGTAGCCTGCAACAGATAGGTTATAGTCATACTATTTGAAAGGTAATAATGCCAGCTCTTACTTCAGGTATAAGCAGTAGCTAGCCGCCTCATAAGCTAGTAAATCCGAGGTTTCACATTATTGTTTCATGGTATTTGCTTTAATTACTATGTAATATAGTTACCTGAAACATGCGGTTAATACCAGGGTGCTCTGTTGCTGCTAGTACAATGATAGCGTAGCATTAGAGCGCTTTACTCCTTACTATTCTAGTCACTACTATCAGTCAGGGAGCTTATCACTTGAGAGCAACTAAGCTTTCATTCATGCTCAACTAGCGCCCTCCCATCCGCTCTGCTGATCCTTCCCACTTCAATAGTTAGTTGGCTTTCACTATATAAAAAAGGAAAGGAACAAAGGTAACTAAACATGCCTAAATAATAAAGCCAGTCATATTGAGCCCAATTGAACTATCTATAACCGTATCTCAAGCGAGTATGGCCTTAACTAAGTAATCCGAGTTAACTAAATCATTAGTGGAAGCTCCAACAAGCAACAAGATTGAAAGGGTCATATTTGTGATTTAATCTAACTCCGATGAAAGCTGATTTGAATCTTTGAAAGCTTATTTTAATCTTGTCTGAAAAAGCTCCAACTTACTTAATATTTATCTCTGAAGTGATGGACTAATAAGTAGGTTCAATTATTTTCCAATAGATCTTCCTCTCCAACGTGTTAGCTCCGACAAGATTAGTTGCATCTTTTCATCTCCAATAAGCGCGCACTAACTGCTTGAACCAAGGCTGGTAAGAACGACCATACCACGACGACTAAGGCTATTACCGTACCTACCAGAAGTCTTGAGAGCTAGTACCGGACATTCCGTGCTAGCACTCTTATTAGTCCAGCTTACTTACTGCTTAATACTTCTAATTCTGACTAGAAGGCTATTACGGCTAAGAGAAAGAAATAAAGTGTCAGTCCAGAGGGCTACTAAGACTTCAGCTAGGTCCAGTTCATAGGGCTTTTACTGTACAGACTAGTAGGGCTTTCACTCTATGCTATGGAACTTAGTGCGAAAAAGAGAGTCGCTTAAAGCTAATTTATCTGGTCAATTTAGAAAGAGAAAAGGTGGCATATGAGACTGGCATATCTACGTTCTACTTGTATAAGAGTTATTCGTGCAGGTGGACTACAGCAGCTTCCACACGGCACTGCTTATCAAGAAATAAAGTAGAGATAATAATTTATCTATTTACTAAAACTCCGATGATAATAGTTTTTATGCTGATGAACCTATACAAACTAAGGTTATAGGGATGTTTTTTTTGTGACTAATGAATCTAGCTAAGCAGCCATAGATTGAGTATGGTAATTAAACACAGCAATGGATGTTCAGTTAAAGACGTGCCCAAGCCAGCAGGTTTTAATAAAAAATAGGTGGTTGGCTCATTGTAAAGAGGTGGTAATTTTGGTACAAAAAGGTGGTGTGTAAAGCTGATATAGAGTATGAACCTGGCCTTCCAATAAGTGTAAATGAAATATAGAATAAACTAGCCTTAAGAGATAAGCATATTATATTAGTCCAGTTAGTCCCGCCTAGTGATCACACGCCACCTTTTCTCTATCCTATTTCCACTTGCCGCTCTGACGACTACTCTAACTATTGCAATGAGTATGATCCCTATGTTTAAACGTATTATATCGGCATGGAAAAGTTTACCTGGCACCATAGAAAAACTATAGTTCTAATTAGTTAGTGCTACTTACTCTCCACTTGGCTACCAAACTTGGTTAAAGTGAACAACCCAATGCTCTTTTGTTTCGTCTAAACTTGCATAGATAAGTTTTTATCACTTTTTGGATTGAAAACAACAGGTTTCAAAATTGCATATCTACGTTTTAACATACTCTACTCACATGGATATGTTCTATACCCGCGTGAGAACAACGTTGAACTTATGACAGGTCACTTTTTCCCACTCTTTATTTGATTTGAAGATGCAAAATCTGAAGTCAGAATCATTCTCCTTCGAAAGCTGTGGGCAATAAATAAAGACCTTTCCAGCATCCACCTCCCCTCTCTCTTCCCTTCCGGGTTAGGACAAGCAACCCTTTATATCAGAGCAATCTCGGCTAGTTGGCTTTCCTACCAGAGGGGCTTTAAGGGCACAAAATCACAGGTCCGAGGGTCGACCAAAGGGAGAGGAGAAAAGGAGCTATTCGTAAAAACATGCATCCTAGCCGAAACATGCATTTCATTACCTTTCAATACTGAAGCTCCTAGTCGGTCTATGGGCAGCTCGCTATCGCTCAACAATCATCCCGCCCAGTAGACCTCCATTTGCCGGCTTTTCATTTGTCGGGTTTACCATCCGGGAAGGTTCGGGTTCTCCAGGTTCACTAAGCAGTGCATCCATTCAAAGGGCAGCGGTACGTGACGCTACGGAAAGCGAGCAGTACATCCATTCTTAGTGAGGCCCCTCTGAACATGCCCTTCGGGTGGACAAAAAAATTGATCCGGTATACAATTCCTTCCCCTCCTTTGTCGGGAAAGAGCTCCGCTCCTGGTGACCCCAACTTTTTGACACCCTTCGGAGTTCTTTTTTATTGAATTCCGCGGTAATCTCGCTAGGAATCTCGGGAGGAATATATACTCCCACTTAGTGATGCGGTCCGTGCTTTGAATCCAATGGTGGAAACTCATCTATTAACCATCCAGCTTACAGAACAAGGAACTTCATGCTTACGGAACAGCAGGAAACTTCTATGTGAACTAGCCCTTCCAGCTCCATTGAAAGGGAACAGGGAACTCACACTTGAACCACCCATTGAGCCAAGGAACGGGGAACTCACGCTTGAACGATAAATGGAATCCTCCTTGAAATCCACAGGCTGTAGGCTGGAAAAAGACAATCTATCTAGCGGACATAAGATGGTAACCCCAAGTCCATAAATAACTTTTGGTTAGTAGGCAACTATACATCCAAGGTCCTAAAGGATGGACGTTACCTAACATTAAAAGGTACTAGTACAGCTACCCAACATTCAGGGCTTTACGGCAGTACAGATGCAACCATACATTCAAGGGCAGCAGTAAGGGACGTTACCAAACATTCAGGACTTTATGGCACTTTTGACAACAACGACTCTGCATTGTATTGCTCCTTAGATATCTATTTCCCAAGCTCACGTGACATCTTTTCAACTCCTTGCCCTCAAAAGGACAAGCCCTCCGGACCTTAAACACGTCCGTTTTCAAACATGCCTTGCTTCCTTAGCACAAAACAACCAGGACCACTCACACTCTCTTGCATCGCACACATAGCTAGCACTCAAGTAAACTCTTATAAACAACCCCTGTTCAACATCACTAATTATCATCACAGTTTGGCTATTTTACACAGTACATAACTAGCTACACATGTTTTATACTTCGGGTGCTGTGCTGTCCTTCAAAGTATCCAAGGCAAGCTAGGCAGTGTGTAGCTTCTTTCTGGCCCACAAGGCACACTTTGTCTTTTCATTTCGTTTCTGTGTTAATCCTTTGCACGTTTACGGGCTCAAGACTACGGGCTTAATACGACCTCTTCCACCCATCTAGCTCAATATCCATTAGTACTTTCTTATTTATTGCCTTCCTTTATCATATCCACTGCCTAAAGATGGGTACAGATGCCTAACAGATCGGATAAGAAGGAAACTTCTTCCACAGATTGGAACTATTCTCCTGGCGACCGTTGACGGGTATGTTACGAATATTATTAACAGTAAAATAATTGCTGAGAGAAAAGGTACATAAATAATGGCTAAAGAGGTTACAACCACATACCTATCCACCATTACTATACACCTGAAAGTTTTTCTCTTCCACCCGACAGTCTATCTCTTTAGCTTCCCCGGCACCCACCATCTTTACTGGTCATTAATAAATGGATAAGAAGGAGACAACTTCACTTTTCCACCTACTATCCCCAACCTTCATTACCTTCCGGCTCAAGACTGCTCATTTTACGGGTACGGGCTCATTATTAATACGACTTATACTATCATTACTATTGGGAAGGATACTTATTGGGATGACTACCACGACACGACCACCACGACTACCATGAAAATTAGGCATAATATTAGGCATCAGATCAGATTAGGCATCGGAAATTTATGCAGCGGGGATATGAATATAACAGCAGCAGCAATAACCTTCCATAGCAGCAGCAGCCCCAACCCAAAGTCGCTAGCGAAGGTCTAACCCGTTGCTAGGTCATTTACATCAACAACCGATCTATAATCATTTGAACCAGGAGCATAACCAGAGCATCATTCCTGGCAGCGTCATTTGAATAGATATCAATTTAGATATTCCTAGCATAAATAGAACCAACAATCTTCCTGGCATAATTAGCATCATTTGACTCTGGAGCGTATCAACTTCCTCTCTCAGTAGAAAGAAGGGGTAGGATTAATAATAGTAGGATAGCCCAGCCGAAGCAGTTGAACACAGGCATTCCACCAATAAGCATAATTCCCGGGATTATTTGAATAAGTGGAACAACCAGCGTAACTAGCCCAAGTATTCCAAGCCCAAGCAGCACTAGGAGCAGTAGTCCGAGCATCAATTGACAGGGGCTCATAATTCCCAGCGGTAACTGGAAGTCTGTAAGCGCGTGTTAATTGAGCACTTAGTAACTTTTACTTATATTATCTATTCCCACCCAACCGGGATGGGCAGGTTAGAGAACTGTAAGAGTCTGGGCAGGGTAGGCACGCACTCGATCGACCTGAATGGGGCGACTCCGTTCTTTTGAATCACACCATTTCTAGTGTTATTACATACATATATAATAATAGCATTGTCGAAGGATTGACCTTCCCGGCCAACTCTGCATTGAACATTCAGCAGTTATATAAAAATGAATAGAAAGACTTTACTGGTTGGTGTACATAGGCCAAGGAAAAAGAGATAGCAGGCATAGCAAGGCCCTTACACGTTACAGAAGGCATTTCAACTTACACGTTTCAGTACAGAGGGAATAAGTGGTCTGCCTACATTCATTATATATATGAGATTCTACATTCCAGTAAAGCCAGTAAAGTATGGTGAGGCCATTAAAACACGACTTCACTAGCAACTTATTTGTTTGGGCCAGTAAAGACTTTCGGGGAAGAGCCATATCCCCCTATCCCAATCTTTATCTATTCCTATCTTTCCTTTCCCGGCGGCTCTATCTTCTTTCTTCCCGGCGGCTTCCTCTTTTCTTTTCTTTTCCCCCTTCCCGGTACTGGTTACCCGCCCGCCATTTTGTATCCATCACGGCTTCTCGTGGGCAAGGTCGCTATTCGATAGTCCTAGCGCACACCCTATATCCCCTTTATTTCAATCTTTTGGAGATGA
>Ga0233336_1000198_pt1 | contig 11168 bp, 6 predicted proteins | sample GEONDECOMP225_FD_183636 | JGI IMG/M metagenome (GOLD analysis project Ga0233336, IMG submission 183636) | Leaf litter microbial communities from Shasta-Trinity National Forest, California, United States - GEON-DECOMP-225 | ecosystem: Environmental > Terrestrial > Plant litter > Unclassified...
CCTAAGTAGGTTGACGCATTAAGTGTCTGGTAGAACAGGTGGCTCTGTAGGCAAACTGCATAGAATATGCCAGGGAAGTATTGTATCCCATGAATATACCTGTCCATCAGAAGGTTAGCACTATACCTTGGAATTGTGTTGGGGACATAAGAGAATGTCATGTGCAATGCCCCATTTGAACTGGAAGCATAAGGGGTGATTGCTGCTCTTGAGGATGACATATCATAAGGTAAACCTGAGGCTCCATGAAACGGAGGAGATTAATTATGTGCAGGTGCCAGGTCAGAAAGACTAAAAGACAATAAATTCTTATCCATCAAATGCGGAGATGCTACTGTAAGAAGAGTAGTGTGAAGCCTTTAGAACGGAAGGACTGAAATAGTACACCTGTTATCTGCTGCATCTGGTACCTTAATATAAAAAATGTATGAAGCAACTGGTGTCTGAAGAAGTGGCATTGCTGTGTGTGTCTGCTGCAGACTGCCTCGAACTGGAAGAACAGATTGGTGCTTAATAGAAGCCGGTAGCTGTACATTGGATTTTGAGATGTAGGTTTGAGAGCACTAGAGGCCTAAGAGCAAAAGGAATTGGGAGGGAGCATGAAAGGGATCAGGACGGAGGTTTTGACTAGAGCTTTGGGGTCTGTATGTTGGCTGAGGGTGGAAGGAACAACTGAGAATGGGTCTGGGGTAATGATGAGATAGAAACATGCTGGGTGTGAGGAGGGGGAAAAATAGAAATAGAGACATATGTGCAAACTAACCTGCTGAGAGGTAGCGGGGCAGGGTAGAGGAATGGCAGAGAGGTAAGTTGAAACGTTTTGCCGTATTGAAATAGCTGGTAAGTATTGTTGCAGGCATTGTACAAGGCACTGCGTTGCTGTTAATAGGGGATTTTAAGGAGTAAGTAAAAGCAGTCAAGGAGAGAGACGTCACAATCTACTGTGTCCCGGAAGGGTCCGATGGCGAAAGTGACTGTACAGCTTTTGTTGATAAGAATACGAGGGTCGTCTTGTTGGACCCAGCCTAGCTGATAAGGTGAGGGGTGTGGGGTATTAGGAAGTTGTAGGCGATTGACGAAGGTCTGAGAGATGAAGTTCTTTTGGCTTCCTTTGTAAAGGATCATAGTAGCTAATTGGTCCTTGATTTGGCAGTTTTGAGTTAAAAGGAGTGCTGCAACTGAGATAAAATTGGCATTTGTAATAAACAGTAAAGAGGGGTCGGTGGTAGTAGGGTTGGGAAGAGATACTATTTAGCAGGAGGATAAGGTTCAGGAGAGGAAGGGGCTGTGACAAAGTCACTGGTTTGCTCATCAGAATATAAGGTGCTGGATGTGGCTTGCCGCTATAAGAATAAACATTCGGCAGCATCATGTTTTGGGGTCTTGTGATAGTGGCACCATCGTGGAGGACGACAAGAAGGAGGGTGAGGGCTGGGGCTAGGTCTTCCGGTGGGTGTGTGATCCCGGTCCTTATAATAGGTTCATAGCTGTACCTCCTAAGATTAATGAATAAGTGGTATAGATCTAATAGGTTTAGTTCTTGCAGGTTGGTAACTAAGTAGTGTGTAACCAAGGGTAAGGTAGGGAGTAAAGGGTTAATAGCATGCCTCCCCTCCCTCCATACGAAGCATTTCTAGCTGATGCATGAAAAGTAAGTAGGGTAAGGTTGGATATGATCCCGTCCTGATAAGAGAAGGATTAATAGCAGTCCCTCCTAAGCGCTTGATTCAGTAAGTGTGATTCCAGTGAATGGCTGTCTGGAAGCTCGTCCAAAAGCTGCTCTCTGGGAAGCCTCGTCCAACAATTAAGCGTGAGGACTAAGCGGGGGTAAGTCGTAACTATACTATAGGTTGTTGGTGAAGCAGGTGGATAGGTCTATTCCTTGCAGTAGTTTCTTCTAATTGAATAATCGTATCGTCGGCTCGGCCGTACAAATAGGCGATACGTGGTACCAAGAAGGTAATACGTAGTACCAGAATTCATAAGGCAAGGTAAGGTTGATCCGGTGCTGTGCTGATAATAAAAGAAGGGTGGTGACCTGACTAGCTGTCCTCATGAAGCGATTCCATAAAGTCTAGGGTTAACAGGTCTTCTATGGATTCAGGTGGTTGTGTGGAACCAAGGTATAGGGTTTAGTGCCTCCCGTACGAAGGTGCAGTTGTTCCTGGGTGAAGGCAATAGGTAAGGGCCCCAGCACTCCCTCCATAGGTTGTTGGGTGAAGAGGCAGTAAGGGTGACAGGTGTCTGCTCGGTAAGTAAAGGGTAAATAGAAGCCGCCCCTTACCGTCCAGCCAACTCAGAAACTAATAAGCCTCAATCATTCACTCTTAAGCATCTAAGTCAAAACCCATCTCGCTACCAGCTATTTGTTTGAGCGGCTTCAATGGTCCTTATTCTTTGATTTCAGGTTACCTTCTGTCAAGCCAACCTTATTGGGTATATGAACAACTATTTTGAGTTCCTCTCTTTCTTTGGCGGCCGGCCACCTCACTTGTTTTTAGGCCCCGGTTGGGTGGGGCTTGCCTCATGAACTTACCCTCAGCCCATCAGTAAATAATGGCCATTTGAATGCGTTGAATTTCCACTTTCACCCAAGGAAGGTATAAAGACCTTACTGGATAGGGTTACCGGAAAAGTTATGTACGTATCGACATCAATGGTCGTACTCTTAAGTGTTCTTGAGCTAGGGAATTAACCCAGAGGAGAGGCTTTTATATTATTACTCTTATAAGTTATGGGCCCTTCCTCACCCTTGCACCGAGAAAGAGGGCCCTGGTGCTAAGTTACGTTCGCCAAGCTCACGCAATCAAGCTCCTGCAACGGCTAAAGAAACTGCGTTCAATGGACACGAAAACGCGCTGTAGCGCACTTTAACCCTTCGAAGGTACGTAGGCATAGCTAGCAGAGAGCAGGCCTTCGTGGGAAAATAAAATTTGAAGTAAACAACTATGACTTAAGCATTATTTCCTCCCTTATATACTCTCTTTCTCCTGACCCTGAAATACCCTAAAGAAGTGACCAGAAGGTCCCTCACTGGTAACTAGCTGGTAACTAGAGAGAATAACTATCTTTAGATTCATAGTTAAGTAATGCCGCCATCGTCTCAATAGGTAGGATAAATTTGTCTGTGTTGGTTCAGGCAGGTTTAAGCTTTGACCAAAGCTTGCTGGCTCCCAATAAGTTTTACCCATACTCTCGCTAGCCAGTTTTTGGGCTGGTAAACCTCCTACTGTAACTTCCTGGAACTTCTACTTTTACTGGGACTAACCTATGATTACCATCTCACCTAGTTAGCATGTAGCCTAGTTCCTAGCGTAGCCCAAGCTAGCCAACAAGGCATCACAAAATAGAAATCAATTTGGCTGATCGTCATATCTCTCTCCATTTCATTCCTTACCGCTGGTCAACGCCCGCAACTTCCCGGGGATCAACTTGAACTTCCCGGGGATGAACCTCTACATCAATTCTTTATCTCTCTATTGGTCAGACATGTGAACTGAATACGCACTTTTCTTAATGCCATAGCAGGATCACAAGAGGACACTACGGATTCAAGCGTCCAGGCCCAAGGCGGAAGGACAATTACGAATGAATCAATTTCCCTATATAACAATGGGAGTTCTTGAACCCAGATGGATCATACTGTACGACCCCGCCAACACAAATATTTTCTTTATTCAATTTCTGAAATGCGTGCGCTTGCGGGTAAATCTTTTCAAGTCTTATGCTTCTCGGCCACCTGGGTTTCCATTGTCCTTATAGTGTTTTCTTTCTAAACCTCTGGCAAATTCTGTAAAGTACTCCACACTTAAATCAACTAATTCTGAAAACATTGCAGTATCACTCTGAACCTTTTGAAACTTGTCGTCAGCTTCCTCGCTTTCCTTCTGGTCAGGCGAGCATCATCCTTCAATTTCTGGTTGAACTCGAGCTGTTTCTGGGTCGACACTTTCTGCAAATATTCTTCTCACTTTTGAGTTCTGGCTCGCAAGGTGTAATATGCTTGCTTGATGCTAGTGACTTTCTCTTGCGCAGTGGTATGGGCAGGAAGTTCCGACGGGCTTGCTGCAATTTCTGTATATAGTTCCTCTACTTCCGATGTTAAATACTCTTTCTCAGCTACCGCCTATGCATGCTTGCGAGTTATATAATGATACGCACTACCAAGTGCCTGGTGCCAATCATCGAGCTCTATCATCATCGCGCCAATTTCTCTATGAAGGTCTGCTGAAGGGATGGCAGACAGGTCCAGCTCAGCCCGGGTGAGTTGCTGGGAGCTATCTTCCAGGAGCCTCGCGCATCGCAAAGGCCAAGGGATTTCTTTATAGAATTATCCTCCCCTGAGCCTTGGCGCAGCCTGCGTCCCGGACTAGGTTAGATGACAGTGCACTGAGTCTGAACTGGTTAATCTATGGGCTGCTGCGGTGATTATGGTTCTTCGTCTAAGGGTTTTCCTAATGCAAAGAGGTAGCACAAATATTATAGCTGCATGCAATAAATCTTTCTGAATCATCTGCTGCACCTCCAGGTGGGAGTCCAAGCTATCCACAATGCTTATTGACTCTGCTCGGTAGAAGGGACGTTGTAGTTATATGGGGAGGCCTCTTTATGTTCTAGAGTCAGTGCCTATAGACTGGCTTATGTAGATCAATGATTTGTTAGCAGTTTCCTATCTCCACACCTTAAAGTCCCTGAAATGAGTTAAAACCTTATAAATGCAAGTAGTTCAAGGTCCTACGGTGCTTGTCCGCATCGGGCAAGGAGCTGCAACTCAAGGAGCTGCCTGGCTGCATTAAAGGAGCTGCTATCAGTGCGGAATGACTGTTCAAGGAGCTGCCGCATCAGTTCAAGTCCCAATTAACACACATATTCAAGCCCTCCTTCCCCAAAATGACTGTTAGGAGATCGATTTGGAGATATATTGGGAATGGATTAGTGCTTGGGTAGATGGTTGGATTAGTATCAGCTTGGGTAGGGGCGGGATTTTGTTTAGCGACAGCGAGCCACCATAAGGACCGAAGCTATCTTTATGCCTACTGCACCAGGAGGACCAGGCTGATCCACCTGGCATTACTGGCTAGCATATATCGTAAAATACCGGGAGTGGCAGATCAGATCCACCTCATTGAGAAACAGGCAAGCAAGTTAACACCTTTCAAATTGGATCATACACCTTGGTAATTGAATCATACACTTTTAGAGTTAATTGCACACCTCAAAAGTTGAAGTTGACAGCTGATCATCTTGAATTGCTGGCTATCAGTTTGTGCTACTCAACATGGCCGGGAGGGAGGGGGGGCGCTGTATGCATATAGCTCGGGGCTGCGTGAATGCTGATGCTTTCCACATGGACTTTATTTTGAATGATTTGACAGAGGGGTCATAAATGCTTAGGGGGGCTGTCCTTTCAAGCACGATAAATTCATTGTTAGATCTTTCAGATAAATAAGAGCGGACTCTAAATGAAGTCAGGACCCTTTTATGCAAGGGGGTTTATATGCTCAGGGCAGGTGTTTTATATGTATGTTTAGGTGAAGGTGACAGGGACGTTAATAAAGGTAGGACCCTATGAACTGCGATAGTGCGATAGAAGGAGAAATGCATTGTATTACTGCGAAATGCGATAGTAATGTAAACTTTTTTTATTAGTTTGCCAAACAAAGAGGTGGGATCAATAGGAAATAGAGAAATACCGGCTCAGGATCATCGGAGTTCGGAGCGGAGTAAAGACGTTTTAGGAATGGGAGAAGTATAGCTCTTCAGAGGAATATGCCTATTGCTCCCCGTTTGCACATCCCCATCCCCAGATACATACAATGAATTAGAGTAAATACTCTATAGCGAGGTTTTTGAAGCGGTCTCATTTAGCATTTTATCCTTCTCCCCAACTGAATTCACTTTCTCCTCATCATATAAATAGGAGGCTTATGGTTGGGTCATGGTACCAAGACACCTCTATGCTGAAGTAACCTTATATGCTGGATCAATTTCTGTGCAAGCCCTTGCTTCCCTGTTCTGCAATTCATTCCCTTTATTGAACCCCCTTTCTCTCAGATTATCTTCCGCAGGCTCCACCAACATCGCCTCATCAGTAGAAATAGATAGATATCTCTCGTGCCCGGCCTAGTCGAGGAAAGAAAACCACCCAGCTAATGAAACCCAGGTTCCGCCTCTCATGCTCAGGAAGTCCATAGTTATAGAATAGCCCAATAGAACAAGCCTCGCTAACTTTGGCTTTCGGTTGTCGATGTTATAAACTAGAATACCCGGCCAGGGAACATCAATATGAGGAACATCAATATGAAGGAATTTGGGCGGAATGGACCGCGTTGGGAGCGCAACTAAAATCAATAGGAATCTAGACTCGCCCCAAATAAAGCAAATAAAGAATAAATAGAATAAATCTTCTGCAGATATAACATAGATTTTCGTGGTTATTCAGAAACCTTTAGATTACTAGACCTAGAATTGTCTAAGGCCGGCATCCCTCTATTAAAGCATGTCATCCCACCGTCTCTCCAACTGAAAGTGTAGGGTGAAAAGCTAAGCTAGGTTTTAGAAGCGCCACAGAGACAGGGGTTACAGCAAAGCGGGGGCTAGGTAGAATCTTTTGCGGAGCCCGGGCCCATCACCGTGGAGGCTAAGACCCGTAAACCCAATCATCAGTCAGTCTCAGTCCCAGGTACGGACTCTAAAAAACCCATGAAATCAGTTGGACAATAGTAATAAGGCTCCAAATGGCATTTAATGATGCATGGTTTAATAATTGTAGTTATAAGGATAAAGAGAGGCAAGAGATGGTAAATTGTAGAGAGAAAAGGTGGCGTATCGTAAATTACACGCCTCTGCGCACTTTAGCAGGTTCATTCCCTCATGATGAACGTGGCCTTTAAGTGGTAATTTTTAGAGTGAAAAGGTGGTACGAAGTTCTTGTCCGCATCGGGCAAGGCCTATAAAGATGCGAACGTGACCTAGCAAGATGGGTAAATTCACGAGCGAAAAGGTGGCCTATCAGTTTGTTGAACTGTTCAAACGGTTGAATCTTGATTGTCGGCGATAATAAAAATCCCCCTCCCCCCTGTTTATCTCTTTCCAGATAGCTCCCATGACTCTCATTCCTGGTGCCTCTACCCCCCGCCTGGAGAGACTTGCCCTCCAGACGTAGGTCCCATCTATCATATACCTATCACTCGGTCACGGTGTGCCACCAAATTGCCCCATGCAACAAACGCTAGCTTCATGGGGAGATCCCTTGTACCTATCCCAAAGTCTCCTTCGGGATGCGCGTTCGGTACAAGATGTATTACTTATGTGATTATGCTCTTCAATCTTTTCATTTTAGTCATTCATTCAGGTATGCCCTTAATAGCTCTTAGGCTCAGAGATAGAGTGAAATTATTATTGGTATAGATAGGACTGGGTTAGGCCTTTCACTCGATCTAGAGAGGTAGGAAGGGGAGGGGCTATCTCTTGATATCTGTTTAGGCAGGGGCTTATCTCTTTCTTTCTATTGAGGCAGGGGCAGTCGTTTTATAGAAGGGGTGCAGGAACAGATTGACGGAAGAAGGGAGGAGAGGAATAAAGAATAATAATGAGTGATTGAGTCAACTGGTTGAGACATAACATATAGAAGCAAAGGCAGGAAACACGGCCATAGAATCATAGTCGATCATTGCCTCAAGGCATAAGACACCATATCGTCGATTTTCACCAAGTTGGCGCCATATGCAAAAAAGATGGAAACCACTATACACCCTGCCTTGTCCTCACAGGATCTCTTGTATGATCTATCTTTTAAGGCACTAAAACATATTCTAATTTAGCGGACTGACGATATTGACTGAACCGGGCACTATAATAGTGCTAAAACTTCTAACTAGTTTTTCACCAGGGCCGTGCTTTCTATTTTGCGCATCCCATCCTGCGAAAGGAAGGGCTTGCTTTACCAAAGAGAGAGCAAGGAAATATGGCCGGAATTTCCCGTAATTAAAGGTAAGAGCGCTTCTTCCCCTGTGAGAAGGATCGGGTGTTTTCCCGTCTTACAATGATGCCCGCCCGGACAGTGAATCGAAACTGGAATAAAACTAGATTCGGTGTGAGTCAGTCGTATTCCATAAATTCTTTATATATGTAATAACACTAGTGATCAAATGGTGATTTCCATATTTTATCTTATTACTCTCACCGCACAGCCTTGTCATTTATCTTAGAGATGATATATGTCCCAACACCTGGAACTTCAATTAATAGGAAGAAACGAAAAGCAGATTTCTTTATTTGTTCTTCCGTATCTGAATTTATATACGTAATTAGACATATCCCCTGCCCCAGCAGCTTTATTGCAAGATAAGATCACAAGCCCGGGAAAGCACCCTACCTCTATCCCATATGGGGACGACTTTTATGAATGAATCGAGCGAGTTGCCTATTTACAAAATTGAGTTAGAGAACCCAGATGAATCCATATGCCTACGAACCCGGATAAACAAGGGTTTTATATATATAATCACATTTAAGAAGCTTCTTGGGATTGACGGACCGGCATTGCTTTTAGATCTTGCTTGAGGCATGGAATGGCTAGTCGTTATCTTCTTGCTGGATCGGTCGGACGAGGGAAGGTCAACATTGATCGATCGGGAACCGTGTATTAAGGCGCAGGGAATTTATAAATGAATTGAGCGAGCGAGTTCCCTAATGACAAATTAGAGTTTGGGACCCCAGATGGAAACATACCTGTTGGAACCCCCAACTGCCACTCCGTGCCTTTGTCCAAAGCGTGTTTGGAAAGCTTTTTTGGATCGACCCGAACCACCCCCAATAGCATCTTCATTCAAGTTTTTATGGATCAACCTATAAAATTCCTTGCTCTCCCAACGTAAAGCAAGCCTTTCCTTCTTTGCTTCTACTGTTGACCTTCTTTGCTTCTACTTTTGACCTTCTGTGCGTCTACTGTTGACCTTCCGTAGATCCAATCTGACTCCGCAAAATTGAAAGTGAATTTCAAATTGAAAAGTAAGGGGGTTTTTAGGACCTTAATTTGATGCCAATTACATCCCAAACTGCGAATAAGTCCTTACTTTTACGCCTTGAAGCCTAGCATTTGCCTTAAGGTTGTTGTGTTGTATCCGAGCCCTCTCCTCAACGCCTAGCCCCGCATATGTGTTGTTGTTTAGCCCGCATGAGCACTCTAGCCAGCCCCATGAAACTATATGTGTTGTGTTGGAGCACTCTCCGGCCCCATGAGTATGAGTGTCCTGCGGAGCCCGGGCATCTATATAAAATGTTGCTGCTTGAGCTGGTACGAGGTAATCTCCTCATTGTGGTTGTGATCTTCCCGCTACCCCATGAGCCCGCTACCCCCTTGAGTGTCCTGCGGAGCCCGGGCATCTATATAAACTGTTGCTGGTACCTTGAGCTGGGGAAGTTTATATTATGGTACTCCATTACTGCTGGTTCTTATGCACTCGATTACTTGTGGTGGTTATTCACTATTTTTGAGAAAGAGGCGATCCAAGATAAGAGGCAATCACTCGATGCCGCTACTCCCGATACTATACCCCAGGAGGAGGAGGAAATACCTAGTGTTGCTCCTAGTGTTTATGCATTCCATGTAAGGTGGGTCCAATGTCTTCTTTTCTTTTTTGGAGATGTCTTATTTTATAGGAACCGATGGAGGAGGACTCCTCTTGGAGGATGTTTTTTAACTTATGCACGATCCAACCAACAACAGATAGTTCCCTTTCTGTGTCACCCACTTCCCCCATTCTTACTTAGACCTTTGTGGGTGAAGTTAGTATTTATAAAAGGTGTAATTCAAAGTTATAGGTCACCTAAGTTGAGCGAGCTGCCTGCTGGTCTTTTCTTCTAGCCGAAGGTTTATTGCTTTCTCGATCTTACTGCTTTCCCTGGAGATGAATAACTTGCCACCGTTTGCTTGCTTTCCCATTTCCCCCCTTAACCTACGCAAGCAAGCAGCGAAAGAATGCAGACACCTAGGAAGGCTTATACGGTGTGAGGTACGAGGGACGTTAAGTGTATCGCCCGAGGTAGGAGGGCGAGGTTACGTGAAGAACCCAAGCTTTACGTGAGTGAAACACTTTGTTTCAAGTCATAAGGCAAGCATAATTAAATCTATAATAGCAGTATTGTCGTTTGAACCTCGCTAAAAAGACAATATAAAAACTATTTTTATTGAGGTTCTTTAGATACCCAACAAGAGAGGTTATCCTAACCAAGGCGCAGGACCTTACTTTCGAAGGATTTACCTGTAAGGCCTATATATTTATTCCCCTAAAGCCTGCCTTAGCTCTGGGTGTAAGGTAAGTAGGTCCCGGCCCTTTCTTTATTCCCTAAAAAGCGTAGCTCCGCGAGTTCAAGAAAATAGAAAGTGATCACTTACCCGAAGGTAAGATCACCTAGATTTCTTTTACTAAAAGAGAGAAATGAATATGTTTCCCCTTCCGGAAACTATATAGTCACAATCCGGGTATGCAAGGCCGGTAAGGTTGGTTACTCCCAAGCTCCCTTAATACTTGTTAGAGCTACTTTACTTACCTGACCTCTCCGAAGAAGGTTTAAGGATAGGCACTCTAGCGCCCCCTAAAGGCGTGTTAGATCCATTCTCCTTCCTTATATTCAGGACTAGGCTAACCGGTCAAGAAGAGCTATTGACCCAATGGGATAGACAGCTCCTTCCTCCCCGGGCAAGTAAAGGTGTCGGCCAGGATACAGACTCACTAGTCAAGGCCAGATAGAAAGCCTTGTTCAAACCAGAAGGGTCTTATTAAGGGGCATCATCTGGTCTATACCCCCGGTCTTAAGATCACTGGAAACAGGGTGTTGCAGCAGTTGCGTTGTAATGAAAGCAACTCCTGGTAGAACTGGAGTAGCAGCATCGCAACAAAGCTGGCTGGGTACCTGCATCATATAACTGGAGTACCGGCTGCAATAGTTGATAGCCCAACCCTTCCTTATTTACTTATTTAGCGCAGCGCACCAAATCTGGAACGACTTATTCCCCTCATCCCGAGCCAACCTTTTTATGCGAACACTAAATATATATAATTATCACCCGCCATAGAGAATCTATTTGTTCGTTCGTAGGCAGGTACTACCTCTTATCTTCAGATATCTCCGGGCACTAAGAACTGGGTTCGGAATAAGCCTCG
>Ga0233336_1000199_pt1 | contig 11161 bp, 7 predicted proteins | sample GEONDECOMP225_FD_183636 | JGI IMG/M metagenome (GOLD analysis project Ga0233336, IMG submission 183636) | Leaf litter microbial communities from Shasta-Trinity National Forest, California, United States - GEON-DECOMP-225 | ecosystem: Environmental > Terrestrial > Plant litter > Unclassified...
TATATCCTAGACCTCGAACTCTACCTCGAACCCACGGAACACCGGGAGGGTTGATGCCTGGCCTACCCAAACTCCATCCCACCCTGGCCTAGAAACTTGCCTTACTGGACTAGCTTCAGTCCCTGGTATTAGTCATCTCATTTATTACAAGGACCCATTCAATAATACCCGCACGTTAAATCCATACTCACTCGTTTAACCATACCCACTTGTTCAATCCATATCCGAAAATAAAGTTCCCCATACTAAAACTTATCGCTACGGAAATATCCCTTGACCTCGACCTCGACCGCTACGGAACATTGGGATGTTCCTACCTTAAATGCACGCAATTCTAATATTTACTTACGTTATGCAAGTCCAAAAAGTACACGTCTAACAAGGCCACGTGCATAAAGGCCACCCAGTACGACGCGTAAGGTAGGTTCCGCACAGTCCTGCAAGTAAGAACCGCCATACGTGATAGAGTGTCCTAGCATGTGAGGCAAGGAGATGTAAATGGAAGTCAAAGTCGAAGTCCAAGTAGAAAGAAGTACAAGTAGATTGCTTGCTTTTCTATCAAATAATCCCCTTCTTCTTCACTCTCACTACACCCAGTCTATTACTTATGTACCAACAAATCCACTTTTCCCACACACACAGGGTCTAGAGAGAGAGTCTCTACCTTCACTCCACCCTTCTTCTCTTATTAAAAAGGAAAGTGTTTTTCACCATCTGCCCCACACCCCTCAATAATTCTGAGGCCAAGGGGGGACAGAAATGACATTGTGGAGAAGCGGCGGTACCTATACCTAAGAAGCAGCAGATTGTATTTTGGGCCATCACTATAGCAGCCATCTTCGGGCCACCCTAGCCCATTGATTGAATGCTATGCCTCGGACCATATTATACGCACGCTCTGAAATATATTTTGTGGAAACCCATATCTTTCTGAACTCTAGTTAGCTTTTTGAGGGGAATAAAAATGAGGGATAACCTTACCTTCGCTATGCGGGATATCCTTCTCGCTATGCTCAAGGGATACCACAAAATAACACACTATCTTAAGGGGCACTACAGAGAGAGCAAGTCTGAGAACCCGCCCGTGCAAGGACCTAAATTTCCATTAATAAGGAGGTTTCACCAAGGACCTGTGGAAGTCGGGGCTACACCGTCCCCATGGCAACAGTGTCCTGAGGGAGGAGTTCAGAGGCCTTCTAGTAGCACGGACCTCCCCAAGTCATGCGAAGGAGGCCAGTCCAGGATTGTACTTATTGTTCCTCTATAGACAGAGACAACAAACGCATGGATCTGTACCTCTACGCGCAAGCAAGCTAGACAATAATCTCATTAAGGAGAAGCGTAGCTCAGGTTATCACTTACCTGAGATAGATTGAGATAGCGGCGGCGAGCCCGATCAACCCTTCACATTTTAACCCGGGCTTCGCTAGATTGAACTATCTGGCTGGAAGAATTGATCCCATTCCATTACTCATTGAAGGTAAGGTTCGTTCGTGAAATAACTCGAATTTAGAATCAATCATTCACTCGCTTTAACGATTCGATACGATACAAAGCACCTTTTAATATCGACTATTACAGGCAGAAGGGGAGGATTACATTTTCGTATAACCCGCCCACCGGATGGGAAGTTGGATATGACTTAGTGGGATTTATTTGACCTAATATCCCTCTCCTTTTAGTCGAGACCTCCTTCCGTCGGACCTCGATTCACCCCATTTTGAACCCCATAAGAAGTTTTTTATATTTCCGTCCGCATTGTAGGGCCCCACATTTAATATGGCAGGTGCGGAGTAAACGGAATGCATATTGACTGACTGGGGAATGCGGACTGGGAATAAAGGGGACGAAAGCGGGGGCTAATGATGGGTAAGATATACGCGGTTATAATTGGTACATTATATGGGGAATGATTAAACAGTGGGAACTAGCCTCCCCGAAATACTAATCAGTCTTTGGGCCGCTGCACCTTACCCCCGGCCAGCCTAATCAGAAGACATTCAGTATAAATAACTCACTATAAAGCCATGTCTTGTAGCGAGCCCCAGAAGATCCAAGCGGACTCCTTCCTTGTACTTCACCTTCACTTTACTTCTTAAACATGGACGTTGGCCTTCTTCGGTGATCACTGGCTGCTATAAGCTGACGTTCTGTCGATGATCGACTCTCGGCCGACCACTGGCAATGATGACTGTCTCCAGCCAAGGTAGCCCCAGCCCAGTAGCAAAAGAGAGTATCCTAGTAGCCCAGTCGAGTATCCCATTCTGATATCCAAGCCTCTTATCCAAGCCTGCCCCGCCAAGCAGCCCGGCGGGATCCGAGCCCAAACATATTTGCCATTCAAAGAATCCATTCAAAGGAAGCCGTTCACACAAAGAAGCTGTTCACGCCCCTAGCACTCTGTGTCATTCATTCAATCACTGCACGAATCCTTTGCTTAAACCGTTAATTCACTGCACATAGTCACTACATATAAGTTATTTGCCTGTCTAGAATTAATTCGCCTTCCTGTCCTGGTGTTTCCCCAGGGCAAGTGTATTGTCGTGTTGCTCTGCAACCTTTTTCCATTAAAGCATTTCCTATATGGCTTTTAGGGCATCCATTTGTCTTTGAACACTCTCTCCCTTATCACTCATAGCCTCTATTTACCATTACAAGGAGTCATAATCATTGCCAGGTTTCTTTGCTGGGAGTAGTACTTATTCCCAGTAAGAGCTATAACATTGCTTGAACCCTCAGTGCAAAACCTATGGTCGATCCATGAAGCTATGGTCGGTGCCAAGTCGTTGGTGCCGAGAGCCAATAGTCATTGTCCCTAGTCATTGTCAGGTATCGATGCCGGTAGGAGACCCAAGGCAGGAGTAAATGCTGGTACTCAATGATAGTATTCGATCCCAAAAGTAATGCAGTCAATCGATCCAGGTGGCGATTTTTATTGTATGTTTGTGAACCGATAGGGCTTGTAATTGTCTCTATGTTTGCGCCTTTCTGCCACGTGCCCATTCATGTTTCTAAGTTATTAACTGCAATGGGTTTACTGAAGGAACCGGAGGTGATGAGGGTATGAGGGACGTTTAGTTCTCGCACGGCACCTTAAAAACTTATTGGGTGGCTCCGGTTGTTAATTTACTAGTTCTCATAAGGCCAGAGTAAATAAACACATTAATGGCTACTTACCATATGCTACCTTTATGTACCAAATTAAGTAATATATATTGGGCTGGTGGCTCCTGACAATAAGCCAACCACCTCTTCTTTATTCAAACCTGGTGGTTTCAATTGCTCTGAGGAGCGCCTTTATGCCGCTATTACTTCTTGCGGGAGTAAAAAGAAAGAGCATAGAGCCGGGGAAACAGGTAGGGTTGTGAGCCAGTCACGCTGGTCAGAGAGTGCTAGTCACGCTTGTATAGCGTAGGTTCTATCATGCTTTTCAGTTTTTCTATTTCACGCTGGTCGGGTAGCTTTTACCATTGGGGAGCCGGGTCAGCTAGACCAGTCAGAGAAGGGAGGTAGGTGATAATGCTTGCCCCAATAAATCTTTATTTAGGGCCTAATTTAGGGTCTACCAAATTCCGCGCACACTGTTAGCTTACAAAACAGATTCTATAAAAACTTATCATTCAATATTGAAAATACAAAGAGATAACCAAGGATGGATTGTTGTTTAAACCGAGGCTGGGTTAAACCGAGCGAGGACTGGTCAAAATCGAGGAGGCCTTGTTGTTGGCTTCTTGAGTTGTTTGCCAGGTAGGTTTTGTTTGGAAGGAATTAGCCATAAGCCTTTTGCCCTTAGCCAAGCCCACTGAGGAGTTACTTTATTGAGATATTTATAGTAATTTTATCCCGATTAGTATAATGAGAGTCCACAGACCAGAGCCAGTATTTCGGGAGGGGCGATAGCCTGTAGGGAGGAGATAGAGCCTAGAGCTCGTAGGGAGGGGAGCCGGGGATAGGGGCTACTATGTGCAGTGAACGAACAGGTGATACGAACGATTAGGTGCTGTGAACACGGAGGTGCTACACAGAGAAAAGGGCTACCAGAGGTGCTAACAAGAGGTGCTGCAAATACTTTATACATTTTTTGAAGTGCTACAACGTGTGTATTTGCTGTGAACGAATATGTGCTACGACTCAGTCAGCTGTGTCAGCCAAGCCAAGCCAATTATCCTACTAGTTGAGTAACAAGCCAAGGAGCCCAGACCAGTTATTAACCAAGTGTTCAGTGGGGTAAGGGTCTAGGTTCGGGGGGAAGGGGGTAGATAACATGAGGGCTATATAAGCCCTCGATGGGGGCGTGAGATAAATATTGTATAAAGCTAAGCATCAAAATCAACACCTGAAATGGTGCCCGGATCTATATTATAGGTTGTTGGCAGATCCCTGCTGGACTCACCACAAGTTTCAAAAAGAAATGCGCTCTATTTCCTTGCCCTCGGAAGGACAGGTGCTAAATGCTCCTCCCCCGCATCGGGGGAGCGGCTTTGCTCCTTTTGGGGGTAAAATAGGGGTTTTACTGTGTTCCCAACCCGGATTTATTAGGATTATAACTAGCACGTACAACGCCTTCCTGGTCACGGAGAACAATACTGCAACTTGGGGCACGTGACATAAAAGAAATATGGGATTAATTACAAGAAGGCATCCTCCATCGGGTTCGGAAAAAAAACGAAATTACATCTATCATTGAGTGATTTCCTCTTTGATCGCCTCTTTATCGGCAATCTAGTGAATTATACCACCTAATTCCAGGGCACGGGAAATAATAACTTAAAAACTGGGCTTTGTGCTATTGGAAAAGATCCTAACTGACTGGGGATTAGACCAGGTAACACAAATAGAATCAGCTCCTGCGCACATCGAACTGGTAACATAAAAGGTAACACACATAGAATCAAACCCAAACTTGATTGATTATATACGGGTTGACTGACTGATGAGCGTTGGGCGGCGCCCTTATTTCCCTTCCCTTGCACTGTTGTTTACCGGGGCTAACGAATATATATAGGAAGAGCCGCATGAAACAAATATTAGGCCCTTATTCAACTCCAGCTTTTATGAGTTTATTATACGGAAGGCCATACATAATAGATAGGAAAGTACCCCTTCAAAACTGGCCGGCCCCCCTCCATCCAAGTAAGTAACCAAATATTTTATCTGCCGATCGATTCCCATGTACCTTTATCCGCAAAGCGGGCAAGCAAGCTGATCCCGAAGGGGCAAGGCAGTAGTGATATCCGCGAAGCGGGAAAGTAGGTTACTTATTCAGTGCATTACCGATCATAGGTTATCAAATTAGGATCGGTAGCTACGGATGATACAGTACCCCTCTTTTGCTGCCAGGAATGAGGCTGGGAATCCTGGTGAAACTGGTGCTTTTGGTGCTACTCTGCTTGCTGGGAATTATGCTCCTTCAACCTATGCTTTTTGAAATGATCCTGATTTAACTGGTGTTGATGGGTATGCTGGAAATCCCGTTCCTTATGCTGCAGGAAATGACCTTGGAACTGCCTGCTCTTTTAGCTGCTGCTAGTTCAAATGAAGAGGCTGGTTAAACTGGTGTAGGAATGATGCTCCTTGTTATGCAGCTCTTTCTACTTATGGAAATTATCCTGGTAATCCTGCTACTTCAACTGATGATGGCAATGGTTAAAGTGCTTATGGGGATCCTTTTGTTCCTGGAAATAATGATGCTGATGGAACTGCTTGTCGTAGTGCCGCTCCAACTGCTACTGGAAATGATCCGGGAACTGAGGCTGGGAATGAGGATTCAACTTCTGATTGAAATGTTGGTTCGGGAATGCTTTAAATTATGATATCGGTGCTTTGACTGATACTGGTAATGTTGCTCTTTCAAATGCTGCTTAAACTGCTCCTTCAACCGCTTATGGGGATGCTGTTGGTTCTACTGATGCGTATTTGGATGATCCTGGGAATGCTGCTTTTTAAACTGCTCTTGGAATCATTATTGTATTTTGACCTAAGCGAGGGTAGGCTGAAGCATCTAAGGGGTAAGGTGGTTATCGAATCAATCCAGCTCAAGAGGTCTAAATAAAAGCAAGCAATCTTTCTTTGTCCAGATTTTTCGTAATTTATGACTCGCTCTCGTCCTGACTCCCCTCATCACGGGATAAGACCTTCCCAGACCATAATGTGTATCCTTCCACTTGTTGGCTCTCTATCACTCGCACAATGTATCAACTCGTCCGTCTATGCAATTCAATCATGCGGTTCAATCATCCGTGTCTTTCTTTCCGTCGTGGGTGTCTCTAAAGCGTAAGCGCTCCAACCTCATGGGGAAGCGGTCAACACGCAAGCTGTTTATATATTCAATACCCTCAAGGTTCGATGCTTTAGTCCAGTTTAAGTGGGGTAATCACCAGGGGACTATTCTGGTAGATCTCTGTAAGCGCTGTAGTGTGTAGCGTTCTCCATCAAGGGAGTAAGGGAAGATATGTCCTTAAGGGTAACTATTCTGTAGCGGGAACAATCAAGGGGGAAAGCAGCTATAGCGATCTCAAAATCATAAACCATGGCTTATTCTTCCACGCTATGAGAATCTGCTCTGCTCATTGTTCGCCCCCGGAGGAGACTATGTGGTGGCCAACTTACTTACTAACCAATCCAACGGACTCAGTATATATACGTATATAACAAAACTAAGACATGTTAAAGCTAACTGGCTCAGTGCTCACGAGGGCACGTTATAATCATCACCACGTACGACACATCTGTATGAGGCCTATGTTCATCCAGTCCTATTCAAGTTCGACGGCAAGACCTTTATTTACATAGTGGATTTGTGTTGTACCTTGGATTCTATTTCCTTGTTAGTGGAATGCCTCACCTCTTACAGTTATTTTTACAATTGGTTGTTGATTAGAGGGTCTTTCTTATGTGTTATTTTCATCTGGTGCTTTTTAAAGTAAAACTTGATGGTATTTTAATTAAATTAGTTATTATCCTATAATTAGTTATTATCCCATAAATGAAATTATGTTCATGTTCCTATTTCATGTTGGTTGATGCGGGATGCCATAATTCCCTCCTTCCGATGTATCTCTTCCTATCGACTCTATCTCATTGCTCTGGGAACGATATTTAGAGACCATTATAGTACTTGGGGCTTACAGCCTAAATGTTAGGTTCCCTCGCAGTCGACAGTGGGTATTCATCAATGACCCCTGATAATTTTATTCTACAAGTGTTAAACACCCGCACATATATTCGCACTTGTTAGAATGTACTACGTACCTCGGTGCCCATTATCATCATCACTGGGTTGCCTCACATATAGCAATGGTATACATCGATGACCGGTGACTAAACGGTTTCTCCCATGTTCGACTTTTATACATTTATACACATGGTGTAGATTCATACTTGGCGATGGATTTGGATTCAAAACCTTGGGCTATGGTGGCATCACTCTTTGATGCTACCGCCCGTGTTTTATTTACAGTACCACTATCTTATATTGCATTGGTACTTTGGAGAACCATTTTCTCTTTTAACAGTTATAGCTGTTCTCCTGATGTGCGTTGAGACATAGATCTACTTTGTATTTTCTTGTGGCTCTGATCTTTTTTTTACATGGATCCACTGTGTATTTATTTCATGCCCATGTTTTTCACTCTATACACTTAATGGATTCGTATTGTACTTTATTTTGTGGCCATGCTTATTTTATAGCTGAGCATGGGTATGCCTGCCTCAGGGAAGAGAGTTTTATCATACTTTGTTTTTTTGCAAGTAACTTTATGAACCTTGGTATATTGGACTCCTCCTTGGTTTTCCTGCCAAAATTATTAGGGCTTTATAATATATTTTGGCCATCAATTTCTCTTCTTCCCTCACACATTAGGGGACATCTATTATAGATGAATTTGGTCATCCCTGACCTTATGAGTTGAACTGAGCCATTGCTACATCCTATTTCAGCGGTTATTATTCTTCCTGAACAAGAGATGGAGTGTCCTTCCTTGTGCTTGTGCCTTACCTTGAATAAACCCATAAGAAACTCACTACTTTCCAGTTAGCAATATGCGAGCACCCTTCAAATAGCAAAAAAAATATATAATGCATTAACAGTATGGGCTTTGAGTGGAGGAAGCGGAGGACGTACACCTGTACTGCCCAGATCCCGACCTCTAACTACTTGAACCAACTCCATAGCATAAAAATAGAGGGTTCATGGTAGGAGAGGGTTATATTAACCCACACTGTGATGCTTGGAAGATCTATCAGAAGGCTATAGGTTTAACTAGGAAATACCTTAGTCACATTCTTCATCTAGTGATAAACCCTTGTTTCTCTCCAAGATTTACTAGATTATCCTAGGTTTTTTTGAGCCACCCCTTGGCTCCACTATTGTTGTGGAATCATAGTCCTTGTTGATAGTAAGTTTGAACGATGACCAAGGTTGGAGGAACACCATAGATCGAGTTGCTTAACAAATTGGCTCGGGTGACAAATATGCTGCAACAAAATAAGGTATAATTATTTATTTTGTAAACTTTTGAATAATATAATATATTATGAAATGCTTAATAAGTCATGAGGGAGGATAGTAATAGGTCTTTGTGGTGTGCAGGCATTGAACATAAATTTGTGTTGGATATAATTTTCTCAATTTGCTGGTGACCAAGACCAAGAATTGGATAGCTACTATCCAGGTATTCATCTTATTATTCTTATCATTATTAGTTATAAAGTATTTAATTTGAAAGAATACTTAAAGATCTCTCTCTGTATGTCAGTGAGGTTCGAACCCCCTCACCAGGGAATTGCATCTTAGCCTTGACAATAATTCCTAAAATAGTAAGCGGCTTCAATCTCATACAAGGGAACAACTTAACCTATATATCTAGTCTCCGACTCAAAAGTTGAAGTGTCTAGCATGAATCCCTAGTCCCTTCCAAAATAATAAAGTTGAAAGGGAACTGATAAAACTAGCGCAGAGCTCTCTCCACAGTATGTAGTTTGGAAGGGAAGAGAGGATGATTCCTCAGCAACAGATGATATTTAATATACATGTGACAAGGCTACATAATTAATAGGTGGAGGGAGTGAAAAAGTATCCATCAACAAAGAGTCTTTAAACATCTAAACACCCACGCTCTCAATTGAAGCACTAGAACCATCCATTGACAGAATGTTCATCTCAGATTTAGTGCTTGGATCGGGCAGACAGTATGACAGCTGGTTGATAGTCATAATATTGCCTTGGTTAGAAAATAAGGCTCACCTGACAAATATTGGTGAAGAAACTTGATTAAGTAAAAGATAGAAGACATGATTTCCTTCATCTCATACATGAAGCTATGTCCCAACGGAAGATTATGCATTTATAGGAGCGTCAAATACTTCTACTTCTATTGAGATAGTCTTACCTCCTAACTCAACCAAGATATTAGGAATGATTTAGTGCAGTTTTAAAGATCAACCATCGAAATATTTAAACAAGGTAGCCGAGAGAGAAAACTCAGCAGAACCTAAATTTAGACAGACTGAAAGTTACATAATACAGGTGGAGGATCCTTTATCAACAATTCATCTAAAGACATTCATGCCATGACAAGATATTTTAATTTGAAAGGCGACATGATGAGAGAGCCTAGGAACTGCTGGTCTAGGTCGAAGGTAATCAAAATGGCGTCAGAAGAGTATATCCCACCAATATCATTCAATAATGTTTTTAACTGTGGGGGTAGCTCTGAAGAAGCTCTAAAGCAGACATGGCACACGGTGACTGACCTAAATCTTACACAATACTGTAATTTTGGGCATATCATAGAATGCAGATTGTGTACAACCCTATAAAATACACCCTAGGGAGGGCGCAGTATTGCTTCCACCGATGGTTTATCTATTTGTAGAGGCCCATATTATTATAACGTGGAAGCTTATTATTGACTATTGATCTTAACTCCTGACGCGATCTCATCCGTCCGCGGTACTCTGTTTATTTCTCCTGCCAAAGCATTTCAAAATCCCATAGAGATCCTCCACTGTTGATCTAATACTCCGATTTAATCCTGGCCGTTCATAGCAAGGCTTTCCCGAGTGGAATTCCGCGGATCCTTATCCGCCATTAATTTCTTTGACCTCATCCATAAATTCCTTCGAGCCAACAGATGCTCGACATTTACCACTGTCTCTTGTAACAGAGATATTCATGAAATCAAAGAACTGTGGCGGATGTATTTACCTGGATTTGAACTGGGCACACCCAATCCAAACTCAACTATGATTTTTTCACATAGCAACATATAAACAACTCTCCTTGAATACATAATGGAAACAACCACCCATAGATTCTTCTTCACATTGATTACATATTATGAACACAAACCAAGATCTTCGCATTGATTACATTATGAACACAACCGAAGGCATTATTCTTTATTCACATTGGATCTATTAACTAGCCACAAGATCATAATTAAGCTATCACAAACCTACAAGATTACATATTCACATTGAGAGATGGATCAACTAGCAATGACAAGGGTGCATTGTTATATAAGATCATCTTTGCATTTATCTCGTGAAAAAGATGGAATGGGACGAGTCATCAGTAATATCATTATTTATTCTGGGTCTGGTCTCACTATGTTATATATACGAAGCAGGCTAGCACTATTCCCAACTAGATATGATGATTACTAAATACCTGTACTTGGATTATCTATCTAATACTTGTACTTTATTGTTCTATTTTATTTCCTTATTGCATCGTTAAATAACAGATATGCGTGTTTGTATTTATTGATCAGTCACAGATTTCGTTGTAAAGTCACAGCTTCTTTATAATTCGATGCAACGCGCAAACATATAGGGCTTTTCGCTCTTCCATCGGCCTTTTAGTTTTTCTTTTTATAGTTCATATAGGACCTGAGATCCAGATAAAACCCCAATTTTTATGGTGAATCAACCCAAGAAACCACGACTAACTATCAGGTTTTCTATCTTATTGAGGATGATCCTTTGTTTTGTATAATAAGCATGATCAGTAAATTGAAGTATGAAGAGGAACAAATAAGATCGGGCTGCAGTTGTGGTAGGTCGCGCGACGGTTACTTTTATCGTTTTTACTTCGGAGCGTTCAGAGGTGCTTTAGGGTTTTTTAGTATCACAGTTGGAATCAGGTTACCACATGAGT
>Ga0233336_1000200_pt1 | contig 11120 bp, 6 predicted proteins | sample GEONDECOMP225_FD_183636 | JGI IMG/M metagenome (GOLD analysis project Ga0233336, IMG submission 183636) | Leaf litter microbial communities from Shasta-Trinity National Forest, California, United States - GEON-DECOMP-225 | ecosystem: Environmental > Terrestrial > Plant litter > Unclassified...
TGATGTACCAAAAAATCCGCGGTTCCTAATGGAATTGGTAAAAAAGCCACTTTGGAACTTACTGTCATCAAATAACCACCTCCCGGGTTAAGCTGGCCCAGCTCGCTGTTGCACCAGGAGCTGTTAAACCAGGTGCTGAAGCATGAGTGTTTTGTATCCATTGAGCGAAGATAGGTTGTAATTGTATAGCAGTATCTGATAACATATCTTGAGGACGTCCTAGAGCGCTCATAGTATCATTATGAATATACAGACCAAAACTATGAAAGTATAATAATATACATACCCAGTTGAGGTGTGATACAATTGCATCACGATGTCTAAGAACGCGATCTAATCAATTTTTGTATTGAGTAGTTGGGTCATATTCTCTTACCATCAAAATCGCTGCATGCGCAGCAGCGCCAACTATGAGAAACCCACCAATCCACATATGATGTGTGAACAGAGAGAGTTGGGTACCGTAGTCAATAGCTAGGTATGGATAGGGGGGCATCGCATACATGTGGTGAGCTACGACAATAGTGAAAGATCCTAAAAGAGCTAGGTTAATAGCTAATTGAGCATGCCATGAAGTAGTTAAGATCTCGTAAAGACCTTTATGGCCCTCCCCCGTAAATGGACCTTTATGAGCTTCTAAAATGTCCTTGAGGTTATGGCCAATGATCTAATTGGTCTTATACATATGACCGGCTATCAGGAAAAGAACTGCAATAGCCAAATGATGATGCGCAGTATCGGTCAGCCACAGACCCCCCGTTACTGGATTTCATCCTCCACGAAAAGTCACAAAGTCTGAATATTCCGACCAATTCAGGGTGAAAAATGGGGATCGTGATGCCCTTGCCCGATGCACTCGTATTTATACGAAACTCCCTAAACTCTGGATCCCTTCGTATATATGACACTCAAGGGCAAAATGAAGTGGCACCGAGTCCTCTCTAATATAACTTGGAGACACGCCATCCCATCCCACACTACAATTCTTAGTCTGGCCCGCCTCGCTGCAAAACTTAGGATCTAATTATTTATCTAAATTAGAGGAACATTATAGATAGTATATGTGTTTATAGTAAAACTGAGGATTTTTGAAATGAGAGGAACAGTTTCTCTTTTTACCATCAAGGCCGTCCCCCTCAACAAGGTATTCACATAGTCACTCGATACATGTCTGTTACTAGGCAATGAGTTTACTTCGTCCACTGTTCTCCCCTGCTGAATTTAAGCAATATGGAGTGTTCCTCTAAGATATCCTCCCCGCCCAATCAACCTTATACTTGAGAAGTGAGGGGAAGTGTATTGCAATGAGTAGATAGATAGCTATACGGATATACGTATATATTGATATCTTTATCTAGATATGTGCAAAGAAGGCAAGCGAGGATACGTTTACTTAGAAAGAAGCTACCTTCCACTAAACCCACCTATCCTCCACGGGAACAAAAAAGTGGTAGCGGATTTCCCTCCAATTTTTTCTGCCGCGATGGCCCACCCATATTCTCTGCTTGGAAGGAGGACAATATACTGATATAGATCTGCGTGGCCCTTGGTATATTATAAATTAATAAAAAAAGAAGTTGATTGCTTCTTTGCTTATTGGTGATTTGAGCATGAAGATTGAGCCTCGAGATTCAGGAGGGAAAATGCGTTTGCTCTTATTAAACAATGTGATTATCGCACTTTTGGGAGGAGCTATTGGTAGGAGTGTGGCCCCAATTAAGAATAACTCCGCATCATTACGTCAGTTTTGGCACTGGTGATGTTTACCAACCATGATCTTGTCTAATTAATACGCTCTCACAGCGAAGAGCGCATTCTATATATACTAAACGATTGACTAAACGGCGTCGGGAAACAGTATCGTATGGAATTGTGCACGAGTACTTAGGAAGTGCAGCACTGCGATACTATGAAACCCCATTAGTATCTAATGAATGGTACCACGTATTCCCCGTCCTAATATAAGCTGGGGATTCAAAGTTCGATTCCATAATAGTTAGGAGGTGCCCGGACGAAAGAAAGGAGCTTCATGAAAGATGGTTTGAAACCAGTTGAACGGCAGCGTCTCCAAGGGGAACTGGAGGATGTCAAATTGATCCTGCCCTAGAAGCCACCGGTTCTTAAACTGTACAGCGACAGATTGAGCACGAATTCAGGCGACCGTTGAGGTGCTCAAAGGGATAGGTTATAAACAAAGCCGGATGCTACACGGGAATAATAATGGCTGGAACGCTCTGTGAACTACCTAGTTCAATTCGAGTGACGCAAACTAGATAAAAAACGAGGGAGAGATTTGACCACTCTACCTATTACCATGTACGGCAGAATATTGACCTGAAGCGAATGTGGAAAACATCTCGGATCCACGAGGCGCTGTCGAGACATACATAAATCGAACATAGGCGCAACATGGAAAACCACAAAACCACCCCTAGGATCACTAAAAGAAACAGTGGGAACAAAATGGGAATAGCTTCAGATAGACACACGAACAGGCAGGCTGCAGAACTATATATCCATCAATTATACATCCCATAAAGCTACCCAAACCCCACTACTGCATCTATGCTTCTAGTAACACTTTAGCACTGATGAATCAGCCGTAACGTCACTTCTGGATGACACCTTTTGATCATGCAACATTTATTATCCTGGGTTACGCTAGATTAGTGCTTACCGCTTCATGAATATTCTGGTAAGATAGGGTAAAAGGCTTCCCCCGAATACCTCCCCCCTCACGATCTCGGGTATTGCTTAACGAGATTTACTCACCTGGATTAATGCTGGTAGTGCTCCAAATGGTTAACGATTGATTTAGGAGGGCTTTCGTGCTGGGAGGATTAGCGCTGGTGGATTGGCTGGCTTTGGCCTATACGACTTTAGGGTCGGTTCTTACGCTGCTGGATCATTCACTAATGAAAGGTAAAAGAATGAAAGGTAAAAGTAAACAACGGAATCTGCTTCTACTCCTACCTCTCCCGCTTTTTGTTAACCCAATGCATAAACTGACTCCTAAACCTTTGCTCCACATCTAGTCCCGTGTGTTTAGATCTGTAGGGGGCGGAAACACAAAGGGGAAGTTCTAGTAGGGGAATAAGGGTGTATTAAGGGCCTGGTTCGTTGGGCAGGTCTCCCTAACTACTGACAAAGATTGTAGGACAGGCGTATTTGATTGCTCGTCTCGTTGTTCTGTATCTTATCGGTGACCGTAACATCTTGAAATGAGGAGCCTGCCTTCCTTAGGCATATTTTCTTTCTTGCCTCTTTGATACGATTTACGGCCGGGGGCCGTAGGCACATTAGAATTCCCAGCCCCCCCGTTGCTGCATCAATTCCTCGCCCTCCTGTTGCTGCATCGTAGATTGGTGAACGTAGTATTGAGATGAGAGGGGCCTTATTCTTCCTTAATAAGTTGCTGGTTTGGGATGGATTGGGATGCGTAGGGTCCTTATTTGCTCAAGTAGGCGAGTTACTGAAGTGGGGAAAAGTCACCCGGGTAGATAGGGACGGCATAGTTCAAGGGCCTTAGGACCTTACCAGTGATGTGGATATAGATTGTAGGCAGTTTGCTACCGTAATTGTACCGTAACGTAATTAGACCGTAAAGTACCATATTTTTACCATTGGGACCAATACCAAATTTTACCCCTAATTGGGACCAATATTTATACTACTGCCTTTCCTCTATATTTGGTTGGCTTCCCCCTACCGCTCTGTGTGATACTTGTCTTTCTATTTTATATTCGGATCATATTCGGATTAGATTCTATATTCGGATTTAGATTCATATTTCCTAACATATTCATCTATATTCGGATTACTCTGCCTTAACCATATCTATATTCGGTTACATATTTGATGGTTACTGTCTTATCATCTTGTTTTTTTCGGGTCCTTCCCCTCCTTTGTCGGGAAAGAGCTACGCACCTTAATTCAGTCTCCATTCTTTTAAAAAGAACCTAGTCCCCTTCCTTTCCTTGATCCCTGAGCGCGAAGAACTAATTCTAGCTATATCTATAAAAAGTTCCATCAGGTAAGTACTAGCAGAGTACTATTAGCCTTACGGTTGTGTCCGTAGAGTAAGTAAGTACTAGACTGGATACTCCTTCCAGTAGGTTTTAGCAATAAGTAGCATTCTGTTCCTTCCCCTGTCGGGAAAGAGCTACGCACCTTTTATATGTTGAAATTCCCGTTTCTCTCATCATCCTCCTAATATCTTCTTGGGATGGCTTCTCCCCATACATCCTTGTTATCACATCTGCGTTAATACTTTTCAAATTACTTGCTTAAGCTATCTGTTTGATACTTTTATTGATACCCAGGAGCAACTGGCGCAGATACAGAAGCAGATCCCGTTGTGAAAAATACAATTCCAGGTCGAGATACAGAAGCTATTTACTCTTTGATAGATCGAGAGTCAGTTCTAGTTGATCCATATCCATATCCCGCAGCAAAGGCAAAGCTATAGCCTGGGGAGTGGGATCGCCTCTATTATAAAGGCCTCCTTTTCACGCGTTGAATATCCCGTACCAGGGCCAGGACCACCACCTAGTTCTATAGCTGTTCCTACTTTTCGCACATATCCAGGAGTTAATACTTTTTGTACAGCCCTACTCTTAAACCTATTCAGCGCGTGAGCAATACGTTTCATTCAGCGTCTGTTACCTGGGTGGAATCTTATCTGCTTTATTAGCTTTTATTAAACCGTAGTAATACCTATAGGCACTTGCAGTTTACACCCCGTAGCAAAGGAAGCACTATATATGCTAGCACTATATATGGTACTAGCCCTGCTCGCTTCTGTACTACTTATTACTCTTTCATTAATATAATATAAACTGGTGAATCCACGGGTTTAAAGTAAGCAACTGAATAAATCCGAGAAACTGAATCCGACTTTGTTATTGCTGGTTAATGAACTGATGGATCGTTCGACTGGGCTGCTTATTGCATGCAAGGAGATATAGCTGCCCCACCAATGCCAGTGCTTGCTTCCCTGCCCTAGTTATAGTCCCAGCTTACGTACCAGCTAGCATTCCTGTTCTGACATTTCTATTGTTCCGAAATTGCCCGTTTATCATGCATATATAGAGCGTTCGATCGGACTGGACTGCTACGTCGCTAGTTTTAGCATAATAAATGTACGTATAGCTCGATGGATAGTGTCGGATAGGCTTGCATGCTAAAAAACCCAAACATATTTATAAAGCTTATTACTAAGGGACCTATAAAAGCACATACATTACTACATTTCGTTATATGAACCTCCGTGTGTATGTATGTATGATACTTATAAATCACAAAGAATCTGCCTCGATGTTACCTTTGCGCTATTCAGCCTGTGGATCATAAATGCCACAAGTTCAGTGTCAAATCTATGCTCCTAGGCCCGATAGCAACAGAGGCATAGGCTTCAGTAATGGAAGAGGTAAACAGTTCGAGAGCTAATATAAGATCCTACCGTTGCAAAGCCCGTTCGAGAGTAAGCATCTGAGCCAGTGAACCCAGTTACCCCAGTTTTCACTAAGCACGTCACATTAGAAAACTCTAATGATAGCAGTCCCTAGCGTGTTAAGTGTGCATGAGTAAAGGGTATTGGTTCACGGGCGAATGCGAATGATTAGGACGAATAATTGGGACCGTGTCTTTACTTTTTGACCTCCTTCTTTGTCCTGTTTCCAACTTCTTTCCCTATTGTTACTGTTTACTATTATCGCTGCACTCCGTATCATTGGTATTGTCTCTACCGCGTACTCTTTTATCTTGGTCTTTGTTCCAACCGTGTATCGTTTTATGGATATTGTCCCTGACACGCATCTGTGTCATGGCCTTGTTTTCGACGCGCGCCTTCTTATTGGTATAGCTTGCGATACACTTTTACGTAGGCAGATTGGTGCTTGCGCAGATATCCAGACTCAGACAGGAGTGCCATATTCTTAGGCCCCCGTTAGTGCGGTTTTCCACGCTCAGATGGATAGATATACGGCATACAATTGACTAGCCGGGAGTGGAAGCTGATGATCGGTCTGGATGATGATATGATGTGCGTGCTATTGATGGTCCTTCACCTTATTGCCCTTCCTGGACCTTTATGCCCTTCTCCGTTTCCTATTAGTTGGTCTGAGGCAATACCTTATTGTCCTTGTAGCACCAATTGCTGCAGCCTGACTAACATCTCGATCCGCCCTCGCCAATAGACTTTATAAGATCGATCTAAGAGTCATTGAGACATACATTTAGGGAGCAGTCTTTAACGATTATGAATGAATTGAAAGAATTCAGCCCAGTTGCGTGCAGGAGGAGAAAGAAGGCGTTCATGGATAAAGCGGGAACATGGTAAACCCTAAACTATTGGGTATAGTTCCTAACGATCCATACATCGGAGAAAATAGTGGCTCACGGAGAATGGAGAGAAACATCCTATATCTGATTCCGTATTCATATGATTGAAATCACAGGTTTTTACTTCGTATTAACTTATTAGTGAATGATAAATTCCCTGCACCGCTTATATATAGTTGGCGAATTGCTCTCTTCTTAATTCATCGGTTTTGCTTTTAATCGATTCGAGGTGGGCGGGAATAGCTAGTTTATTCAATCAAGTGTATTTGCCACGTTTCATAAAGGTATTTAACATAGTAGCTGCTGCCGTAATAGTATGAGAAACCCGGTCTTTAATGAGGAATCAATCCATCCATGTGCCCGCCTTTCTTTGGCATATAATACTTTTATTGAGCTCACTTTTTATTGAATGCTTGTGGGCCGCGAACCAACGTCTATCAATGTAGAGCGCCTATCAATTACCTATAACGGTAGTAAGTCCAGGGACTTTTTAACTATTGACCACTTTTTATACCTTAAATTGTCCTTTCCCTTATGGTCGACCCCTCCGGACCTTTTGTAGGTAAATGACCAATATGCCCTGGAGATATTGTCCTTTTAGGAGGATGCGCAAGCAGGCTCGACCATAAGGGAGAGGGAAATGACTAATTTATGCAGCTAATGTGATGTCTAAAATTGTCCGTTTAGTAGGTTGCACAAGCAGGCTCGACCATAAGGGAGAGGGAAACGACCACTTTATGCTTAGAAAAATTGAATGTTATGTAGTTGTCCTATCCAGAACCCAAAGTGATATAGAGTGATGTCTACCCACTGCCGTAGATGCACCTAACTAATGAAGATGTACTGAACCATGAACCCGACAATGTTTCCAACTGGGAGAAGTGGTTTCTCTTTAAGTCTCTGCTCTGGGGAAATGTCCTTTACCATAAAATTGGGGCACGTGTTGTTTACTGCTTAAGCCGTAGTCTCAGTCTTACCCAATACCCAATAGCAGGATCCGAAAGTGTAATAACATATATACAGTCTTCTCTTTCATAAGTTGGGAACATGGCTCAACCTCCTCATCTGTTTACAATTTGAAGTCGATCCACTAGCATCCTCGCCAGTTTTAGCATATATTATTGTAGTTAATTACCTGGGGATCGAGATAGAGATCCAACAGCCATTTGTTCAGTTCATTCGGAACCAGAAGCAGCAAAGCGATATTTCTACTCTTATAATAGGTTGGAGACCAAGTTGCTCGTGAACCAATTGCAATATTTATATTTAGTCTTTGTGAACCCACTTCCAGTTGTTGTTGACCTTGAACCAACGAAGGCAAAGGTTTCAGCATAACCCGTTGATTCATAACCAGCACCAGTTCCTTTCGTTTACCTTTAACCTGTTTAACCACCTGAAGCACCTGTTGAAGCATTCGTTTTAGTTCCATAGCCCTAACATATCCAGATGCAGCTCGAGCAGATGTTACAGCTTCACCAATTGAATTCATTGATCGAGTTAAAGCAACGGATCCAAAATCGGACCTTATTAACCGAGAAGCAATCTACGTAAAGCATATCTAGTGACAGAGTCAATTTCAGATCCTCTTTATTCAGATCCAATCGAAGCAGATTCAGTTGAACGAGATCGATAGCCAGCAGCAATTGGGGTTGCACCGGTTCATCCATTAATTCACTTGATCCATGTCCAGTAATGGCTTTACCACTACCACCTCGCTCAGTTCAGTTCTATAAGTTCCAAATAAAGTAGAATTTCCTGCTGTTTTATCTTGTTGAAGCAGACTTAGCGGACTCCGTTGATCTCACAAAAACAAGGTGCTACGCTCTTTCCCGACAAAGGAGGGGAATGGAAGAATGTGGTTTTCCAGGAATTCTTTATATATGTAATTATGCTTGCCTTATTACTTGACACGAAGTATTTCACTCACTACAAGTTAGGTTCGTAGTGGGTCATTCTTTATATATGTAATTATGCGAGCACTTTTTACTTAACTTACTCACTTATTTCCTTTGGGGGCTGTTCATATATATATGTAATTATGCAAGTAGCAAGGATACTTTCTCTAAGTAGTTTGATATAAACAGTAATACTGCACTCCCAGTAAAAAGAATAACTAAACCTACGGGGGTATTACTACCTATGTGAGAGAAAGTAAAAGAATTCTAAACCCTTGCTTTTCATTTCGGCCAGATTGCAGGGGATAGTTTTCCATCTGCTTGGAATCAATACCAATCCATGATAGATTGAAAGAAGTCTATTCCTTCTGCTTTAGTTCGGACATGTTTACTAATGTCATAGATAGCAAATAAGTACAGCCTAGCTTATTTCTATTGGGACCATGTGATAGAGTGTTGAAAGGTAACCCACCCGTATTTTTTTATATGTCTATGTGGACATGTTGTACTTGTATTAGAATGTTCTAGGTGGCCCATCTGTGCCTAACTCGTTGGGAATGACATCTTACCTGTTCTTCCTAGGAGCTCACCTCTTCTATCTACGAGCATTAATACCGATGAGGAGGAGCGGGGGCATTCAATCAAGTTGGCGATAGGAGTGAACGAAACTCCAATTTGTGTATTCCATAGATATAATTATGACAAATAATCAATCTGCAGGGACGACTGCCGCCAGAAAATAATGATTCGTTGAATAAACAACACTTGAAGGAACTGAGCGACACCACGACGAACTGGGCAAGAAGCAAAAGCCTCGACTCCGTCTTTCATCAGTTGCCCAACCCTTTTATTCATGGAACTAGCTACTGCGAAGCTAGTTACTACTGCATTGTTCTGGTCCCAATTATGAATGCTGACCAATAAAAAGTGAGTCGAGAAGAAGCCAGATCACTTTCCGAATCCCTGCTGTCACTCTCCCCTCAGTGGCTATATATATATATACCCCAACCTACCTTGATGGTTGTGTCTCCTTTATTTCCTTATTCACAACATAAGCTGGGCAGATCGAGCAGACGCCTGTAAGGTGGAACAATTGAGTTTAATCCTTCTATCTATTGCATGCATTTCCAGTGTCTCATGTTCTCGTTGGATCAGGGCCAACCGATGGTATATCTATGGTATGCAGCATCTCTTCTAGCAATCCATCCTTCCCTGAGTCCAGCTAATGCTAAACACTCGTCTCGTCTCGGGTGTTTCCCTTTGTCCGTATCCATGCCCTACCAATCCTTTATTGCCATTATCGCCACCGGTCCCCAACTCGTTGGAAGGGAAGAGAAGGCGAGCAATTCAACCACTTGAACGTTCACGGTTTAAGGTGGGTTTGGATTGGATTAGAAACCAAGTATATTCCCGGTCCGTGAGTCAGTTGCTTCTTAAGTTTATTAGGGAATGCTTACATTTGGGGGGATTTCCGGTCATAGAAACTGCTGCAGTTGTCTCTCCTGTCTTCTGTCTCCATTCCGCTTCGGTGATTTATTTGATGCCACCCTCTTTCTCGGTGCATGCATGAACGGACTAAGAAACAGACTAAGATAAGTGATGGTTGGCCTGGGGCGCTGCCCAAACGAACGAATGGGTCAAAATAGGGAAGCGCTAACTCTGATGGAATGGAGGGGCTCAAATACTCAGATTCATTTCAGGGTTAACATCCATCTCTCTATCCCTTTCCTGTTATAAGGTCTAGTGGTCATTCTTCCCCCTCGATAAAAAAAAACCAACATCGGCATAAACCCTGATTCTTTTAGATAACGTCGGTAGCGCTCGACCTCGACTCCAGATTTTTTATTTATTCCATCTCATTCATCATCTCTTCCAACTCTGATTCCACTTATTGATATATCTAGAGAGAATACACTACACTCCTCCTCTCTGTCCTCCTCCATTTGACTGGATAAATCTCTGTACTTATATATTGCTCGGCTGCTAGTGTTGGGTCCGTCGTCTATTAGTACGCCGAGTCAGACCAGAACAGGTAAAGGTTCGGGCATATAAGCAAGTAAATTGCCAGTGTGTATTCTGCCTGCGCCTGCCAGATCTTCGAGTTGAGAGAGTTCTTACTTTCTTTATTGAATGATAAAAAGTGTTTATTGATTTGAGTGTTAAAACACTGAAAATGTTCTGTCTTAACTACCCAGGTTGGGTGAATAGTACTCGCACGCTCAATGTGCCCGGCTCACACCCTCCTCCAACAAAACACCCATAAGGATGATTGGGACATTCCGTTGTAGCCACGCTGACTATCCAATATACGTTTAGGTTCTATGGTCTAACCCATTCTGTTACACCGATGCTGTTGCACTCGTCCATAACCCTGCTATCTACATTGTCGGGGAATAGATTGATAGCACCTCCAACTCTCAGTGGGTGTGCGCATCACGGGTATTGGGACGTAGAAGAGATTACGACTCTTGATCGGTTCCTCTGTAGACTCATCCCTAGACTAATTAATAATCGTTTTGGACATGCTTTTGCGACAGGAAAGAGAATATGTCAAAAAGATGGGACCTTTATTATATCACTGGCAAACGGGCGGGCTCTGCTCTATCTGTATGAAGTACTAGGCCAGAAAATGCGTCTGATCTTGTCGGTCATTTCAGATACGAAAAGGAAGACAGACGGACGAAAGGAGTAAGAGGTTGAGCCAGCGATATGTGCAGGAGCAGGACGTTTAGTTAGGGGATTAGTTTTAGCAGGGCGCGGTGATGGGGAGGCTGGGTGAAGGGTTTGTTAAGGATTAGGGTTAGGCTTACGATAAGGAAAGAGACGGGGGGGGCACTTGTCTAGTTTATGTTCTATGGCTAGGGCACATATAAATGCTTGGTC
>Ga0233336_1000201_pt1 | contig 11090 bp, 3 predicted proteins | sample GEONDECOMP225_FD_183636 | JGI IMG/M metagenome (GOLD analysis project Ga0233336, IMG submission 183636) | Leaf litter microbial communities from Shasta-Trinity National Forest, California, United States - GEON-DECOMP-225 | ecosystem: Environmental > Terrestrial > Plant litter > Unclassified...
CGAGGCAAAAGAAATAGGCAATTTATGGGAAAGCGAAGGTGGTTGAGATAGATCCAGTACACGCAAGCGTAGGAGTAGGCGCCCACCGAACCCATATTTCTATTGTTCCCGGCTCCCGTACCCGCATATTATTTACTTCCATACACGACTTATTTACTGATTCAATTGAACTGATTGATCCTGCTCTCTAACTAGGATTTATTCCGATTGAAGAGAGTTTCCCATGGACCCCGAAAAATGATGGGGCCACTTCTGGGATAAGGCTGAGTGCGCTGGTCTCAAATTGCTTGAACTGCTGCTCCAAGTGGCTGTGCCAGTGGTCCGAGGTGTCTTCTGCTTCAATGATGAATGCCTGACCTTTCTACAGATTTGGTGTTTTGGGCTAGTTTTGCTAAACTGATGCTGATTCCTTATCTGTGCCTACGTCCAGCTTCTACAACTACATATGTGTACCTTCTATGCTGATGGCTGAAACACTCTTAGCGCTTATTTTTCCTTAATGGTTACGTCGTGGAGATTTTATCATCCAGCTGATTATCAATTTTGGTGATTCGATCACGGTAGGTGCGTCATCGAAGCGCGAGGGTGCATCGTATAATAACAGATATGCGTATTTACCAAGCGAGCTGGGACCTTCGAATGGATCAATTCATCGATCGAAGTGCGAAGCATGCATCATATAATAAGATTTCGTGCATTTCTGTAGCGGGAGTAGTAGTTTAGGGACGTTACCTGGTCCAACTTAACCAACAGGATCACTTGCTTCCACTACTGGATTGACTGCTTACTCTCTATGTACAGATATCTCTTGCATCTATGCTTAACCAACTGGTGAATAATAAATAGCCACATAAATAGAATCTTATGCTGGACTGACTTCTGAACCAACTGTCTTTACTATTGTTGGGTTCCCCTATTGGTGCTTCTTTTGCTCGGGCAACTGGGTCAACCGCTGCTACTAAGGACTCATAATATTTACCAAAAACATCTGAATCTCAATAACTAAAGGTAAAATGAGTATGCAAACCAATAGAATTAGCCCAATTTAGGTGGACCGAACCCAAATGCTCAAAGGCTAGAAGAATAGCCCCAACAGGCAAACCCCATACAAAGGAGGGGCATGCCCGCTAGGATTTGACCCTAGGTCTTCATAAAAACACCTGCTCCAATTTTCCACTAGACCATAGCCTGACAGACATCCTCAAACTTGCTTTTGCTTACTCATGTAGTCTTTTGTAGTCTTTCTTTTTATGGCGAGGTTCTGGAAGGGTTCCACATGTGTCTTCAAAGGATGCTCCCTGATTCGACTAACTGCAAAACCATTCATCGAGAGATGGATAGCATTATTGTATAGTAATGCCAGCGGAGTATTTGGCTTTGACACTAATGTCCAAGAAAGGAAGACTTTAATGCGCCACTATATCTAATTGAATTAGCCACTTAGGGACGAGCCTGCTTGCGCATCCTCATCGGTAACCTACCATACTTCCTCATTGGTAAAACCCTAATTGTGTAACCTCATAATTGCATTGGTAACCCTTATTGGGTAACTTCATTATCGAGTATCAGCCATCATCGAGTAAAACCATCAACTCTTGGATAAGCTCTTGGGATCAGGTACAAGCAACACCCTCTTGTATTTAAAGCGTAGATACCTGAATATAGTAACCAGAATAGATACCAGAAATATACCAGCATATATACCGGAATATAGTAACCAGCATCGGCACCTGACATCGACTATATCGGCTATGCTCGGTTATCATAGCCATCCGACCCGATCAAAACGAGTTGTTGTTATTATACAAAAATAAGGTAACAAGGTAAGGTATGAATATAGCTAGGTTCGTTCAGAGGTACCCAAGGAAGAGTGTAAGGCAGTTTACAATAAACAAGAGGTGAGAGCCAAGCGGATGATCGTGGATGCTTCATCTGATCCCTCATATATCTGATAAGAAGACGACGAAGGATATGTAAAATGCCCTGGTTAGCCCAGAAAAAGAATATAAAAAGGTACTACGGTGCTTGTCCGCATCGGGCAAGGTGCGTAGCTCTTTCCCGACAAAGGAGGGGAAGGAATATTATATTGCATAACAGACTCAGATCAGTAGATATGACCAGACCAGACACCCAAGGTTAAGGAAATACAAGCATGATAAGTGGGTTATGTTTTCAAACTTCTTTTATGTTGTCAACATTCTTATTGTCCCTAGAGAAATCAATTATATATAACTAATTTATAAGATTTTCTTGTTGGGTTCAGACCTCCTAACCTTTACTGTTTAATCTACTCTATAAAAATCATGCACAGGGATGAGGCGTTCAAGCCCTCCATCCCACAGGGATCAGGAAGCTCAATTTTCCTAGGTTCATCCAGAGAATAAAAGAGAATATATGTTATTTAGGTCTCAACCTGGTCTCGCCCTTTTCAGCGACTTAAAGCTTCCTCACACTGAAGTGACTTTTGTCTTAGGAGCCAACCTGACTGGACCTATCCTGACTGGACCTATCCTGACTGGGTATAATATTTTATTCAGTCAATAATAAAAAAAGCATGACTGTTTTTACGGTTCTTACCCCTACCAATTTATCTGACTCGAAGCTATCTGATCACAAAACTGCCTTATAAAGCAGCTTTATATCGAGGCTATCTTATCACCAAGACTACCAAGAAGATATACGTATGGAAACAATACTCATCTCACGATGTCTTATAGTAACTGACCCCGGTTAACCAGCCTACTCCTCTAAGGATTAATTATAGCAACTGACTGACCGGTTAGCTAGCCGCTATTGAGGGTAAATGAGTCCTTTTCTTATGTATGCTCTTACACTTAGGAAGAAAGCAGAGTAAGCCCAATGGTTCCTTACTTTACGCCTACAAAAGATGTACAAAAGATGAGAGATGTCATTTTATCGTAACCTTTCGCTTGTGAAGGAGGGTAAGCAAAATGGGTGGGTCCTTATGGAGGAGGGCAGGAAAAATGGGTCCTTATTACCTCAGATTAATACAATAACAACGATGATTGAGCTAGGTTAACCTAACAACGGCTCAGCTATTCATAGACAGGTGGTTGAATTGGTCTTTACCTTACGCTTATGAAGGAGGTCTTACCTTGTTACAAAGGAGTATAGGCATCGCTATTGGGGTCCTGACCTTGCCCGATGCGGACAAGCGACTTCGTACCTTATACTCCTCTTAAAAAGAAGATAAGTGCGAAAGTAAGATAGGTGCAACGGGTCCTTACTTTATGCTTATGCATGCTAACCTTGAAGGTGGAAGGAAAGTGATTTAGTCCGTACCAGCCAGCTGCTCACTTTGACGAAAGCGGTTAGGTCAATACTACTAGCGGTTCATGAAAATATATGTTACGATATCCCCACCCGAGTCTGTCTCCTCGCCTGAGCCTACCTTATTCTACCTTACCAGAGCCTGCCTGACCTGAGTCTACCTCACCTAGGTTTGCCTGAGTCTGTCTCGACCTGACCTTACCCTACTTCCCTACGATGATTGTTGTTTCCGTTCTTCGTGTTGTTGGTTTATTCGTTATGGGTTGCGCTCAATCCAGGAGCGTTTTCCATCAACTTGACTGGTATCAAAGGAAGGATGGGTCATAATCTAGTTTGATCCGGTTTAATCTGGTCCGGGCAGGGATGGGAAGGAGAACAGAAAGGGAGAGGGAGAGAAAGGGTCTATTGCAGCTAGTTATGGACGTCAGCTATTAGGATTTTGAGAAAGTTAGTGCATAAGTTTGTTAATGAGTAGAGACTTGTTAGTGTTTTATAAAGAGTAATAGCATAGAGAATAGGTGGCACTGAGTCACAAGGTTATCCCACAATGGAAACTAGATATAAAGTTACTCTTACCTAGATGTAACCTATTCAATATGTTCCACCTGAATATACATAGCCATTAGAGCAAGGACCTAAGCCAGAATAGTTCCAGTAGTAACCAAAGGGATAGGACCAGAGCTTTAGAGGCATTTATATTAGAGAGAGAGCAGAATAGGCGAGACTCCTACGAGTAGACTAGTAGATATGATTATGTAGATATGATTATGAGTAGGCTAGGGCCTAAGAAGGCTAAGATAAGGGGGGTATAGGACATCCTTCACTTTTTACGGGGCATTATAGGGGTGCCATAGGTATAGACACATCCTATAGGTGCAAGTCCTAGCCATACTAAAGAACAGAGGATAGCTCAATTTACCTAGGAGAGAGATAATGCATTTCTTACATAGATTACATTTAGGGAGATGGTAAAGGGGGTGGGTAAGGAGGCACGAGTTTAATGATAATTGCTTAAAAGGTTGTCACAGAGCATGAGGCTTTGGAGAAGGAGGTAGAGAGTCTATAGGTATAAAAGAAAATAGGTTACATTTTAGTTTTGGAGATAGTGACTCAGATGGAGGTAAAGGCGGTTACTTCATAGTAGTTAGTGCCGCACTAATAGCACTTCAACTTAGAAAGAGTAGTCCATTCATTCTTAGAGTAACTATTCCTAGGAGTACATTATGCTATAGGCCCCGATAATAGACTATGAGTTGTGGAGGTGATTCCAGTGGAGGTTCCTAAGCATTATAGCATAAATTGAGTGGTACTTCAGCTAGTATTAACAACCAAGGACACTTAGTAGTAGATGGATCTAATGAGACTATAGGAAAGGGTGACATTGCAACAATAGTAGGTAAACATAACCCTCGCATCCAGATCTAGGAGTTAACACAACAGACCATCCGAGTTTACTAGTATTTTTAGGTAGCCATAAGCTTTCATACTAAGCACAATATAATTAGCTACGCCCTTACTCCTGTAGTTTATCGAGCGGCTTCACTAATGAAGCAACAGAATCAACAGAGTAAACTGCTTAACCAACTGCTGCTTTTCCTGATGCTTAAGCTACTGCTACTTAAGGTGCTAGATCCACGGGCTCTGGATCCGGAACATCAGACTCTTCAGCTCGCTCTATAAAAAGTATTCATCTCGACCTGGAACATCCGGCTCTGAATCTGGAGAATCAGACTCTCGCTCTCTAAAACCAAAGCCACTACCCCTTTCTCTATACATATATAAAGGGAGTTCTCTTTCTCGTTCTCACAAGATATGGGTGATTCACGCGGGAGCTTCTCTTGGCTCTCATTCACTCCTGGGGCCGCAGCAGCAGAAATGCCCTTTGGTTGTGGGTGACCTTCTTAAATGCTGCTATTATATATGGGATTAGTATGGGGGCGAGTAGTTGGCAGGCTGGTAATTTTTAGAGCGCAAACTTGGCGTATGGGGCCGGGTTAGGCATAAACACACTATATAGATAGGCGAACACGCATTGGTCGGGACTGTCAGAGCATACCCGGGCTAGGCATGAACACACCTATTATATGAAAACACCAAATTAAGACGTGCCGGCCACCATCCGGTATATTACTTACTCAGGTTTTGAAAGAGATATTTATGCAATCTCTTATGTGAACCGGGGATCAGATTTCACTACTGACTAGACCTTTACTGAATTCACTTTTGATTATACCCTTCCCCTCGTGCCTCGGGAAAGTCCCTCTCCTTTTAGTCGAGCAGCTCCGCCCCTCTCCTTTTAGTCGAGCCCTCCGGACCTTGCCCTCAAAAGGACAAGCCCTCCGGACCTTCATACGTGAGAAAAAAAGTCCCCCATCGTGAAACAGGTCACTCGTCATTACCAACCCCACGACTAAACCTGGGAAAATCCAGGAAGGTGAACACCAGGCTTGATGAAGAAAGAAACCGAGGATAGTCAAAATAATTGATGCTGGTCAAGTGATGCCAGAACATGGAGGAAGGAGTAGTGGATAAATAGGAGAGAAAAACACTTTGCCTAGCTAACACATTAGGCAAGAGGTAAAGAAAGATTATGTGCAGTGAACAGTAAATGGCTTCGTGCAGTGAGTGAGGAACGGCTTATATGTTAGTTCTCCATGTTCCCGTCAGAAGAGAGAGCCCAGTTGTTCACATACGTGATATTGATTTACCCTAGTTACCACCAAATTAGATTTATTTTTCAATTGATGGGCTACCCGGTTCGGAGCAGGCACAATGTTTCGTTGGAATAGAAAAGAATTGTTAGTTCCAGAAGAACTAGTGGAATCAGGAATTATCTTTAGTAAAACTATCTCTCTTAGGTTGTGTCCCACGCCGCAGTAAGTTCAATGGGAAACCTTAGTCCCTAGCCTTTATTAGTTCAAATACGTGCCTCCCCCTTACTACTTTTTCTTAATGACTTAGCGTCTTGCCTTACTACTTTTTCTTAATGACTTGCTTTAGTCCCCTTTCTTAGTTCAAATACGTGCAAGCCTGTAGTCCGTACAGTCAGTTCCATGGACACTAGCACTTGAGACTAAGAGTGCCCGAGTGGCCTTTAGTTCCGCCTTACCTTAGTTAATTCGATTTCTTTTCATGCATTTATGGTAATACCTTCCGCAGCAGCATAAGAAACTTAGGCAGAGTTAGGTCAAAACCTATTCTAATTTATTATCCGAGAAAAGCTAGTTGGTCATGTTGGTTGGAGTTGTTCCGGTCGATCCGAACAAAATGTTTCCTCTCCCTTATGGTCGAGCGTGCTTTCGCTTCCAAGCGCGTATTTCAATTTTTTGGGGGGGGTTCCATAAAAAGGGTATGTCCCTCTTCCTTTGATCAATAAATCACTGTACCTATTCTCTTGAACCACCCCTTTTTGTAGATGGCAGTTGTCCTCCGGACCACCCCCGCTAAGTAGATGTAGGCTTTGTCAATCTCTACAGAACATCAAACTTCACAGAACATAACTTCTATCGTATTTCGTGTATCGGTATCTCTATCGGTATCGAGGTAGATAAGATAGGTATCGGTATCTGCACAACCACCTCTTGTATATTCCACCACCCATTCCGTTATCTGTTGCATTTGTCCGATATTCGGCATTAACCCACTGCACTTCGCCATGATTTATTATATACATGAATATCCCACCGTGCATAATCACAACCTCCACATTGGTTCCTTCACTTCCGTCCCCTCTGCCCACACGTTCCGGCCAGCAGCATCAGCAGAAGGATTCAGTTATAAATCTGCAACTCAATTAATCTCGTATGTTGGTGACTCTAACATGGCTCAATCAATATGCTCAGTAGTAGCCCAACGGGAGAGTCCCGCTGCAATCAATAGAAATTAGCTTTCTTTATAGACTAGTTAATCAGTAGTAGCAGTAGTAGTAGTGCAGAAGTAGTAGCTTTATTTATATTTATCTCTCTTTAGTCCAAAAGTTAGAACTCCTAATTAGCTTGCTGCTAAGCCTGATTCAACTAGCTCTTTCTTCTGGAACTAACAACGGACTTTATTTGGCCCTGATCCAACTAGTTTGAATTAGCTGTAGTGCAACTCTGAGTCCCAATAGTTCTTTAGTTCAGAATGAAATGATATATTTATAACGACTATAGCTCTTATTCTCTTTAGCTCAGCTAAGTATTGCCTCTATCTATAGTGCAATAAGTGGTGAAATATAAATATTTATACTAACTAGTTGTTCCTCGCGTTAGCGAATAGTTGTTATCTCTATTTAGTTATTCAGCTTTAGTTCTTATTAGTGAAACTCTAGTCCCAGTAGTTCAACTTGAGTCCGTCCCGATAGTTGCAACTCTAACAACTATTCAACTATTTAGCTTACGCTAAGCGAGACTTAATTAGACCTTCAATTTATGTATATCCCCTTTCATCCTTCCTTACGAGGCAGGTTTGTGCAGTTCTGTCCAGGCAGGTATATATTAGTTGACAACCCTGACACATCATAGATTTTGCCTTCGTCCGGTGGAGCACGCCCCCAATCTGTTGGCCGTCGATCAATCACTCAATCAATCCCAGCAAGAATCAAGACTGGGATCCGATCCAGCCAGCCCAGCCCATACCAGCTCAGCCCACCCATCTGCCTACTACGCTTCGTTACACCTTCTGACGAAGACCTTTTATGCTTCGCTCGAATCAGACGGTGAACTGGTTCACAGCTGTTGGGAACATGGAAAACATATCTCTCACGTCTGTTACTTGGCTGCAATGGTGGAGTTAGGGGTATGGGGGAACTAAATATCGGTTATGGTGGCTCAAAAGGGGACTTCTTTTCTCTCGGTTATGCGTTTGATGGTATTCACAGGTATAGGTTATAGTTTAGGTATTATAGGTATAGGTTAGGTTAGATCTAGTGTGTGGTGTACTTGGCTTTTTTGTTCTTCTGGTGGTAATGATGGGGTACTTCTATCTTGGGTATGGGAACATGAGGGGAAATATCTATCTCGTTCGGTGGATCGATAGGGGACTTCTCCTTTATCTAAGATGGTGTCTCCTTGGTTAACATTATATCTTATCGCGTATGGTGATTCAATGAATGGAGATGGTATTGCTCACCTCGTTGTAGCACCTCATTGTAGCACCCGTTCGTTCACTGCACATAGCCCGCCTCCCCGGCTCTAGTCCCTTCCCTCCCGTAATACTGGCTCTGGTCTGTGGACTCTCATCCTGCCCCACCTCCTAATCGGCGGGATCCAATCAATCAAATATTTGAATCGAATAACTCATATGTTTTTTTGTGTTGCCCGTTGTATCACCCACCCCCAACGATGTTCATAAATATAATAAATCACAATTGTAATAGGTGCACTCACATCCTCTACGTGCATGTGAATCGGGCTCAACTAGGTATGTGTGCTATGTGAATGTATTTAATCCAATTCCTATCGGCATTGATGGCGAACCAAATCATAGGCATTGTGCAATAATCCCGGCTTCCTTGATGGCGCACCTGAGAAGTTAAGAAACCCCATCAGTTAAGTGAACCTAATCAGAGGCATTGTCCCCGGTTCACTAGTACTATGATATGCACGTCTATAAAGCAATCAACCGTGAATAAAGTAAAATAGAGCAGCAAGTGAGCATCAAGAATAAGGGGCTCTGCAAGCACTACTCTTTCTTTCACTCGTGTATTATATATGCGATTCTAAAAATAGACTATTCTGTGTAGCTGTACGTGGTAGCTGGTCCCCTGTGAGTAGTAGGTCCCTTTCCTGTGTCAACTTCCTGGTGTGGTGGGTAATATCTCCTGTGTATTGGCTATTGTGAATTGGCACCTCCTAGGCATGGTGGCTGATAAACTGTTCCCGCAAATAGAAGAATACCTCCTGTTAACATCGAACTGGTAACAAGCATAGAATCCCCCTTTCCTGGGCATGGTTAATAGAAACAGCACGTAGAACAATTCATATCCTGTTTCCGTCCGTACTGCAACAGGTAAAGCACGAACACATCCATCCTATCCTACCCAAAGCTAGTACACGTGCTAAAATGAACTGGTAAAACACGTATAACCGCCTCACTCCCAACAAGGTTGAGCTCCGGGTATTGGTTCCTTAAGTCGTGTAATGAGTATTGTTTCCAGAAAGCTTAATGAATATCGGTATGGGTTGTTCCATAAAGCGTGTAATGGTATGATGAACTGAAAGCATAAATAACGTTGTGTCAAGGTTTTGATTCTATCATGTGTAAAGACCTTTTATTTTGAGTAAAGTCCTCCTCTATTGTCGTCAAGTTCTCCATGCCTCGAGCTATGGGACCGAAATAATAAATCTATGCTCTGTGTGCATATAACATATATAATATACTCTGTTTGGTGTAGGCGTGAAAGGTCTATCGGGTGAATACTAACTGAATGGGGGTATAATTGGTAATGAGAGGATTGTAAACTGAAAGCATAATGGAGGTATTGGACCTAGGGGAATGTTTTCAGCGTCAAAGTCCATCCTCATGACGTGTACTTGGCAGGTGTCAGTGGGCATTGAATTGTCCATCCGTTGTACGGGCTAACCTTCAAAACTCAGTTATCCGTCCTCCATCGAAATCATACCGCGCGGTCAGAGATAAAGTTTCTTATAAGACGTTGACTCCTGGCATTGAGCGCGTTGAAACCTACCCGGCATCACCTCTTGTTGGATCGCCTATGGGCTGCTATCGGCGACCCCCTGTTAACTACCACCTCTGTATAAGCGACCACTGGCTCGAGCTCTTCCATCAATTCAAAAACTTACGAGAATCCATCGCCACCTGGCACGGGAGGCACGACCCGCATAGTTTAGTAGAGAACCATTGTGCTTACGAAGATACAACTGGAGATACACACATGAGTCCTAGCCAGATTAAGAGGTCTAACAGGGTTTCGCTTCCTAGGATGAATTGGAAAAACAGCTCAAATCAAAGGTCCGTAGGTGCTTGTCCGCATCGGGCAAGGATCATAACAAGGAAAAGGAGACAGAGGCTAAAGCTAGGGAAGTTGAACTAGCTCGAATGAGGTTAGAAAATAAGAGGCCAGAGCAAGAGAAGAGCATAGACTAGCTCCAGAAGCATAGATTGAAAGAATAAGTATAGAAACAACAGAGAGGCGCAAACGAGAGGAAGATTAAAAAGCTGAGCGAATTAGATGATTAAAAGAAGAGAAGAGGGGACAGGAAGTTCAATCAAAATTGAAGCAGGAACAAGAAGCCGAGGCAAAAAAAGAAATCAAAAAGGTACGAAGTCGCTTGTCCGCATCGGGCAAGGTTATCACCGGCTATGAAAGAAATGAAAGCCCTTCCCCTCCTTTGTCAGGAAAGAGCTCCGCACCTTAAAGTCAGGAAATATATGGTAAAGATAGCCCATACAGTCAGGAAAGAAATGGTAAGGATATACCTAATTGTATGTAGGAAATAACTTAAAAGGGAGGACAAAAGCAGATAAGAAATGCACATAAGAGCAGCCAGCCCCGCGGGGCCCTCCCCAGACAGTATAAATAGAATATCCTATCCAGTAGTCACGTCACTTTTGTTCGTGGGGCGTTATAAAATACCTTATTGCTGAATCTAGCTAATAAAGGACTTCCTGTATGTAGGTTAGGCTATGCCTCCTATACAAATACCCTCCCCTCTGATAATAAGAAAAGCCCACCTTAGAGATAGAGATCGTGCGGGGAAAGCCAGCCATATTAGATAGTTAGTGTTGCGCCCGAACTCTCCTATCCCCTTTATACCTTCACCCTTGGGAAACTCTATCAAGAATATATTAGACGCCTG
>Ga0233336_1000202_pt1 | contig 11089 bp, 9 predicted proteins | sample GEONDECOMP225_FD_183636 | JGI IMG/M metagenome (GOLD analysis project Ga0233336, IMG submission 183636) | Leaf litter microbial communities from Shasta-Trinity National Forest, California, United States - GEON-DECOMP-225 | ecosystem: Environmental > Terrestrial > Plant litter > Unclassified...
TAGTGCTAGGTAAAATTGATTTGACAAAAGGTCCGGAGGGCTTGTCCTTTTGAGGGCAAGGATACCTCTTACATTAACTTCACAACGGATACTTAAAAACACCCGGATACTTCTTCACAACCCAATAGAATACCTCTTTTACCTATTTACTAAGGTACTTAACGGCTACTTAAATGCTACCAGCTACTTAATGGCTGCCAGCTTAAATCGATCTAGTAGAGTAGTGGTTTAATGGATAGGCAAGCTAGGCAAGATAGGCGAGATAGAATAGGCTAGATAGGCAGACGAGATAGGGAAAAAAATAGCTAGGAAGCTGGGGAAGCTAAGTTGTAAGCTAGATTGGGATCGTTCAAGTTGGAAGCTAGTGATATCCAAGGCTGGACTCTTAAGGTCGGGAAGCTAGGTTGTACGCTAGATTGGAAGCTAGGAAGCTAGGCGAGATCTATAGGGAAGAAAGATAGGCATTTCAGAAGACCGACCGATAGCCTTCCCCGGGGTCGGGGCCCAGGGGCACTCTAGGCCAGCAGCCCCCTATCCCTTTTCTAATTATTGTATAATAACCGATCTGGTGTAGGATGCGTAGCAAAAAAGCGAAGGTAGCTAGAATGGTAATGGTATAATAATAGTTATAATAATAATACATAGTAGCATCTACGGAGCAAGCATACCTTTCAAATCGAGATCCATATCCCCGGGTGTGGGAGCAACAGCTAGCACATGGACAGTAACAGATCCAAATAAATAGCCAGTTTTCACAAGGTGAAACCAATGCCATAGTTACTCGTAGGGGATACTAGATTACAGGTAAGTTTGATTACGAGATCACTGTGATAGAGTGAAACAATAGTGGTACTGTTAACAAAGGTATTCATAGATATGATAGAGCTCGTATTACTTCTATACATGGTTATTGGTCTATATACATGCTTATTTTCCCTTATGTGTGCCTTGCCCGATGCGGACAAGCGACTTCGTACGACTTCGTACGACTTCGTACCTTTTTTTAGCCTTTTTTTAGAGATTACATTTCGGGCGGGCTTTACGTTCTTCTGTTTTGATACCGCCTTTTCTATTAAGATATGTCATTTAGGGCTTTAGAAACAACCTTCTTTGTTATCTAGGAATCACCCTTTTGATTATGCCCCATACCCTATAATCATACTTATTAGGTCGGGCGAGATTACCTCCCTGAACTGCTCTCGGCGATTTGACAAAAGAAAAACTCGAGTTCGGACAAGCGTTATCAATCATTCAAACATGGGGGTAAGGCATTTATTAGTCCTGTCTCCCACGGTAGCGTTCTTCCTTCCGACCACTCGAGTAAGCAAGCGTTAGTGAGAAACCACCAACAAGGAGGCAAGCGGCGGTAATGCAGACCTGAATGCGGGGGATAAAAAAGTGCCATCCATTCCAGGGTTGTTTCGTTCTCTCTCTCGTCGTCAGAACCTTGGTAATGCATATGTATTATTATAACCTCTCTCATAAACATGTTGTGGGCGAATCGATGCACCTAACCCACCAGTTGAATCGTGTAAATAAACAAGCAATCACCTTGGTCTTGTTTGAGGTATAGCTGATGCTGCCTCTGCCCCGTGGCTTATTCCCCTTCGAGTATGCCCTGTGAGTCCGCTCTGCGTATCATTCCCTCCCCATGTCTTATTTCCATCCTTCAATAATTCCTCGTTGAGTAGCTCTACGTTGTTTCAATGAAGACTCCTTCCTATACGTGTAACCTTCTTATGATAGTGTATCTCAACGTGTATCAGTAGTAGCGCAATGTGGGGTATCCTTTCTTTATTCCCCCCGACCTATGCAGTGTTCCGTATAGTTAAGTGGACTATGTGCCTCAAGCACTACTATGTTCCATCTCGGTAAGCTAAATAAACAGTTCCCTTTGGCTGCTCCTTCCAGCCATCCTCATAAGAAGACTAATCGTTGTTTCAGAAAATCCAATCAAATCTAATCAGTCTAAATCTAAATGCTCGTAAGTCAAACTCTTCTTCCTGTTGTCTCTCTTGGTGGACTTACAAGTGTACTTGGCAGGTTCTTTACGTATGCGTACTGGGGATCTGGGTAACGCCTTTCCTATCTTGGCAGGTCATTTTGTTAAGCGTGCATTATATATGTTATTATACACAATTAGCTCACTTTTTGAAACGGGTGCATTTTAAGGCATCGTCCATAAGAGCTCCGTCGTTTCCAAAACCTAAAAGAAGAAAGAAAGTGAAACTTCTCCATCAAGTATAATTATATATATATATGCGAGTAATTATATGGATTTCTCTGGTTTTGCACACTACGGTAAGAGAAAAGGATAGACATTCTCACTTAGACATTCTCACTTGCACGGACGTAGGTAAGAAGTAAAGCCCTCCTGAAGGAAGTTTTTTTTATGATATTGCACTATTCAAGCTAAACCATCCCCTACTACCTTGGGAAAGGCTCTCTGGGTCATCTCCATGCGAGCTCCTATAGAAATGGTTGATGTATAGATTTATCTAAAGGGCATTTTATCCTAGTGATTGGGAGGAAGGTGGGGGAATGTTGTACTTCCCTTGAAAGGACGTCTCCATGGCAATATCATATAGTAACACGTAGAAACTAGTAGTTGACACTACTCCGCCTCCTGTGTTATGGGTCTAGGTAGTGCTTTTTGGTCTGTTGAGCTAGCTGTACTATGCTGCCGCTCCATCCAACGGGATATGTCTTATTCAGCCTCTTATTATGGTCTTATTCTTCTGGTTTAATCTCCGTCTTATTGGCTTTATTCCTCTCGGCTTTGGAATATAGGTAGTAGAAGACTGGAGCTCTTCTTCACAGCAAGGACGAAAGGGCTCTAAAGACCGTAGAGAGGGCGAGGACGTCTCCATGCGAGCTCATATATAAACGACTCTATCTATAGGACCTACCTAATCATAGTGTCCAATATTGGGATATGGATGCCACTTACACGGACTCTCATGCTGGTAATGCCAAATGGGGGGATCATCTACCACGGACTCATGCTGAATGTGTTACCGAACTAAATACTTATACTCACGAACTTACTGCTGCCTGCTGGGCATGTGGTGGTAACCTGTATTTGAACTAAGGAGAGGAGATGAAATTCTCTCATTTCCCCCAATCTATAGGAAGATTTAATGACATGCAATTCTGGTCTAGATCACACCTCAACAATGGGCAAGTTAAAGACGATATGAAAGTTCTGAAAAGGCCATGTTCGGAATGACACTCTTACTTGAAGAAAAGTCCCTTCAATTATGATGTTCCAACATTAGACGTGTTCCCACTTGTTATTGTTCTAGCATTAACCAGTGTTCATACTTTCATATGTACATTTTTTTTCTTGTTCTCAGACATGTTCCTAGTTGTTTATGTTCCGACCAGTAAGCATTTAAGAGCGTTTATCCTAGTGCTGTTCCGATATTCCATGTAGTTTCTACAAGTGGAGTTATTACATATGTACGTTTTCCTAGAGCTAGTGGTCCGACATATGCTTTAGCTCCCATAAGTTCTGTTCCTACATTCCCTTATGCTCCAATAAGTTAAGTTCTTGCATTGGGCGCTGGTAGTGGGTCAACATAAAAAACGGCTTCCTCCTCTGCTGCTACTAGCGGCTATGGATATTTATGTGGATCTGTAACTGCTTATGGTGATCTACTAAATCCCGATATGGAACTAACTCTGCTGCTTTTCACCCCCAAAGGGAAAAGGGAGGACCTGCTATTGGTGGTTCTTAATCACTTGCACCATCAATGGGATCTTCCGGTACCGGAACTGCATAATTTAGCAGTTTCAAATAAGGCGGTTGCTTTTACCTTAACTAGTTGCCTATATCGGTACCTTTTATGGTGCCAACCGGAAGACGTATTTAATAGGCTAAAGGGCCACCCAACCCTAGGGGGCAGTTGATCCCGGTTCGAGTCCGGGCGTCTTCATCGTGTTGTGCACACTGTGGGTTGGGAGTTATCCTTAATTATACAAGGCGGTGATGAAAGTGGGTTTAAAGTAAACTTGATGATACAATCAAAAAGGGCAAAAGGGAAGGTCGGCACATGGTTCGAACCTTCCATCTATTATCTTCTAAGTAAAGCGCTCGCCTATTCAATTTACGTAAGCTTGTGCCTGCACCCCTTACTTAGTCTATACTTTTGAGCTACTTTCTATTTACTTACATTAGCCAGTGAAGAAGGCTTTATATGCCCTACCTATCAGGTCAATTATATTATAGCGAATTAATCTTTATAGACTCTCGTGGCACCCCCCCATCCATGGTTGGCCGTAGCGTTGTGACTGACACCTTTGTCCCCCCTTATGTTGTTTCTTGCGCTTGATAGTTGGTGCTGTTCGAGTATATTAGAGGACTAATCACAAAATAGATTTTAGGTAACTCGGTGATAAAACAGGAACGGATAACTCCCGAACAGGGTTGAACACAGCCCCTAAGATCAGAGGACGGGTCATAAATGCTTACTATTTCGATTTTGTAGCCTTTATCCGATCAGCTACCCTTTGCCCCAGCTTTTGTGCCCTACTTTAGCAGAGTGCTTTTGTTTGCACCTTTGCTTCGAGCATAGCGGGTGAACTCTTTGATTCCCGGACCTATAATACACGCAATTGAGGAGAACTAAGTCGGGGGATAAGTGAAATAAGTTACAAGGTTTGTATGAGTCCCTATAGTGTAGAACCTACCAGATTACAGTTTTACGTTATGGATAATCGTGATTGAGATCGCATTTGTGTGGCTCATACTGATTGAAAGAAAAGGTATAAACTCTGAGCTACTCGTACTGACTGAAGCGCTTCTGCCGTCGCTACTCATGCTGAAGAACAAGGCTTGGCGGAACCTAAAAGCTTTACATGAGGATTCGGATCCCAATTTACTAGGTGCAGGCTGTTACATCAGCTTTAGGTTTCGATCTTAGGATTAGCGCCTACTTTACTCGGCTCATAACCTGCTATAAATGTCCAAACCGGCCCGAACCTATAGCCTTTCGTGATATTGCTCGAGCCGACCCTACCCTATATAAAGGAGCTAATGGAAGAATGACTGGATATGTATAACGGATCGAACAGATTTGGATGCCCTTATGAAGCTGGAAATGGTTTCTATTGTAGTGGCTGTTTTCTTGGTTGATCTGTTGTGGTTCGCCACGCCGAGCTTACATTCATAGGTGCTTCGAATCGACGGCTTTACTATATCCAGATATAGTTATTCCCGTACATCTAAGATACCAACGGCTTTACTATAACCTGGATCTATTTCTTTCCGTATCGGGGATCCGATAGAACCTCAACGGGGAGCTATAATTGGTGTGTGCCTATTAACCCGTAGTGGATTACCAGCCATTATCATGCTTTTTATTACTAAACCTACTAATACCTCGGCCAGCATTTCCAAAATTATAGGGTTGTAGGACAGCATTGAAGCAATTCTTTGTTAGATACGTTCACTGAGTCCTGTCAATATTTCGGGTTCCCGAGAGCGTAGTGGAACTATTTTTATATGATGGTATCGAACTTTGGGGTATTTCCCCCAGCCCAGTCTCATTCATTTCATTAGGATCGATGTTGGGCACTTGCACTTAAACCATTGGGATAGATGAGGATTACTTGTATAAACGGGATTGCTGGCTTGGTCTTTATAGTCTGTACCAGCAGAAAGATCATCCCTTAAGCCCAGGAGCATTAGTTTAATAGGGACTCCCAGTCGATTCAGTCCTTAAGCCCGCCCAAGAGGAAGTTTTCTTTTTAAGGGACTACCTGAAGCCAGTGAGTTAGTTACCTCTTATGGGATGCTTTGACAATTGAAAGCCAACTCTAATACCGAACTCTATTTGTGGCTTTGTATGGCCAATAAACCTATGCACCCACCTCCTAGCTGGTGTCTCTGCTCCAGTTCCTTCTTGGTATTATTTCGGGCCTTTTGATTGAGGAGCCCTAAAGAGGAGGATAGCTTTAGAAGAGACCCTGATTTGATGGTATTTCAATGAGGTAGTAAAGTTTATTATATTATATTCAGGAGGGCAGATGAAGAGTAGGGTTTAAGGAGGTTCAAGCGTCCTAATCTTGGAGAGGAACTTGAGTCGCTCTCGACCATAGGGTCTTTAGACGCTCGACCAAAGCCAAGGGGTGAGGGCATATAGGCGCACTCGATCGACCCACTATAAGGTGGGGAGTTATAGGGTTTAAGAATAGGCCGTAAGGAACCCTGTAATTATAGGCCGAAACCAATGGCTGGCCCAGGGGCGCTCAGAAGGGCCAATAAAGAGAGGGATAAGAGCGGTTAAGAGAAGGACATATCTTAGGGTTCAGGGTGTCGATACAACGCAACATATAATTGACTATAGGCCATAATCTTCCACTATAGGCCATCAATGTTTTCCCTTGGTATTTGGGCCAGCTCCCTTAACGCCCATAAGTAAATCATAAAATACAATTATATGAAGGCAAGGAAAGGAGGAAGGGCTATACCCCGCTTTTATGCCTGGCTTTCAATCAAGAAAAACCTCCATAATGGGATTCAAACATACATCATTTATCAGCACTTTAAGCCCTTCAATGGTGCTCTATCAAGGTCAGATTTAGACGTTCAAATTACCCATCGAGCATTACTCTCCTATGGCGGCATAGATGGTACATCATTAGGTTTGAAAGTTGGGAAAGCAAATGGAGTTGTGTACAGGGCAGCTTCCACTTATTATTGAAACTCTCCATTCTTCAAAGGTGTAATTACATCTTTCTAATTCGACCCGTCTTTCTCTGGAACGGGAGTGCTTTTATTATATTGTCTGGCAACTTAAGCAAATACCTGGTTGACTGACTGATGGGTAATACTATAACTCTTCAGGCTCTCCTCCAGCTCCATATCTATATAAAACTTGAGTGAAGTTTAACCCTAGTTGAATATGCACGCTGGGAGGTCAATTTATTCTAACAGGTTGTTTTACCCTCCATCTATTGCAACTAGACTTGACTCTCTGTAGCCACTCATTAAACAGATTCTTAGGTTTATTCTTTTTTTCTCCTTACCAATTTTATGCAAAGCGGAAGGTTCCACATTCTAGGTTCTACTCTATTTGTAAATTCAGGTTATCCTATAGACATTATTTCGGGTATCCTTTATTTTATAGAGATTTACTTTGACCCCGCTTAGATATATGGCTAAAGCTAATGAAGCGTGGTGTGGGGCCCGGCAAGCTCTCCTAGCAAGATTGGGGAGCGGAAAACCGCGTTCAATTCCTCCCCCTCCTACTAAGGGAAAGCGGCTTCGCTCCCGACCAAAGGGAAGGGCGGCTCCGCTTCGCTTTGCACCTCGAAGCAGCAATTCGGAAGCTTGCAGGAAATTATTGGTGTTCGCTAATTAAGGATTGAGGTTTAATCATATTGCGCCGTTATATACAGAATGATTTTTATTTCATTGGTGTTCAAGGTTTATAAATCAGCTCGCTTCCCTGTTAAGACATCTCTGTACGACCATAAACTCCTTAGTTCATTTGCTAATGTTCCTACATTCTATGTTGTTCCAAGAAGTGTTGTTCCGGTAATTGCACGTGTTCAAATAAGCGATGTTTCGGGATTAGCTCCTGTTCCTAGAAGTATAGTTCAGGCATATGAATGTGTTCCCAGAATAGGTGTTCCAGCATTCTATGATGTTCCAAGAAGCGAGGATCCAGCATAAGCTAATGTTACTACATCCCCTGCTTGCTGTTCCTAAAAAAGGTGCATCCTCCATTTTACCTAGGAGAGCTGTGAAGGCATTTCCATTTGTTCCAAGAAGTGTAGTACATTCATTTGGATGGAAGCGCTGTTCCTACAATCCCATTGTGTTACTACAAGTGCTGACAATATTCCATGTTGTTTCTATAGGTGATGTACATTTGCACGTGTTCCTTTCATTAGCAAAGACAGTTTACCCAATCGAAGAACCGGACCCTTATATACGGATATCTCTCGCACCTATTTCCCCGTCTGTGGTATGAGTAGCATACCCTAGTGAGGAGCTTACCCGGCGTACTCATGATAGGAAAGCATATCCGTAAATAGCATCCCCGTCCAGATGATAAGCCTCCCCCGCCCGTGGTAAGAGGCATACCCGGCTTTGGTATTTAATCAGAGTAATATGCTCGTACTTCGTAGAGATTCTGATTATCGATATCGAGACCCAGTAGCATATCTAGTAGCAGATCCAGTACCAGTATTATATCCATATCCAGTTTGAAAACGAGAGGAATAGCGAGATCCTTAACTATAGCCACCACCAGCAGTGGAAGTAGCACCAGCAGTAAAGCCGGAAGCATAAGTAGTAATGGAAGAAGCACCACTAGCATAAAAGCCAGAAGCAGAGCCAGGTGCAGATACAAAGGTCGATTCTTTGGACCCCTTATGCTATTTAGTTTCAAAACTTGTGTTGTCTGGCTGTTTCAAAAATTGGATTATATAGAGTGCATAAATATATAAAGGGGCAGGTCATAGCCAATAAACTAGCCAATTCTATTTATTTCCCTCGCTACGATGACTATAGTAGTTATAATGATCTCGATGTTCCCGATAACTAAAGCGCTGCTCTACACCCTCTCATTAAAATAGAGCTTCCTAAAACACTTTTTACTTTATGCTTTGATGGAGCAATAAATAATTAAGGGGCAAGGGGCAAGCATAGAAATCGTGAGTACATTTTATCGAATGGATAGCATGTACTTTACCTTTCAATTTGTCAATTTGGCTGCCTCTAACAACATAGTCGAATACGAAGCCCTAGTCCTCAGACTCTCCACTGCTTTATATCTCGGTGCCCATGACATTCCTAACGTCTAGCCACCACAGACAGTTTATAGCTAGATAACGGGTTCTTCCATCCCTTGGGTTTATAGCTGGCATAACGGGTTTTGTTGTATAACCCCGTAGAAACTAGGGTTTCCTTCGTCAATAAATATATCAATCAAACAAAGCGCACGCGACGTATATGAACCATCCAACCAGGTCTCTCTCTCTCGCTATGTCTAGGTGTTGCAGTCACATAGCATTGTTCCGTTAGCGCTCAGCTTTTATTGTATATTCCCCCATAGGTTCTCCTGTGTCCTAAGTAAGGTAACAGCTTGTTTTACTCTTTTCTGGTGGGTACCATATCTTCTCTTTTCCTCTCGGCCATGGGTCCTTCTTCTCCTCTAGGGTATGCGTTGATGGGAACTTGATCCTCTTGACCAGTGGTGATGTGGGCTATCTCAATCAATAAATTAATCACTAACTTATATGTCCACTTACTTTTAACACACGTGGCTCCCCTGGCGTGGTCTTGCAAACCAAATTAGAATCTAAAGGGAACCCAGACTGAAGGAGCTAATTACTTAATACAAAGGGGTCAACGAGATTCTGTTCATAGAGCCTGAGCTCGGGATTTATACAATAGAAGTAGGTAAAGGAAGTGAAGTACGAGGTACCTATGGTGTAGCCCCCTTCCCAAACAGAGCCCACATCGGATGAGAGCCTGTTCTGGACACTCAAGTTCGATGGTTCCAAATCGGAGGGAGTGGGGCTGGAATAGAATTGACTAACCCCAAGGTAAGTCTTATTTAGCGGCTTTCAGATTGCAGTTTCCCTGTACTTGCAATGCAGCAGAGTATGAAGCCCTGATACACGGATTACAGCTCACAATCAAGAAAGGGTCCAAATACTTATCAACTATGGGAGACTCTGAGCTTGTAATCAAGCAAGTTCGGAGCCGGTACGCTTGTCATGATAAGAAACTATCGAGCTACCGTAACCGCGTCTGGGACCTATTAGACGAATTTTTGGCTTTTTACATTTGAACTATTCCCCGAAAGAATAATCACGTTGCAGACTCGTTAGCAGTGGCTACGCGTACTCTGGAGCCTATGTCGAGTTCCAAATTCAAAAGATTTTCAGTGGAATTAGTCCCCACCCATTCTGTCCCTAATAATGTATTAAATTTCCAGGTTTTTCATTATGATCAGCATCTATATATAGATATTCTTTTTGCTTTTTTTTCACGGATGTCTTTGAAGGCCAGATTATCGCTGAAGAGGACAGAGAAGAAGATGAAAACCAAGATGGCGTAGAGAACTTGAAGACCAACACTATCAGGGGATGGTTACCTTGAAACGCCTCTTTAAAATGGACTATCAGAGTCTATAAGCTCGACCTGCTCCCTCGGGGAAGGGCGGATTTCAATCCTGTAACTTGGGTGATGTAGGCAATCCCCGGGAAGTATTCATAGGTGAATCCTATACCGAGCAGGAAGAGGCGGGGTTTATCCAAACCCTCAAAGACTACCGAGATTTCATAACGTGGAGTTACAAGGTGCGGAGCCCTTCCCCTCCTTTGTCGGGAAAGAGCGTAGCACCTTTATAACCACAAATAAAAGACAGCCCACGTAAATTAGTCCTGCATTTTTATTGCCTTACTTAGAAATGAAATAATAAAGTAAACAAGCTATAATAGCTACAGAGCTACGCTTACTATATAATCGTTGTAAGGCAAAAAACCCTCACACTGGGTTTACTTGCTTTAACCAAATTTGTTAAACAGCAGGAGGTCCTTTTCAGCCAGACAATCGTTTTCAGCCAGCCAGACATTTCTCATGGCGCACTTAGACCATTCGCTCATTGATTGATTCAATAACTAAAAGTACTATGATGGAGCACTTCTAGAATGCAGATAGAGACTCAGCGGGGGGTCAGTATTAGAAGATATAGATATAAATAGCTCACTGATGGAGCATTCAGAGACCTAAGTGGAGTGATTGACCAAGGGGGGCTGCAGGGGCAATATATAGAAAGAAATAGCCTACTTATTAAGCATTCAGAGACCTCACTTTATTAATATATATAGGGAGATGGTCATCTCTCATAGAAGGCTTAAATACACAGGTAAGGGGACACCCACAGAGCCAACAGATACACAGGGATAAGACCATCCACATAGCCAGTCATAACACACCCCCCGAGAGAGAAGGAACCGCTCACGTCCCAATAAGAGCCCTCCAGACAAATTAGCTCTATTTATACTTGATCTTATATCACGTCCCAATAAACTCCCCACCTCACGTCCCAATATGAGGAGAAACATA
>Ga0233336_1000203_pt1 | contig 11083 bp, 10 predicted proteins | sample GEONDECOMP225_FD_183636 | JGI IMG/M metagenome (GOLD analysis project Ga0233336, IMG submission 183636) | Leaf litter microbial communities from Shasta-Trinity National Forest, California, United States - GEON-DECOMP-225 | ecosystem: Environmental > Terrestrial > Plant litter > Unclassified...
AGGAAGGTAGCTCGAGCTATCCGGACGGGGCAAGAAATCGAGCTCTCAATAAACTGGTGGGAAGAAATAAAGGGCTGGCCGGTGTTACCCTTGTTCGGCTACTATAATACCCATCTCCGAGATTGGCTGGTTAAGGTAGTATAGTTCAACCGGAAGGAAGGTGCCCGGAACGAGTTAACAAGAAAGAAGTAATTAAACTAGTTGGGACTCAGCCGAGCCTTACACCCAGGTGGGGAACGATAGATACATCCAGACGAACAACCCGGCTCCTTATAAATGGGTATGATAAATCAGACCCAAGAGAAGGACGTGATCAAAATTAAAGCTAAGATTTAGTGCACAAAAACTTGGATTGGACTGGCATCTTACACCTACCTGTAATGGAGTGTATTTACTACCGGCATGAAAGAAAGGGAACAAGGCTTCTGTTCCTGTTTAATGGGTTCTGGCAAAAGGTGACTGTAAAAAGTATCTCTAAAATGTGTTATTGAAAATGCACCTCAGGAGCATCAACACATTGTTTCATTCACGCTAGTCTGGTAGGTAGGGCTTGGCTCCTCTTGTATCCTGGGATACTCCGCTTGCTTGGCTGCTGCGCGGGAATACTTAGCTACTCTACTTGGTTGCTGCGCTATTCAAAACTACGACTAATTGACGGGAATTTACTTCACACATTATACGTCGTAATAAATAGATTAATGCCAATGATACGAGTAATCAAAAGCTCGAACATTCATACAAGTAGAATCCCACAGTGCATCAATGGTAATCATACATGAATCACGCCATCATTTTTTTTATACTGTGTTCTATTCCACCTGTTATGATTAAGATAAGATCAGCTTCCATGGGATTAGTAGTTGCACATTACTCATGTTGAATGTTAAGATATTTGGTTAACACTGTTTCCTGGTATGATAGAGCTTACTGTAATCAACTAGAGTAGTCTTATTAGCCATAGTACTACTAGCCATACTACTTTCTTTATTTATTACTTGCCGTAGTCTTAGTCTATTGCCTTAGTACTAGCCTACCAGGACTTTCCACATAAGGTACGTAAGGCACTAGGGTACGTCCCTAGCCTAGTCAGTTCTATAAGGTAAGGTCCTCGTACTAGCTAGAAGAACTTCAGAGTGCCCCTAAGAGCCACTGGCTGCTGTAGCCTTTGCCGTCAGTTCCATAGCAGTAAGTCCATACTAGGTTCCATGCTGCCTTAAGCCGTTTCCGTTCCTTAAGAGACACGAGCTTAAGTCTGACTCGTAAGGTACTACTAGTTTAAGTCTGACTCGTAAGGTACTACTAGTTGTAGATAAAGTACTATTAGCCTAAAGGTTTAGTCCGTAGAGTAAGCTCCTTCCAGGTCTTGCACTCTGGACTGCCTTAATTAAGGTCTTGCTGGAGTTCCATGTCAATTAGCCTCTAGTATTAGCTTAAGTTCCATCAGCTTACATAGGTGCTCATTAATTGATTACGAATCTCATGTTCCATTAGACTTACCCTTTAATGGTGAATCAACGTAAGTAACACAAAGCATGCGCTTTATATCGACTGGTGTCTAATGGCCTCTGTTGACTCTTGGCTCTTGGCTTCTGTCTGGTTCCAAGGCATCTATCTGTTGGACCTGGTAAGTCCGGTGTACTTGGAAAAAAGTAAAAGGCTGATTTATTATTAGCCTTAGTCCATGTAAAGAAGCCTTAAGGTACTAGCTGTAGTCATTGCATTAGCTGCATGGGGACTACCTTTTAAGCCTTAGAGAAGATCTGTAGCTCTAGCTCTATAGTCTTAGTCTATTTTTATTTTTTCATAATCTATCCATTCTACTTATATAGACGGGAGTTTAATTAGGGAAGGAAGAGAGAAAGGAAAGATCAAAAAGATGGTTGAATCCTAAGGTTGGCAGAATCCAAATCATCCAGCTCCTGAAACTCCTTCCTTCCTCCCTAATATCCCCCGGTTGACTACTTCCGGCAGAAGACTCCCTCCCGGCAGAAGACGCATCATCCAGCTCGCTTCTCAGCATCAATTGGACTCATCAGCTCTTTATTTATATTTAGTGAATCCACATAAGTAATATCTCTGGATGTCTGTAATGAGGTAGCTTGTTATAAGTGATCTGACCGATTCGAGGCCGGGGGTAGCTAAGCGGAGTAGCCTAGTCGATTAGGGTAGAGCCCCTCGGGTTGGATCACGAGATGTATGAACGCGTGTTCCGTATGCGCATGCACTAAGAACTACTAGCTGTATTACTAGACTTATGTCTTTTGTATCAATGCTCTTAGTAACTAGTTTTATCTTTCTAACTAGAAAACTATATTTGTTATTGCTGTAGTTCAACTCTTCTAGTTCTAAAGGTGTCGGGCTTCTGTCATCACTTACGAGAATTCAAAATCTCATTTCCTAGTTGGATTTCTTCCTAAGATAGCGATTCAAGCCCCTTCTATGACTAGCCCTAATCAATATCAATAAGGGAACCAAACGGATTTCTCTTTATCAAGGTCTCCTTCGCCTCCCGTTATGCTGGGACCTAGCCCTGTACTTGCTCCTTCTCTTGAAAGAAAAGATCCTGAGACTTAAACTATTTCCTCAGATACTCTTTTATGCTCCTTCCTCTCCTTTCCAGTCGAGCTATTGAATTCCTCAGTAATCTAATCCATTCCCTCCTTCACTGCAGCTTCAGGTCGACAAAAGCAAAAGGAGGAAGGCAGTAACTCCAGGACTTCACTCGACAAAAGAAAAGTCTGAGATGGCTACGGCTTTCGGACTAGGCAAGGAGAAGAGAATGGAAGAGCTTGCTGACGAGGCAAGAGACTAGAGGAGAAAGCTTGGTTGCTTCCTCAAGCGGGGTCTTAATGGAAGAGCTTTACTTACTGACTAGGAAAGGATAATGGTCCCTTCGCCTCCTTTTGCTCCTGCATCTTCGTGGCTTACCGCTTCTTTTTCTAAGAAGAAAGGCTTTTAGCTTCTTAGATTAACAAACCATCTGTTCTCTCTCCTGCTCTCAAACCGAAGAAAGAAGGCAGACTGGTAAGAGGGACGACCTTATATAATTATTAGATCCGCTATATGGTTGATCTTCATATTGGTAGTTATCCTACTATCTATTGCTATGCATCAGTCAAATACCCGAGGCTTGCTCCCTTTTTTCCTACTTCTTATCGGATTGAAGACTTGCTTTCAAAGCAAAGGCCTAAAGGAGTCCTAAACCCGACCTGCTTATAAAGGGGCCTTCCCTCTCGTTTTCTGTCTTCGAGTTTTATTCCTTCCGGATTCGGGCCTTGCTTTTCTTTGTTAGTGTAATAATTGGCTTTACCCTTCTTTCGAGTTTTAAGAAAGTTGCGCGAAGGACGTCTTCTTCTCTGCCCTCTCCTCTCCCCAGTGCGGAAGGAATGCAATCGCTTACGGTTAGATGAAGAAATGGGCAAGTTCTGAGCTTAACTTACTTAAGTGCGTCTAGGGTCAGGCGGTACTTAAGGGAATCTAACTCTTCAAGGACTCTTAACTCCCGTTCCCTCTTAAGACAGAAATAAAGATCGGGCCGGGGACACCGGTATACTGTACTAATATGAGTCAGGAAAGGAAGCGAGCTCGACTATCGACTATTAAGGAAAGGAAAGCTGCTAGCTTAGCTCACGCGAAGCTGAGGGTCCTTAAGGAGCGCCCTAATCGAAATCGAATAAGGTAAGGAGAGAGGACAAGGAGGCTTACGTGAAGCGTGAGGAAGCTTGGCTCATTAAAGATTCGAAGGAGAGCACAGAAATAGAAGTGCTTTTATCGATCGGCTTGATTGAACGGCTGGCTTGATTGAGTACCGTAACTACAATACAATAGCTTTATTGAGCTTGAGTAGACCGTTCGCTTTAGGGAAAAAGAGCTCCCGGGGATTGAATCGCTTTTATCCCCTAACATAGTAATGTGAGCTTGATCAAAATCCTTTCCTCCTTTATATTAGTAAGGCCTTTACTGGAATACTGTGCTTGCTGCTTATGGCTCACGATCCCTTACCTCAGCCCTTTCCAGTCTCCTTGCTCTCAATGCCCGAGATGCCCCCTATTTGAGTTTGAGTAAGGTGGTCTATCATAAAGCGATAGGGTAGGGCGCCTTATTGAAAACTAAAGTAAAGCAAAATAAAGGGTTAGATCCAGTACAGATGTTGAAGAAAGCCTTACTTTACTCCTTTCAAAAAAACTGGATGAGGGTTGGGTGGAACAGCCTTTATTCAAGCAGTTCCCTGCCAATCGAAGACCTTTTAGAATGGAAGCTGCCTGGTTCTCTCATGAAGACTTCGGCAATTTAGTCAGGCGGGTCTGGGAACAACAGGATCAATCTCTGCAGAGTACTCTGGCCTCCTTCAAGGAGTCTTGTCTGGGGAGAACTTACGAAGAAGAGACGGCTTCTCAAGCGAATTGAAGGCATTCAGAAGTACCTCAGGCTCGATCTTTTCCCCTTGTTCGGTAGTAGCCTCGATGCCGTAATTCCAAGGCACAGCATGATTTCCCGTGTAAGGTTCCAATTGAGGGAGGCTGATAGTGATGGGTCCCTTCGAGGGTGGATAGGTGATAACAATCGGTTTTGGGATGGGTCTGAGTGTTAGGGTTTGCGGAACCTTTGGTGCGGTCAATGATGCGCTTGGAATGGTGATGACAAGGGGCAGCGGTTGTGGTTGTGATGGAACTGGTACTAGGTAGGTGGATCGAGGGGCCGATCCTTGGTAGGAAACCACCGTAGGCCTATTTGGTGCATTCTGAACGATCTGGGAGATAACGTTGTGCAGATCAGGGCAATTCCTGTGTTGAGGCCGGATCGGAGGGCATATCATGTTAATCTCTGTGCAATCCTCGTCTTTCACCTTAGGCCAAACGAGCCTATCTTTGAGTGAGATGGGTGGTTGTATCTGGGACGTCTTTCTCTTCTTGCATAGACTACTACTCTCTGATTCATCCTGCAATGAAGGGCATGGATTCTTCAAAGCGTAATACGCATTCCTCCCTCGCCAATAGAAACTCAACAACTGATGGTCCAGAAGATCTTGGATCCGATGCCTATGATGGTAGCAATCATAGGTCCAATGACCTATACCTCCCATATGATATTCACATCTTGCATCTAGAAGGAATTCCGGAGCCTGAGGATTCACCGGTTTAGGAGGCATGGGAGTGACCAGTTTTGATGCAATCAATTCTGGAAGTAGACGAGATGGCAGAATTGGGAGGGGATCGAATTCCCTCTTCTTTTTGACCTGCTTGTCCATTTCTTCTTTGTGCTGCTGGACTTGAGGGAGGAGTTTGGTGGGCTCTATTCCCCTGGAGGATACCATAGCTGTCATTAGTTGCACCATCATCTTCATTTGTCCTTTGAGCTGCTCTAACTCCCTCATCATATGTGTCAACTCGGACCGGTCGGTTGATGTTGCTTCTTCGGAACCTGCTCTTCTTCCTCGGGGAGGAGTCGAGCTAGGGTAGCTGTAATCTACTTCCTCTTCATTTATTTCTTCCTTGATTCTGATTCGCACCCTAGCTCCTGGGGAAGTAATGAGCTGATAAGGGTCAAATTTCCCTTGTTGATCCCTGTGCTTCTCAACGTAGGTGCGTGCATCCATCCCGTGAAAGTCCTGGTTAAAGTTCCCATAAAGTAGCTTGTCAGCCACATTAGGGTAAACTTCATTCATCCACTCATCAATTTCCTTCTTTACTATCTCCCTTTCAGCACGATCTTGCTCCTCCGGATTCTGGTATATCTGATCGAAGTCATTAGCTTCCAAGATCGGTAGAGTCTCTTGAGGAGGTATGAAGCAGCATCCTGTGTTTTCCACAGTTTCTTCCAGCGAACCCGTTATGGGTCCCGGGGTATATGTTGGTACAGGGGGATAGTCATCCCAGGAAGGAAGCGGTGGGATCAATGCAGGATCAGGCTCAGGGGGCTTCGAGTATTGGACGTAATAGTAAAACTTCCCTAAGTGTTCACCTAAGAGGCCGGTCTCCTGCTTCATATCTTTCTTTTAGCATCTGTTGGCTGGACTTATTCTTCTTCTTTTTGCTTTTGGGGAGATCATCACTCTCATCTTGGTAGGGTAGTATGGCGTCCCGTCGAGCTTATAGGCTATGATGGGGAACGCACTTTCTGTTGCAGGTACAAGGACTCCTTTTTCGAAGAGCGGTGTGAGAGCGGCTTTGGTGAAGACATCTTGATAGATCGGAGTCCCATCGAGATGATATGCAATGATAGGGAAGTCGCGTGGATAAGCAGCGAACAGCAATCCCTTTTCGATCTTGGGAAGCACATCTGCATAAGTAACGCGACAGGGTGGATCCCGCTGGTAACGAGCTAACCAGATTAACGTCAGCTATTTTTGTCCCCTTTTTAGTATTCAGACGGACTTTCATTCCGGGAGGAGTGATGGGTCGGGATGGGTCTTCTTTCTGAGAAGACTCTGCGGGGTCCTCTTTCAGCGTTAAGGATTGGATTCCTTTCCATCTAGGTTATAACTTTTGCAAAAACACAAATGGCTTTTTATCACCAAAAAACAAAAGAAAGAACAAAGCAGTCAAAACTGGCAATACTACGTACAGACACATATGTAGATGAGCATAGGGTGATAATAAACCAAACACTATACCACCAGGAGGGAGCATGCTTTATTTATATACGTATTAATCCTTCATTACCCTCAGCACTTTACGGCTTTATTGAGAATTATATTAAGGAAAGCATAACGATAGGAGTCATTGTTTGTTACGAGAGAAAAGAAGGGTCTTCGCTAAGTGTTACGTTAGAAGGGTCTTCATTAAGGGATCCGCCCGTGTTTTAGGGTTTGACCGAAGGAGCACCTCCTTATCTTATCTCCCACTTATAGCTAGTTGGAGATTTCTTTTGGTTGGCTAGCCTGTAAGTCTTTTCTTATATTACTCCCACTTATAGCTAGCCTGTCCCTCACCTGCCTCACTAAATAAGAGTTGGTCTGCCACCTGCCTTACTTGCCCCGGGAAAGTCATTGAATAAGTAGCATTCTGTTGGAAAAGCTCACCATATGACTTACCACCCGAGAATATAAGGACTTTGGTAGTCTCCTTCTTATCACCTATTTCTATAAAATCTTGGAAATTAAAGAGTTGAAGTCTGATCTATTATTTCTCTATTGAGAAAGGGAATTACGCCAGATACTTTATTTATGCGACATCAGGAGGGAAATAGAAATAGTAGCTACAAGTTCGGAACCGAAATGTGTAAATACTAAGTAGAACTCCAAGCAAAGATTCAAATATGATTTCGCAGACCCAGCCGTAGAGGGAAAGTAAATAGGGGGGCGCACAGAAATGGGGTCCCCACAAAAGTATAGAGCGGATGAAAACACACATTCATGGGTTTTATATTAGAATAACGAAGGTTATACACAGGCATGCCAGGCATTATACTGGGAATAAAAGAAATAAATGAAGGGATCGCATGGAATAGGCATAGGCTTTGCTTAGCAAATACACAAGGTAATTGGCAATGGGCTAACCGGGATGTTGCACCAGACAAATGGGCTAACATAAAACAGACTCTCCTTTTTGCCTGCCAAGCAGCTCTACACTGCTATCTCTATACGAACAAGCAATAGATCCCACCAATGCAAGGTAGCAGTGGAAATTTATAGGTCTCGTATCTCGGGAAACTAGATCATGGTCAAGCCTATCCACCCATATTAATAGGTCCAGGTAAAAGCCTTATCCACCCACATACATAGATAAAAATACAGGTTATCCTTATCCACCCGTATAAATAGCTGCGGGGAAAAATAATATCATCATAGAAATATAAATAGGTACGGGGAAAGAGAATCCCATCAAGGTGAAGCGAAGCTAGTCATTGATACTAAGAATCATTCACTAAAACATTAGTACCTCCATATCGGGCGGATTAATCACAAGGGAATCTAGCTAATGATGGGATTGAATAGGCATTGCTAAGCAAATACCGAAGGTAGATGGAAGATAGGATATATTATATTGTGAGATTAAAAGAATCACTGAACGAAGGGAAGGTATGATCCAGCCATGTTCCATAAACAGCTATATACACATCACTAACCATACCCATAATTGAAAATCCAGACAAACTATAACTAACTTATCACTATTACAGTTACTATAAACTATTAATATAATATCACATGAATTCTACATAGACTACTTTAACCCATAATTAAAATAGATAATCTATATGGTTGGAAGGGATAGCTTGAGCAAGCAAGGGATACTATTGGTATGGGTGTGAGAGCTATCATTGGAAGTATGAGTGGAAGGTGAGATTGCTTGAGCGATGGTTCAATGGTTTGGCAAGTGCTATCGATCATTAGTGTGGTAAGGTTTGTTTTACAGTTTAGTTCCTTGGATATCTATTCACTTGATCTTTAAGTTCTTGTTCCCTACGTACTCTTGCTTGGGGTGAGGTGCGCTACTTGGTATAATCCACCAGCAATTGAACTTACACCGTTAAACGATCCTTCCTACACACACTACTGCTAGCTCTTTACAGGCTACCTTCCATACCACATCCACTGCAACTAGCATTCTATCACACATCCACATAGCTCACTCATACACATACATTTTATATTTATAACATTACGAAGTCAATAAGAATCATAGATAAAGAGAACTATTTATTCTTTTATTTAATATTATACTAATTGATATTGAACTAATTGAAACTTACTCATGCCAAATATGGGGCGGCCTCAATATAATCTCTCATTAGGCATTACTTACTCAAAATATGGGGGATTATTTACTATTTTACTGTTGATATGCATTAATTTTTTTGTTTCTTTAAATCACGTGGATGCAATGGTTATGTAAACTCAATTTATAGGATTTATCAAAAGGATTAGGAGCAGATTGTAAAGCAAGATTGCAAGCGGAGAAACGGAAAATGAATGCTGGAAGTGAAAACAGTTACTTATTTAAAGAGGGCCAAATTGACTTATTTATAGGGGGCCAATAAGTTTCCGATACGCGCCTTAAGCAAAGAGTAAAGTCCTGCGCACTTAGGATCAGAAAGGCACCTGCAAACACAAAATGAAATATCATGTACTCTCTTCCCCGAGGCGGGCATACCCTTGCTCAGAGGTAAAGTAAGCATGGCTGCCACATAAAGTACACTGTGGATCCATAAAATATATGTATAAAAGCATGATCATGGCCACGAAAGATACACGGTAGATCTATGTCAAATCATAAAGATCATAGCCACGAACAAATACAATGTGGATCTATGTCTCAGTGTACATCCGAAGAACAACTGATAATATGAAAGCTGTCCAAAAAGTCCTCATAGTACCAATGCAGTATGTGATAGTGGTACTATATCATATTCCAGGCGGAGCATCAAGACAGGATGCAACCGCGCCCAAGGTCTTTATTCCAAATACATCTCGCTGTACAATTCGTCTGCATGTGAATAAATGATCTGAAGAGAACCTTCCTAGTGATGAAGCCTAGTCATCCAATTGACTCATGCCTAGTATAGCGAACAAAGCAAACTCAGACCCTTTATGCACTGGATATGAAACTGCTGAGTCAACGAGTTAAACTACTGCTGGGTCAACTCGGTTAGCTGGATCAATTGGAGCTACTGAATCTTTGGCTGGGACTGGATAAGCAACTCGATTTGAAACTACACTTGTCTCTGTTATGCCTGAAGTAACCTCGCTTAGGCGTTAATTACTTCCCCGGGGGAGCGTTACATGGTTCCGAGATACATTTATACATATTTTTCTCCCGAGAGACCTAAAATAAGGAAATAGCTGGCATGCTTGGGCTTGGTTTCTGGGTTCTTAATAGTGTCTGGGGCTTTGTTTTATCTTTTATTCCCCCGTTGCTGGAGCCTTCCCTGCCTTCTCCCCCTTATTTTGCCTTTCTTTTACTTGAATTCACTTTAGCAATTAACTATAAACAGTTTTAATTCACTATTCACAGTAGCTTGAAGGGCAGAATATTGTATATGAAGCGTAGTGGGCAGGCATTAGGAGGTGGCATGGATGGGCATCGGCATGTAGGTACAATGACATCAGCGGGTGATTGGTTGCCCGTTGATCGGATATACTCAGTAATTTACTAAGGTTATCCATATTGATAGGGTTTATACTTTGAACCAATTAATTCAGAACTAGCAATTGCGGATCCAAAGCTAACAAGACTATCAGCGGTTTCATCCATTGACCCGTTGATTCGCCACCATCTCGCTAGCCAGAATCTCTTTATGTCCCAACTTCCTTACTTGCATCCTCTCCTGTCCCAGCTTCCCCACTACCATCTTGATAGCCAACATTAGCCCAGGACCGCCTAGAATGGGGGTCCTAGAAAGTGAAAACTTCGTTTGCGAGTGCCCATGGGTGATAATTAGAAACTATACAGGCCGAGTAGAATCCATTGATGAAGTTTAACGCATTGATCCGGTCGAAGAAGCATCACCAGCGTCAGTAGTAGCATTTGATCGAGTCGACCTTGAGTGTAAATGGAAGTTGAAAGGGAAGTGTTATGCAAGACATCTGAATAATAAAAAATATGATAATACAAATGAAAATAATTTGGTTGAGATGGATGTTACATGAAGTGCAGCTATGTATGTAGTATAATATGTAAAGTATCCATTCATTACATATTAGTACCCTTCTAAACTAGCTTGAAAGACTAGGAGAGATTCCCTTCCAATAAATAATTTTCGCTTACGCTCAGCTTTCAACCTGGCTGGAATACAACTATGCTTCTTCGCTCTGCTACGCTTCAACCTATCTCAAACTAGGGAGGGAATCCTTTTTCCTTGCACCTTCTGCCTTCATCACCAGATCAGCAGCTCCCCACCTTCAGCCTAACCAAATCCAACAGATGCCTTGAACCTTTATCTATAAGCCGAAAGTCGAAGGTAGTCAAGGGTGAGATCGTGGGAACAGCCCTCTTGGATTCTTCACTAAGCTAGACTCAAGAGAGAGATTGGAGGGGCTTGGGTGGGCACTCATTGCATTGGTATTTACTTTTGAAGCCTACTTTATTACTTAAGTAAACCTATATGCAATATGAACCAGGGGTAGCCTTTTATTACCTTT
>Ga0233336_1000204_pt1 | contig 11071 bp, 5 predicted proteins | sample GEONDECOMP225_FD_183636 | JGI IMG/M metagenome (GOLD analysis project Ga0233336, IMG submission 183636) | Leaf litter microbial communities from Shasta-Trinity National Forest, California, United States - GEON-DECOMP-225 | ecosystem: Environmental > Terrestrial > Plant litter > Unclassified...
CAGAAACAAATATACAATACAAGAAAAAAGAAGCCCTCCTGACAGAAGGATAAGGGTACCAGACAGGAATGAACTAGAAGCATAGCCCAAAGCAGGTAGAGTCAAGCAGAAGCAGTAAGCCCCAAGCAGGTGAAGTCAGTAGCTTTCAGAGTGATACCTTTTCCCAAGTCAGCATAGTCCCAAGCAGGTAGAGTCCAATGCAGGTTGAGTCAGATGCAGTAGTAGTAGTAGTCCCAGTCAGAATCACCCAGTAAGAATCAGTCCCTTCAGTAGCAGTAAGAATCAGTCAGTCCCAGTCAGAAGCAGTAGTCAAATCCCAAGCAGGTTCTGGGCAAGCATGGAAAAATATGTATTGGCTGTGCTATTACTAGCTATGATCTCGACTATGCTTGACTACGTGACCTACTTCTGGCTATGTGATGTATGGCGGTTATGACTGTCTCCAGCCCAGGAGAGTATCCCAGCCCAGCCCAGCTATGACCTACAATTGTCTGTATGGCTATGACAACTGGCTAGGTGACCTACCTTCTTTATATTATCTTCTTATATTGGCTGACCGCCTTGATGCAATGACCTCCTAGCTACTCTGACTGGTTATGTGACGTCTGATATCCAGCTGGGCATTAAGGCTATGTGAGGTGCTCTATGCGGAGTAGCTGTAGGTCGCACATATACGCAAGTGAGGACCGTGTGTTTTATAGCGGTAGAGACCGAGGTAGAGTTCGAGGTTCGAGGTGGAGTTATATATAGTACTTATTCTATAGACAGCGGCTAGTGTCCGTAAGGCTTGTTTCCATGGACCTTACTCTACAGACTGAAGCAAGTAGTACCTATTGCATGGACTAAAGCAAGTGTCTTTAGAGCTAGTAGTTTCCATATGGCTAGTACTAAAGTGGAAGCAAACATGGATTCAGTGACATTCCCTTCAATAGATCGATGCCCACCCACGAATAGGTCATAAACAACAGGGCCCACCTACCCAAGCACAGGAAATTGACTGTAGCGCGTCCAAATATATCTCCAGCGAAGGGTTATTCCTTTAAGCTCCGAATAGAAGTGAATTTGGCAGGCAAGCTGATCACCTTCCTACCCAGGCCACCTTTCTTGCATACCCAGGTAGGCATACTATTACTGGCGAAGGAAGGCCTTTACCGACCGGGTTCAAATTAGCTGATCTTCCCTCCCTCTCATTAGGCCTAACTTATATCAAGTTGTTAGGTAGGTTTGTCCTAATCTATTAGGAAATATCATTGGTAGGCGCTGATATACCCCCTTTCCTAAACCTATTTATTGAGGATAAAACTTAGTCTACTACTCCTCTAATGACACATACAAAGAGTACACCACATTTGTGCTCCTTACCCAAACCACTCTTTTCCAAATCAAGCCACCTCGACACATCTACCATGGAGCCCCATCATGTTATTTTCCTCCAAACCTCATAGTTACCCTCACCCACTGTAACATCTGAAGGCTTCACTCCAGATCCACCCCTCTTTAGAAACACTATCCTCCTCCACTCCATAATAAAGATGACACCACACCAAGCCTTCTAAGTACGTGCTTCTCTTTAACACTGCCTAAGGATATTCACCGACTGGACACACATCACTTCAAGCGCAGGGGCTAAAATAACTTAAACTGGGATAATGTCTGTACATCCATTCGCTATCGCTCGCTCATGAGGAAGAAATACCACATTGCCGGCGCTCCTGGCTTTATCAATTAATATATAAGACAGTAAGGAGAAGCAAGCGTAAATGAAGGCAGGCGTAAATGACTATTAGGGCAGGAAGAGAAGTAGGCGTAATGAACAGTATTGTCAATCCATAAATATAGGCAAGGAAAGAAGGTGAGCTAGTGAAAGTGGGCGGGCTCGTGAAAGACAGTCGGCTCGTGAAAGTTGTACCAGCCCAATTAATAAATCTATCCAGGTCAGGATAAAGCCTTAATAGTAAGGATTCATAGCTTTAACGGAAATAGCTTTAGTGGACTGATTTAAAGAAAGCCGGTAACAATAAATCTACTTTAAATGCAGCCTTGAGCAATATATAAAACCCCAAATTATTTGCCTGGCCTTCGTTCCAAAGAGACTGGTTCCTGCCTTCCTTCCTTTAGTCTCAATCTTTAGCGAGCGGGCTTTGCTACCTTGTACTAGGACTACGAAATCAACCGTTGAACCATTTAAAGGGGCTGCAAGTGGGGTGGGTCCCTCTGCTTATGCTATTGGTTAAAATGCTACTGTTCTAAAAACTTCTGGATCGACTGCTTCTTCAACGGCTTAATAATAAACAGAAAGGGCTACTGGGTCTTCACCTCAATTTGCTGCTACTGGATACGTTTACTCTGCTGCCGGATATGCTACTGGAACTACTGGATAAGCTGGATAAACTACTACATCCCGATTACGCTCACGAGAATCTGTACATGGATCTGGCTATGCGTCCGGTTCTACTGGGTAATAAACTACTGTGGCTGGATATGGATCACGAACTGGAACCGGGTAACCTACTTGTGCTCATGCCTATGCTGCTGGGTATCACGTATTAACTTCTGGTTCGGCCGGAGCCTTGATGATACGATTCATCCATTTGCGGGCACCCACTAGCTAGGAATAGACTTAGACTTAGAATGCCTTAACCTCATAGTAGTTAGTTATTCACCTGTTCTACCAGACTTTTACTTACTGCCTGCACCCTAGCTAGGAGATGGAGTGCTGTCCAACCCATGACTTGATCTTAGAAGCAACACCGGATGGATGGGTCAATTAGCCAAGCTGAGAGAGAGTTTCCCTTTTACCTCGAGCATTATTATAGTTGTATGGGGAATTACTTCCGGCAACAACTAATCCTCGGTCCAGCTGAATAGAATATCTTGCCTCCAGGTAGCTCCTAGCCAGCCAAACAATATATCCAGGCCAATTAAGCAGGAACTCCTTTCCTAAATTACCCATCCCGGTCCAATCTGCCCAGCAGCCATCCCCTAGCCATTGGTTGAAACGGTTAAAATGCCTTAAAATTAGGGTTATCCCTAAATTATCCTTACCCTTAAGCACAGGATCAGGAGGAGGAAGACACCTGGATGAATAACCATACGAGTAGTGTGAGCCTTAGCCTGCGCCGCAACCATAGCTGCCTGAGCCAGATCCATAGCCAGGGCCTGAACCATAACCATAGTCATAGCCAGAGCGTGAACCAGATCCAGAGCCACCTGAGCCAAGGAAATATATCAGAAAGCCTAGATATACAGTGCCTAATTCTGCTGGGGAACCACCGCCTATTCTGCTAATTTGTTAGGACTTAGATTTGATGCAAGCCAGTTGGCAGTAGGGGCTTACCGGGTTGGGGAATTCTTGCTTGATCAGACGAGGGTCAATGCCATAGAATTAACCATAGGGTTGGTACCATACCCTTATGGATGTGCGTGGAGAGATGGCATGCCAGGCAGCAGGGATTATCGCATTAAGCTGGACAATAGGGCACTTATTGCTTGATCGAACCATAGATAGCCCTTGCTCCCCATTACCAATTGCTGCTGGATGGCATGGAGGATGCTCGTCTTACTTATTGCTTTTTAGGAAGGGCATAGCTGGGCTGGCTGCAGGGATGGGAGTCTTTTTGCTTGAAGCTGGAGGGTAGGGGATTTATTGCTGGATCGATCGGACGAGGCGAGGTCTCTACGACGCAACGAATCGTATCTGCCTAAAGTCACAAACTTACCAACCGGGATAGGAGGTTGTACTTACTTGCACTTGACCGGCTGCGCACTAGTCTTAATTATAGCTGCTGCATCCCTTGAATAATTAGTCAAGGTCGAAGGGAAGGACTATCTTTAATGCACAGGGAGATAAAATTGGTGTACGGCGCTACGCTAGAAGGAGAGCAATGTCATATCTCAAGTGGTTAAAAGTAAATAATGCTGTTACTATACGTGATACTTCTGCATCACTTTGTCCCAGGATAGCTAGTCGTTCGTGGCCCTTGTCATTATCCCACTATCCATGCATGTAATTATCGTCTGTCTTCACTTTTGACAACGTTACAACCTATTGCTGGAACAAAGCTTACCTAGCAAACACTGACTCAATCACAAGTTAGGTAGGCCCGCATCTCATCTTTCTTTGTCAAGACAAATGCATTCTAAGCGCACTTATGACCTCAAATGGTACTACTTTGTATTAAGGTTATCCCAGTTAGGTTATCCCAACCAAGGCGCAGGACCTTACTGGCTGGGTTTATTGGGGAGGGATCATCTATTCGAGCGAAGGTAATACCTAGTCAGGACCAATCCTTCACAAGCTTACGCACCCTGGTTTATAATTTCAATATAGTTAGGGGAGCATAGAGGGAATCTGCTACTGGATATATTGCCCTTGCTATAGGTGCTACTGCCCCTGCTTATTTTGGTTCTGGTTCTCGATCTCGATCTTTAGTTTGGGTAGTTCTCTTCCTTCTTACTTTCCAGCCACCCGATAAGATAAGGAATCATCCCACTCTTTAGGCATCTGTACCAATCTTTAGGCACCAGTAATCCATTCATTTCAGTTCAGTTCTCTTCCTTCCTACTAATAATACTAACCGGTAAATCTATTGCTTGCGGATCGGAATGCTGAAGAAATATATTATATGTTTATAGGGAAAGGATATTTATTCTGGTCTTGGTAAGGTTCGGCTTGCCGGTTAAGGATTCTGTCTATCTTTTTCGAATGCTTGCTGAGCTGATTAACGTGATCAATTGGTGCTTCAACCGGTTGGTTCCTTTAGTGCTTTTGCTCGGTCAACAACATAAACTACTAGTGCCCTTCCTGCTTGCTTTGGTGCTGCTCGTTCAACTGGGTATACTACTGCTTGCTTTGGTGCTGCTCCAGATACCCTTGCTTCTCTTGCCTCTGTTGCCTACCTGTTCCCCACCCTTATATATATCTATATATTTTTTATACCGGTAATAATGAATAAACCCCGCGCCCTTGTTAAGGCTTTTTTGACAATTACCTCATTGATTTCTCCAAAGAGAAAGAGTTTCTAATAGAGAAAGGTTAACTTTAATGGTTTCCGGATATCCCCGGCTACAAGAACACACCGACCGGACCAAGACCTAGCTAGCGAGGTAGGCCACCAGACTGACTAGCTTAGATGGATGAAAGAGGACCGGGTAAATATATAAGTTATAGGCAACTAAGGGATAGAGTAAGGCAAGTAAAGAGAATGGAGGTGCGGCTGAGCCTTCCTTCTTTCTTTCTTCCTGACTGACCTGACTGACCTGACTTTCTTGAAGAAGGTGGGAAATTAACTAAGCTAAGTGGGCGTCTACAGATGATATAAAGGTTTGCTATGACAAGGGGTTATTGGCGATGATAAAATAGGAGTAATCCCGCTGGCTATCGACAATGACCTGAACATCAGGCAGGGGGCTTTTTCCGTCCGTGGACCACCCCTTCACTAATGAATTGGCCAGTTAATGAAACATTGCCATTTAAGGGCGTTTTTCCATGATAGCAGGGATCAATCAATCGTTTGCTTTGAGCTTCAGCGCCTTGCTTGCTAGCTAGAGTCAAGATATTTTGAAGGTATAATCCCAATTGAATAGTTAAGCGTCCTTGTCTGTAGCGAACTTGGTATCCGGGATCAACTTCAGTGAGCTCAGAGCGCTGTCCTTCTTTCACAATTTCATTTTTGCTCCTCCGTCTTCTTTGAATGCTCCGATGCGCGGAATAACTTTTTTTACTTCTATTTCTCTCTTACTTAATCGCCCATTATGATCTTCAGAAGGAAATACGCGAGATAAGGAGTTCACCGCCCATCGATCGATCCCACGAATAATATTTATTATGTTACCATACTCCCACCAGAAGAATGAGAGCGAGACATGACCAGACAAGATATCAATTTGGTCAGGGTGGCGTGTTAATTGCTCAACGTGATCAGGAAGGATTAGTAACCGCTATTTTATTAAGTTTTTCTAAGCCGGGATGCCGTAGGGCATTGATACATGTTTGTCACTTTGAACATATTTATTTAGCCATCTATAAAGATATCATATATCTTTGGGTGGAAAGCAAATAGTTAAAACCCTATAATTTTATGTTGTTTTTATCACGATAAAATTGATTACATTATTGGGGAGGAGCTGAGGCATTCCATCATTGGTAAAACAACAAGGGGAATCCAAAAATAGGAGAATCGCATTCCCAGTGCTCTACAACAACCACCTATACTCAGTGCCCAGTTCGTGACCTTTTGGATGTGCCAGCAGTAGTGTTCTACGTGACCAGTTGCGCGATATCCCGTGCCTAGTTGTCCATCCGTGCCAGTTTCTCCTCATTCTACCAAGTGGTCATTTACAGGAGGAGAAGGGCAACGAAGGAGCCGGATAGTTATTTATTTATGATAGTCTGCATCTTAGAGATAGTTGCTCCCACGGGACAACAGCCATATTACCAAATAGTTGCTCCCATCGGAAACAGGCAACATCTGCTGAATGCCACACCATCCACCAAACACGGAAATAAGCAGCTAACGGGGGACGAATAAGCTACGGCACAGCAAGGGACAGGACCGCCCAACATAGACGATCATAGTCACCTCACAGAGTTTACAGACATACACAGTAAAGGGTCCCCGCATAGACACCTTACATATTTGTTTAAATAACAAGAGTTTATACACTCAATTCGCTACTTTATGTCGCCGATACTGGTGGTTATTATACTAAATTAGGTAGGTTCCGAGTAACCTAATGCATCATCGAGTAGCATCATAAAGTATTATATACCAGCTATTGAGAGTACAAGCCAGCATTGAGTAAAAGCATCTACTATTGGATCTACTCTTGGCATCTAGTAAATCACCACTTGGTAAACATAGAGCAGACACCTATTGTTACCACATATGGAAAAAAAAATAGGACACGTATAGTAGGTTGGTTGAATCATGAAATGCTTATAAAAATGCATAGGGTAATAAATGCATGTCTGTTGGTAACCTAGCTAGAAAATAAATGATATATGGCTAGGCGCAATACCCATTGACTAAAAATACATAAACAATATTGCCCAAATAAAGGAAGGGCCATAGCGTCGTGCGTTACTTTCGCGCGTAGCGGGCAGGCTGGCGCACGTTAATAAATATATATTATTTAAGATTGTTGATCGCGCAATTAATAACGCGTAAGGCGTAATAATGCATAAGGCGCCTGTACTATAGAACGGAATTTAGCAAGTGCTCAGAGTGTATTGAAAGAAAGGTAACCGAAAGGTAGATCAACATAAGTAAGCATGTATCTGTCTAGGTATAGTGTTTGTACGGTAAGAAAGCAAGGTCTCGATAAGCCATGTTGGGTAAGCGAGTATTCACTATGGACTGGATGTTGTGTTGTGACCAACTTGTGATTAGATAGGTGAACGTTGGACGTAAGGTTTAAAGCAAGGATTGGGTTATTAGAGAACTGAGTACATGTGGGAACTAACTGGGGCTTGAGGGGTGGAACTGCAGTGTAACTTACTAGGCTTGCTTGGATGTTTTATAGGGTAAGATTGCTAAATTCTGGAAGCACTTTTTCGGCCCGTAAATACGGGTTGGTCCTGACTGGGTCTTACCTGAGCTCGAAGAGTAGTTGGTCCATCCTGCGCCGGTCAACCCCTTCTAAGTAAGGTAAGGTCCTGCGCGCGTATTTTAGGGGAAGATATAATAGAGGGGATTACCATGAATAGTGGTTCCTCTCCCTTTATCGCTACTCCTCGATAATAAGTACCATCCTTATCATGATCGGCCCAATCATGAGAGAAATATCATGACATGATTGGGTCAACGCCGATCGTGAGTTAATAGAAATCGGAAACGTACATTGTTCTTCTAGCTTAAATACCAGTAATAATCATACCACTTTTACTAAGAGTAGCCTTCTTAGTGTTAGCCAAACGTAAAGTAATGGCTCTCGTGCAACGTCGAAAGGGTCCTAATGTAGTTGGATCGTTCGGATTGTTACAACCTTTAGCAGATGGTTTGAAATCAGCTATGAAAGAACCTATAGAACCAATAGTGCTAATTTATCTCTCTTTAGAATGGCTCCAGTGGCGTTGGTAAGGAGGGAGTGAGTCTATATGCATGCGAATACGTAAATCTTATTTTTATCCTCAAATAGCTAGAAGGGAGCGTTGGTTATCCCTACTATTTGAAAAGAAATGAATGATATTGTATGAGGAGCCCAACTATTTAGAGAGAAGCGTAGCTTAGGTTATAACTGCTCAGGTTATAACTTACCTGAGTATAGCTATTTGAGGGTAATACAATATATATAAGTAGGGTATAAACTCTCACTGAGTGCGGGTCACTTTATAAGATCGCGTAATAAATGATTGAGTAATAAAAATAGAAGTTTACCCTACAAGTGGGAAGGGCCCGCTTCCACTCCCTTATACCCTCCAAACAGACATAAATTTAGTAAGCCTGCCTATACCTACGGGGACCCACATAACACTTAAGCTGTGAGGTAGTATCCTCACAGAAAACTGTAGGCGGTGTTATAAAGGTAAGCTGCCTCCAGTGCTCGTTTAAAGTAAGTATAGCTTCCCTACCCCAAAGAAGTAAAGTAGGCAGTTGTCGTTCGTTATCCGAGTAAAAAGGTCTCTAGCTGTTGTTGTTTTCAGGGAAGCATGCATTCTAAAAAGAATACCCTTCCAACAGCAGTTTTAGCTCTGCCATACCCGAGCTTCCAACCGGGGTACTTCCATTTTTTTTTGTTTCATCAATGCTAAGATTGGGACCCGCTCCCTCTCCACTCCAGCCCAAACAGGAAACCCGACACCAGACCGGCCAGAAAGAAAAGAAGGAACGACAAGCTAGAAAGAGAGAAATAAAGAAGGAAAGACAACTAGAAGGAAGGATTAACTACAAGCAACATAGAGGATCAAAGCCAGGCAATATAGATAGGGACAAAGAGACCAGACCTACAAGACTTACGAGACCGATTCCTTCCCGAAGATGTAAGCTTATAACCCTTTCGTAGTTTAATTATCAGGGGGAATAGTCGTGGGTTTAAACCAAACATATGGGTAGGTAAACTAATACCAAAGCTCCCAAAATGCTGGCACCATCGAGGGATAGTGGCAAGTTGGGAACCCCCATACATGTAGTATTCCAATGAACACCAAAAGCAAGTGGAACGGGTCCAACTTAGAGCTTCGCACCTTGCACAATTTCTTTCAAGAATACAAGCTTCACAAAGCTATGCAGGCTTCCGTGTTTGTGTTAATCCATGTACTATGTTCAACTTATGCAGTAAGGCGAAACTAGATAAATTGAAGTGTCCATACCTGAAATATCATAGTATGGTAGAATAAACTACTGCTGCAAATGCACACTTAGCGCCAACTTTGTGAGAATTCATAAGTGCATTGCAAAAGTAAACAAAGATATCCAAGCTAGGAGTTGGTGGTGTCTAACTTGACACCATTATAGCACTGAATCATAGAACATAGAATGTATATTCTTCATATCATATTTGTCACACATATTATCTAACCACCATTGACCTCATATATTTCTAGTTGAGTATATCCACAAATCGGGGATGATCTAGTCAACCTTGATCACTCAAGGTGCTCCCAGTCGGTTAGTCGACCATGGATCGTGTGCAAGTCGAATCCCAGTTGTTGGTTAGTCAACCAGTCGATCTGCGTTCGGTCGGTCCTAATCGACCTGGTTGGGACCACTCAATCAGGTAGCTGACTGATACACTTCAAGTTGGATTTACACATTCCAACATCCCCTCTTAAGTCCAACATGTAGGATCATGAGGTGGCATTAGCACAACACCCCCTGTAATTACAACATCCTAAATCCTAACCCCCATAGACCAAAATTGAACAAACTTCACTTCTGTCAATGGCTTCATAAAAATAGAAATAATCTGATCATCTGTCCTACAGTAAACAAGAGATAAAACATTCTCCTATACCAGCTACCTAAGGTAGTGGGCATGAAGCTAAACATGCTTCATCTTACTGTGTGCAAGAGGGGTATGAGCCACCTATACTGCATTTTTATTGTCACAATACACTGTAGTCAATTTATTGTGAGGAAACCCATCAGGTTTAAAATCCACATAGCCTCAGTTCCAACATTCACTGTACCCGTGTATTCATCTTAAACAGTTTCTAATGAGACAATCTGCTGCTTCTTACACGACCAAACAATCAGAGCATTCCCAAGATGAAAAACATACCTAGAAGTCGACTTCTAGTCATCAACCCAATATGAATCAGTGTATCTGACCAACAAAGTTGAACGTTTGCTGAGATACTTAATACCAAACTGATATGTGCCTTAACGTACCGAACAATCCTCTTTGCAGCCTACAGATGGCTCTCCTTCGGATCCTGCATGAACCTAGAGACGACCCTAACAACAAAGGAAAGATCAGGTCTAGTGCGAGTTAAATAAATGAGACTGCTTAGTGGATTGGGAAGGGGTTTTTCTGCATGTCTGGATCAGTAACCAACCAATTCAAAGCAGCCCTTACGCTCTGAATTAAGATCTTTTGTGAGCAGATTTATGAAGCTTTGTAGCAATTTGGGCAGCCATGTAGCGACAGGTTTGGAGGTGTTTCGATTATGAAGTCTGAAAACAAATGATTCCAGCAAGCATAAAAACAGCCATACACCGGACAGCAGTGTAGGCACTCTATGGCAAGTAACTAAGGTACACAGGATTGAAAGCAGCATTTGAAGAGCACATGATAGCAGAAGGTGTTTTCAGCACTGCCTACACTCATGCTTCAGGAAAGCCAGAGATGAAAGACGTATAAAAGGCTCTTTATTGAAGTGACTGCCCCACCACATGTGGCCTGATATGCAATCCAAAAAGGCAAAAGAATCGTGTGTTGAAGGTGTATCCTTGCAAGTCAAAGACAACCCAAGGATCAGAGTGCAATGTGCAATCTTTTGAAGAGATTTTAGTATCCTGTGGCAACATGAAGGGCAGCAATGTTCAGTCCTGAATTCTGGGATATTTCTGAGCAGATGATAAATTCTAAGGTCCGGAGGGCTTGTCCGCATCGGGCAAGGTATTTTCCA
>Ga0233336_1000205_pt1 | contig 11065 bp, 5 predicted proteins | sample GEONDECOMP225_FD_183636 | JGI IMG/M metagenome (GOLD analysis project Ga0233336, IMG submission 183636) | Leaf litter microbial communities from Shasta-Trinity National Forest, California, United States - GEON-DECOMP-225 | ecosystem: Environmental > Terrestrial > Plant litter > Unclassified...
GAGCTTCCTTGCTAGCTTGGAGCCGTGCTGCAAACTCTTATATAGCGGGTGTACTATTGAGTCTATTTTATACCTAAAGTATGGCAACTGCGACGTTTTGGAGTGGAAGCCCCCCTTCTTGGGTAATATTGCACGCCCTTGCCCGTCAGTCCTAGCCATTTCTAGGCAAGCCGGAATAAAGCCAGTGCTGGGAAACATTAGCATCCAGGAAATGCTCTTTTTCTCTGCCTCAGGGAGTGTAGAACAAGCAGCCGGAACCCAATACTGAACCAGGGTTTTAAGAAGCGAACAGTAAGATAACAGTAGGCAACGCTTAAATGTGATTCTATCCGATCCGATAACTGGATTAGTGACGCCTATAAAGTAGCAGTTCATCTTTCATTTCTCGATTGATCCTAATTGCAGTTGGTCTATTTTTCCATTTTCTCTCAGACTAGATTGAGAGGGCATCATTATTTTCACATAGCCAAGGCAGCCAGTGTTGCTTCCACTCTTTATGTAATCCAGTTGAGTCTCTACTATACATCAAGCCCACGATATGCATCTGTTAGTTCATTCCCAGAAGAATTCCTTTCATTTGGTATCCTGAGCGTTCAAACCTAGGAAGTAATAGCATAGTGGATTCCTTGGGTATAGACTAGACTCCTTAATTGGCCAGGGTTGAATCCCCTCTACCCTTATTGGGCTCGTTTCCTCCTTGGTATGCATGTTTATCCATTTACTAAACAATGGAAAAAAGTGAACCAAAATGAGTAAGCCGCTGGATGACCCCTTTGGAATGCATGAGCGACCTAAACACTAAGCTTAACCATTACCTTTTCTAATTGTTTTTCCCTATAAAGTATGCTAAAGCTCCCTATAAAGTATGCTAAAGCTATCCAATCTTGAAACCTGGGCATAATAAGGTGCGGAGCTCTTTCCCGACAAAGGAGGGGAAGGAATAGATAGCTTTTATTTAGCTCTTTGGCTGAAGTAGCATAGCATAACCAAAGGTTGAGAAGGATGAGCCCATAATAAATAACCTCATTGCACAGTTGGAAGAAGCTAGGGCATAAACCCTAAAGTGGAAAACAATTGCAGCGGGAAAAAGGGATATATCAACCACAGATCTGGAAGTACCCTCTTCACAATATGAGCAGCTAATTGTAGGCTTACAGGAAAAGGATACTGTAAAGATGCAACTTTGGGGTGAAAGGAAACAGCTAGAGGGTTAGAATGAGGGGTGAAAGATAGCATTAGAGAAACAAGTAAGGGAGGTTCAATATATAAATTGAGGTACTAGAAGAAACTATCCATAATACCGTTGAAGTAGTAGGGAATATGCTCGCTTGCAGGCCTCCTGCAAGAAAAGAAACCTTGTTTCTCAGAGAACAATGGCTCAAGTATCGATTGGGCCAGATTGTAAAAGGTCTCCCTCATGAGTTGGACACTCAAAATAAATTAACAGAGGCATATCAACAATGCAATGAAGGTTAAAATAAGCTCTGTGAGTTCTATCTTCACAACCTTGTGATGCCTCATTCTTATAGTCCCTTAATCCTATGTGGGGGATGTCCAACTTAGGCCATTTTATCCGCCTGCAAAAAGAGGTTCTAAAAGAGTTGTTGAGGCACGGAAATACAGGAATGAAGAGCTTAACAGTGCCCTTTGGGTCAAGGCAGAATATACTAGGCCTGAAGAAAGAAACAAAAACCATGCCAGACTAACTTTTGACACAGATTTAGTGCATATACTTGAAGAGAGGCAGGAAGGGGCAGTTTCCCAATGCGAAGTCATGGTAAATAACTCAAAATAGAAAGCAGTTCAGCTTTGCCAAAACAGGTGTGAGGAGCTCCCACTCACCTTTATAAAGATGGAGCCTCACTCTCCATTTCATTTGAAAGCCGCTTTCTTCAAGACTAGCCTATCTATTTATACTCTCAAGAGAATGAAGCTCAATTGGATAGGACTTCTATTTATATATCCACTAATCCTCCATCCCATTCCCTCCTGGCAGTCTACAAAAGAGGTGGATGAGGATGCGCAAGCAGGCTCGACTAAAAGGAGAGGAAGAAGAGAAAAAAATGGGATTACATTGAGCTAAAGGCAGTATATCACAGGACAAATGCAATCACACATATTGTAGCTTATGACTTCAGACAGGCAGCACATAGGGATCAGTAGTCAGGGCAGGAAGAGTGAGTAAGGCAACGTTTTTGAGATACTATTCAACATTTTATGGATTTTTATTCATTTTTATCCCGCATTTATTCATTTTGATGATCATTGAGGTTATTGTGACATGTGCTTGCCTATTTATGCATAACTTGCTAAATGACTAAGTATGAATTTGATGCACATTGATCTTGAATGGTTTTTCTATTTATGCATAAATTTGATGTGAAGAACTAATGTGCTATATGCAGGCTCGGAGTGCAGGAAATCGAATCACAAAGACATGAGCAATCCTCTGCATTTATGACTCAAGACAACCTAGTGCATGCTAAGAATTTGGATATTGTACCTTTACTAACTCCAGAAGATGCCAGCACTCAAGGGCATAATTTATGACCTCCAGTAAATTGAATCTTGGCTGATCTAGGCAATGAAAATTGCACAAGAGAAAGTCCTACTTGGTGGTATGCTCTTTCTACAGGTTACTATCCAATAAATGAAAGAAAATTAGCTCCTAATCCTATCTCGTGTAAGTTGATGTGGGAATCTACTTATGGCCCTCCTTCCAACAGATCTCTTTCTATTGAATCTGGCTTATTTTCATCTAGGAATGATATTGATATACCTTTATAATACCTTGGGGCTTGCAGTGATTAGTGGCAGGTTCACAGTGGGTTTTCATCAATGGCCCTTTATCGATTGATTCTAACAAGTGTTTTACACTAGTATATCTGTTCACTCTTGTTAGAATTACTAAGTACCTTGGTACCCATTATAATTATTGGTGGGCTACCTTCCATTTGGTCATGGTATTCATCAATGACCGATGGCTAGATGGTTTATCCCATGTTTTACTACGATATATATATTTGAATGGTGTAGATTCGTACATTGTTATGGATTTTTATTGGAGACCCTGGGTTGTGGTGGCATCCTTCATTGGTGCTACCACCTGAGTTTGTTAATAGTATCACTACTCTATATTGCATTGGTACCATGGAGAACCACAATGTTCTTTTTACAATTCTAGTTGTTCTCCTCATGTACATTGAAACATAGATCCACTATGTCTATTTTCGTGACTATTATCTTCTTTTTACATGGATCCCCCATGTATTTCTTTGTGGCCATGGCTTGAAAATTCATATACTTCATGGATCCGCAGTGTACTTGCTTTGGTGGCCATGCTTTTTTTTCCACCTGAGATAGGTATGCCTACCTTAGGGAAGAGCGTTATCTAATACTATATTTTTTACTTGTAGGTAATTCTCCAATCCTTGGTTTGACGGACTCCTCCTAAGTTTCCTGCCAAACTAATATTCTAGTTTATAATGTATTTTTACCATCAGTGTTTATCTTCTGCCCTCACACACTAGGGGGCATCTGTCTTTTTTGTGCGATCGAACCTACCAAAACTGCATAGTTGCTATCTATATTTAAATCACCTCTATTTGCATCACATACACATTTTCTTTCAGTGGTAGTCACCTCGTTGCTTCGGTGTATTCATTATCTTTTACATTGCACTCCATATCTACTTATCTCCCCACCCAGCCGGAACAATAGCGAACATACCGCCACCTCGGCGTTCTCTTAGGCTGCAAATTATTCCTCCTTAGCAGGAGGAGTTCCCTCTCTATCCGCACCTTGATGGAGGTGTGGTAGACCACCATTACGCACCCACTCACGTGCACCTGTGATCGGATCAGCTGTCCTCGGATCATCGCTGCTAGGCTGGACGAACTAGAAGGGGACGAGATCGACACAGGTGACTGAGGGGGAGGGTGCTGCTCGCGCTGTTCAAAATACGCCCCACACCAATGCAGTGAAAGCACAAAACATAGACTGACAAAGCCTCTAAATAAGCCATAAGGACCCCTCTCCTCTCTTTATTCTCTTTGGGCTGGTTCCTTCCCCCGGGACTTCAGCGGTCTGGTCTTAGCCTGGCTTACTCTCTATACGTCCAATTAAACTCTATATGGCCTACTCTCCATCCATCCTTCTATAGAAGGGACTACTATTGTCCCTCATTTCGTAGTCGTTCCCTCATTCCGTAAAATAAATTGGTATAATTAAGTGGAAAGATAAGAGATAAAGGCACTGGTTTTATATAATGCGATGATGAGATGTTTATTTCCGTTCTCCGTTCTATTTCCATTTGTTTTTCGGACTCCTGATCGGGACAAAATATTGGATCGAACTCAATCTTTGTCGAACACCAGCGAACACCAGCGAAAACCGGCGAAAACAGGGGCGGAGCCGCTCGACCATAAGGGAGAGGGGTTCATGAGGCTTTCAAGAATCTCCTTCCTTTAAGGTGAGTAAGAGGGTAGTCTCTCTTGACCATACCAACCATCTCTTGGCACTGAATGGATTGAACTTAATTGAATGGATTGAACAGAACGGCTTGAACTCCTATCCATTTATAGGTTACAACGAGGTCAACCCCGTCAGAAATGATATCTAATATTGATATAGATAAATAGATGTATTCAGCGTGGTATATCAATATTTGAGTTTTTGGGGTTCCGCACCACTTAACTTCCTAGAGGATTAGGCATTACCGGCACTCATAGCACATGATCTGAAGTGCGCAGCAATACTTATCATGTGCTATGTTACCAGGTTAATTAATGAATGATGATCGTGAAGAGGGGTGGGGTTAACGCCTTTTAATTGAGGTGTTCACCCCGACTATCTTGATCACCACCTTCGGTGAATCTTGGGGATCCACCCTCCCAATAATTGGTGTTCTCTCTCCACGTTCAGTGTGTGGTTCAACCAATATATGTTCAGGGGTTAACACTTAACTTCCAGAGGAATAGGTGCACTGCCCATATAATAATATATAATAAGAAGATGTGCAATGCGCTATAAATCAGGTTTATATAATTTATTGGATCAACTATCATTGGAACAACTATGCTCGGGATGAACTTTCAACACTATCCACGCTCATTCATGTGGATTTGATATTCCACTATTCCCCATATTGTTTACCTTAACCCAGCAGCTATTAGTCTTCCTCAAACTTGTCAACGGGCACGAATGATTCTATTATGTGCCAATTGGTGATGGGATGCGGGGTTACCACCTTGTACAGGAGGTGCTCACCCCGGATACTCTCTTACTTACACGACTAAGCCACTCTCACTCACAACCATACTACGTTCAGTGATTCGTTTCAAGCCCAACCCTTATTAGTTTTGTTAGGGTATACTTATACTTAACTTCTAAGGCCTTCACCCTTCAACAACGAGGAAAAAACCATTGCCAAATCAGAATGTTTGCTCTCACGTAGTTAGAACAAGCTACTAACATATGAGTTGATGGGGTGGGAATGATTTTCTTTCTGGAATGACATGTAAAAATATACTTTGTTCACTCAGGTGAGTCCGAGGAGCTAAAAAGCCAATTATAGAGGGGAATTAGGTAACCAAAGGTGGCGTCAGGGCTCGCCTTACCTTTTCCTTATTTCTGACCCTGAACCCCCTCGCCCTCCTTTAGTCAGGTTTCGCCTTACTTGCTCTCCTTTTAGTGAGCAAGCGATGACTCCTGGCCCTCTAGCACAGAATTGGAATCTGGACGGATCGGGCAAGCCATAAATTCATCGTCCACGGCGGATGAGTTGCTATTGTTGTGTATGGCGTTGGATCCTCAACAGGTGCATCGTAAGTAACGCATCGTTATGGTATGGCATCCATTCGAGGTAGTAACTGAGGTTCCGTAGCGGTAAGTGGATCATCCCGTAGGATAGGTAATTGGTCTCAAGGAATCGGTCACAACTAGGTAATCGGTATCGAATAACCCATGCAATGCCCCTCTGCCTATGATTGGCTATGAATGACTGGCGTTTTACCCTGCCCCTGTGAGTGGCCCCTTCAATTAGTCCCATTCGATCAGCTCTATGTGTTTATGTGGGAGGATCCTCTACGTGTATATCTATGTGTAGCTTGTGATGGCCCCTTCCTGTGTCAACCAACTGGTAATGTCAAACTGGGAATGAAGGCATCCCGGCTATGATAGAGAAACGTTCTTCAAGGGGGTGAGGGGTACCCGCACTGCAACCCAGGAGCAGGCGGAAAGATAAAGTTCTACAACAAAAGCAGAAAGCTTCAAGTCCTCGATGTTGTGGTTACACCAAGCGCTCCAGCTCCAGACCGCCGAGGAGGGTGCACTTCCCCTTGTACGTTCACCGCCCCTCGGCCAGCCCTGCAACCAATAAATCTTATCCACACTGCCCAGGCCTGTCTTGGGTACCACAGCACCGACACCCCTACCTATGCCCTCAGAGAAGTCAGATTAAAAAGGATTTGGCCTAGGCGCACAAGAAACAGGAGAAGAAGTGTCGTTCCCGAGCGACACGTGGTTCATTGACCTATTGCAAGAGAAACCCTAGCTGGACACAAGTTATGGAGGAGTGAGAGTTTAGGATATTCCAGCAAAGACGCCACCACCGCGTCAAAAAAGAAAAGCTAGGACTTTGCACTCAGTGGGACAGACAACTGTCAGCAAGGAAGGGATGTAAGCAAAAAGGGTAGATAAAATGGTGAAGGCGCTGGGATAGTAATTTGGGTGGATAACCATCCTGGGCGAGAATGAGCAAGAGGAAATCATCGACGAGTATCTGCAACTTCATACAGTACTTGAAACAATGGAGGGGCGGCGCTATGCGCTCCACTCGGAATTCGTAGCCAAGGGAGTCCCTCCATATAAGCAGCTGCTACTATCTCTCTTGCGATCACCGCCCCACTTAACAGCCCCCATTAGGCGTAGTGTATAACCCACTGGCCGCAATGCATGCAACTGGTTCTGGGTTTGAGTTCGTCGCCGAACAGACCGGTAAGATTTGAAGCGCCCACGATTCCCCACTTAAGAGTAGAAATGCTCCGGGACTCAACTCATCAGGGCCGCCCTGTGGTCTCATCTCGCTCTGGGAGTGGGTCTTACGCCCCTCACATCATATGGCCGGTGGAAGGAGATTTAGAAATTGATCTCTGTAACAAATAAAACAACCCCCCTCAGGCTCGGGATCAGGTCGTGTCTCGTTTCCTGGTTGCGTCTGTCTGGTTATCGAAATGATGTTAGTTCTTCCAGCTATTACAGAAAAAAGGTAGTTGCTAGGAGCTGCTCCGATACCTATTTATTTATTTGAACACCGGAGATTTATAAGAAAGAAGGTTATTTTCAGTTACCAATCCATAACGAAGTGAGCCCTATATATATAACTCCTCAGAGGTAAAGGGTAGACCAGAAGTCGCGTACTGGCATTGGGTTAGGGTCCACCATAGCAGCAGTGTTGGAAGGGGTAAATGCTAAAATGAAGAGTGCCTAGTGGTTGAAGGGCCATAAGTAAGAGGCTTCAAGAGCTTTGTGAGGGAGATAGATCTACCGGCTCCTAACGAGTGAATAAACCTAATGATCGACCTAACAAACGGGAAAATGGCTAACTTAGAAAATGCTTTACTTATAAGAAGAACCTAACGTGTGAACAGCAGACTTTATTAACGTAGCGATGTAAAGAACGTAAAGTCTCTTTGAAAAGAAACCCTAACGTTGGTGCAGTTTTAGACAGCGAAACCGTAGGGAGAGAGTGTGCCATGTGACTGAAGTCCGATCCGTGTTTTAAGGAGCGAAGAGAGAAAGGGTTTATCGGGCACTCCTGAGATTTCACCTTTCGAGGCGATTTATTATTAACGAACAGAGAGAGACTTCTATGATAAGGTAGGTGTGGAAGTGAATGAACGTCAAGTTGAAGAGGCCTGATGAAAGAGCTTGAGAAGCATGATGGCTGATCCTCTCTCTATATGCATTATTCTATATGCATTATTTCCTCATGCCATAATAAAGTAAAATTCATTTCATTGCTTTGGGTTGTTATTATGGGCGTGGCTTATGATTGAGGGAGCTATTTTTGTGTGAAGAAGAATAATGCACTGAAAGAAAGCCCCCAGACAAAGTGTTGAACTATTTGGCTGGCCTCATTTGGGAACCAACTAATGTTTTGTTGGAGAAGAGAGAATAATAATTATTGAAGAACATGCTGTTTCGATTGCCAGTTTTGGGCCGCCCCGTCTAATGGATCTACGCGGAGTGAAAAAAAGTATTGAACATATTGAAATACCCCCTGCTCCCTACCTTTCTATCTAGGGACCAACCCTCCTAATTTGTATTCCCTTTTCCGAACAGAGGTAATTCATTAGATTTCACCAGGCATTCCCTCAATATATGGAAAAAACTCCATTCAATGAAAGAAGAAGAGAAGAGCGGCAGCAAAGTAGTTGTCCAATTGAACCCGCATTGACTAGACGAGCGGAACCTGGGGACGGATTAAAAAAAAAAAAGAAAGCAAAGAAATAAAGTAAGTAAGGCTTAAGGATCAAGAATAAGCTTAAAGATCTATGAATTGGCCATTCTTTCTACAACTCTTATTCGACAGTTGATCTTCCTCAACAAAGAACGAAGAGGAATTCGGTCGGTCGGACCTCTATGGCAGGCCGGCACCAGCGGTTTATCCAGTATATTCTGTAGTATATTCGGTGGATTCCGTTGTTGATTATGCAGTAGATGGGCCAGATGGAATGAATTGCTTGATGGGATAGCTGGATAGGATGGCTGGGATCTCTAGGATCGCTGGATCGCTATAATCACTGGCTAGATGGGTCTTCGAGGGAGAACCCGCATTACAAAAAAAGTTTTCGCTGGCTGTGGTGGTGCTTGCTTATTTATTACTTGCCTTAGCCACTCCAGACACTAGCCCCACTAACGACAACTGCTTACTCGCTTGCTGGCTGGCCTAGGTGGCCTAGCTGGGATTAATAATATTGCTGGCTGGGTGGATGGGGAGTTAGCTTGCTGGTTAACTGGTCGATAAAAAAGGGGGAGGGCTTTTTATAGCTTGCTGGTCCCGAGGCTTGACGAAATAACTCGAAGCTGGTCTAAATAAATTGACGAAGCTAGTTGAACCAGTGATCCTAGAATGAATGTGTGGCGATAATGTGTGGCTGGCTAGACCTGACAACCCGCTGGCATCACACCCGACCCGCTGTTAAACAACAACGCAACGGTCATATTTTTGAGCCACATGTTGGTTGATTAAGCCATGCAACAGACTAGATTTATTTATAACTGCTTTATCTTATGCTGATGCTGGCGCCGGAAAGGAGCGGCCAGGGGATAGGAATAATCCACCCTCCATATGCGAAAGAATAGAAGGCCCCCATCGATCCAACGAATTATAAGATTATGTTCCCACGTGACCACCAGAATACTTTGAGCCAAGTTGTAGTCATGCATATTATATTGTTTAGTTCTCCAGTTTCCACCAGAAAAGAGAAGATATTATCCCCCATGCGACATAGAGTGAATGGCTAGACGTGTTGCTATAGTGGGGTGAATAGCTCGTGGGTGAGGCGAGGGGTGAATAACTAGGGCTATGTGCTTTTTTTTTTACTATGTGCCCGGATCGGGCTATGTGCAGCGAGTGAATGGCTTCTTCGTGCAGTGAGTTTACCATTTTCCCACCATAAATAGGTCGGAGCCTAGTTGGTTACATACGTGATCTCAATTTACCTAAGTTGTTGCCAGACGAGAGAGATGTTCCCGTTCAATCCATACAGAGTGTGTTATTCAATACCCCGGGACGGGGCGGTACGGGGATGGTTCCTACCTGCAATGGACGAACACAGCTGAACTGATGGAACACAGGGTTACTACCTGCATTTAGTGCAATGGGGACACAGATACACACAAACACACACAGAAAGATATATACGTATATATACATAATAACGTGGAAAATACAATAAATAGCTACAGTACACGTGCACTGCGCATTATAAGTAGTGTCTTTGCATATTATTAATGATAACACATATCGAATTTTTGGTTTCAATTTTCGTTCCAGATGCACGTTTATGAGAATGCCACTTTGATATCTGATTTCCATTTTATTTCCGTGGGTTTGTCGGGGTAAGGTTGGGTCCAGATGGAAGGGTTAGGGCCCTGGTCTAGGTCGATTTCTGGCTGGTAGGTCGCCGCAAAGGTTCTTTCAATTCATCATACCTAAAGTTACTTTTACCTCAGAATGACTTTTATCTATGACAGGCAGGATGCCATCCGCGCCGGGTGGGAAAGGAACCGGGAGCTTGATGGCGGGATTCTATCGAACTTGACAACTTACTGATTACGCCCGGACTGACGATCGAACTTGGTGCTTGCCGCAGGTAGGTATCTCACTTTCTCGATCTTGCTATCCATGGAGATGAAGATATGAACTTGCCATTGGTTCGCTTGCTTGCATGGGACAACGGAAGGAGAGGGAGGTTGGCTGGCTTGACAAAACCGTGATGCGAGAACGTGATGCAGTGGCTATACAGATGGCTTTACGGAGCTAGCTAAAACGAGGCTGGGCTGGGATCATCTTGCTGGATGGATGGCTATAAACTCGAAGAACATGGAACCTGGTATAATAAAACCGGGCGGGATAAGATTAGGAAAACAATATGTGGTTATGATTGATAGATGCTTACTTGCTCAATTGATTCTAGTTCTTTTGTGTCTTGCTAGATCGGCCACACAATCACATTGCGACCTGAGTTACACACCCATCGCCCATCAGACCCATTATTTAACAGTTCACCCGCACCCATTGCAACCATCGTTCAGTTCAATCGTCAGTATAGTAGATTATCAATTGATAACTGCCCGATCGCTGCCTCTAGACCCGAGCAATTATACCTCCTCGAACCACCTCACGAAACTGAACACCAGGGGCGTTATCCAGTTCACCCGGCATTCCTAGCGAGTACACCGATAATCGATTGATTGATTCTCTCGATTGAGAACTCCGATTGTTGCTTAGATATATACAATTGATTAGCCCTCCTCGCCCTGGAGACCTACAAGAGCA
>Ga0233336_1000206_pt1 | contig 11004 bp, 5 predicted proteins | sample GEONDECOMP225_FD_183636 | JGI IMG/M metagenome (GOLD analysis project Ga0233336, IMG submission 183636) | Leaf litter microbial communities from Shasta-Trinity National Forest, California, United States - GEON-DECOMP-225 | ecosystem: Environmental > Terrestrial > Plant litter > Unclassified...
CCGCCCAACATAGCCAACAGATTCGGCCCAGGCACCAAGTTGGCTTGGAACAGATTTTGCAAAAAACTCTCATTTATCATTTTCATTTGGAGAAACCTCTGAGAAACACTAAAGCGTTCATCAAAGAAGGATAAATTTATAGGTGGTTATTTGAGTCAGGAACCCAAATTTAGGATGCTCGCTTTATATCCATCCTTGCAGGGATAACCCCGTGGAGAGACAGATAGGGCGTTCGAGCAAGAAAATAACCCAATCAAACAAGCTAGGTCCACTGGATCATGGGCGGATGGATGGACACGGCTTGCTGGGATGGCGGGAGGGCATTACTGGCGAGTTTTAGGGAAGGGTTGAATGGCGGGCGGGATGCCGACTAGAGGGAGTAGCACCGGGTTGCTTCAGCTTACTGGTTAATAGAGGTCTGCTTAGGCGGGACAGGAATCAGCTGGATGCCAGGAGGACCACCACCATTTGGACATGCTCCTATATAATGTCAGCTAAAAAACCGTCTCAGATATTTAGTTATAACTTGAATACCCACGTTCGGGATACAACTTTAAAGATGCTCACGAATCCGAAAACAATCTCAGTTCTTATTTTCCCTTTATAGCAAATCTATTTTTCGGGCCACTATTGATTGGGACATCTATCCTACGGGGGTTACAAGTGAGGATTTTTCTCTTCTATTTTAGCCTTTCAGAAATTCTATCTATATTCTGATGCTTTTACGGACCAAGCCAGAAGGATTCAACCTACCAAGGCATGCCGCCACCACTACTTTAGTCGTCCTTTGAGGAAACAAAGAATGAATGAACCGGAGAGAAACTAAGCAAGGGATCGAGGGAAAAAGAAAAAGGGGTTGTGGTCGTTTGAGCGACAGAACCCCCCCCGTCGATGCTGGCTTGTTGATTGGTCATAGAAAAAAAATCCCCGATCGATCTTGCTTGCTTGAGATGGATGGCAGGAAGGCCTTGTTAGAGCACCGGTTACTTATATGAAACGCTTGGCAGGGCAGTAAAGGTACAGTTATCGCTGGGGATCTAGCTAGGAGATGGAAACAGACAGGCCGGGTTGGACGCCCACTAGATATAGAGGGAGGTTATACTGGTTGGGTTCTTTGAGCCTCCTGGCTAGAGGTACGCTGGTGACTGGCAGCAGCACAGTAATAGTAATAGGCAGGCTGGCACGGGGGGACCACCACAATAACAATTTGTACAAGCTCATATATAATAATAATAAAAGATAACCCATAAGATATTTATGTATCCATTGAATACCTGGCTGGTTCGGAGCGGGCCGAAACTTCTTATGCCCGTGAATCGCCAAAAACACTCTCATTTATTATTTATTCTTCAGAACAATTATCTTTTTCGGAACACAATTATTCCTATCATCCGGAGACTCAAAGTGATCATTTATATCTCAAATTTTTGCTTTTCAGAAACTTTCCCTCTTTCTTCTTTAGTTTGATGGTTTCAGGGAAGGCTTGTTTGCGAGCTGCTGATTGGACGGCGGGGGAATAAGATGGCGGGTGGGCTGCAGATGGATCGTCGCTAGGAGAAGACCCCGTTTGTTGAAGCTGGATTGGTCATGCACGCGTGGGCAAAGAGAGGCACTTCTTTCACGGAAACACGAGAGGTTCCGCTTTAAACTGTTAAACTGCTTGTGTGGTTTATTACAGATATAAGAAAAACTAAACCTTTACAAACCTTATACTCACTATAAGCAAATTGAAACTAGTGAGTGGTTAATAATAAAAACGTGTATTATACACGTGTCACACACAAGCACACACCAGAAAGATTGAAAGCACTCATCCACGAGCAGCCCTCCCACAGATACTTCTTTCTAAGACCAGAGCTACTCCTAATATAGAGCACACCCATATTATCCCTTTGCTAGGTACCTACCCTCCATAACAAATTAAACAAACAGATTAGATACCTATTAACTCGAGTAGGTCAATACTTAAGACTACGCTTCCATCCCTTCGGGAAACAAAAATACTACGGGGTGAAGCTCGGCTTATTCGTTTTCTCTAAGGAGGAATTTACTTACAAACTCTATAAACTTTACACCTCCAACCAGATTAGTAAGAAGCCATACTACATCGCTTTGAATAGCATTGAAGAATAGAAACACACTTACCTCGCATAATTTCCGACCTCTGAGCCACAAACCCCGATTGATCCTACGGTCGTAAGTAAGAATACACTCACCCTTACAACCAACTAAACCCTACCCACCTACCCAAGTGCTTCATGGACGACGCTCCTTCGTTATGAGGCATACACCTATCAATAAAAGTACACCTGCAGAGTAGCCAAGTACCAAATGATTGATCCTGCTTCTGTAGGAGCAATAAACCTACCGAGCGATGCTGCTTCTTGTTCTTGATGGCAGATGGGGATGGCGGGAAAATAATTGGCGGACGGGAAAGGGCATTGCGTTAATGAGCTGGCGGGAAATAAAGGCTGGCCGGATGAGGCGTGGCTGGCTTGCTGGTTTGAGCGGGCGGGAGTAGCTTGCTGGAGAGGTCAAGCTGGAGAGGGCAGGCTGGAAAAGAGAAGAAGGCGTGGCTGGCTTGAAGGCTTTGTTAGAGCACCGGTTCACCCATTATAAAGAGACGCGGCAGGGCAGGAAGGGCACAGTTGGCTGGAGTAGCTTGCTGGCGGGAGAGAGCTGGTTGGCGGATGGCGGGCAGGATTGGTTCTACTTTGAGCTTGGTTGCGCGGGATGCTTTAGACCTTGCTGGGGGCCGGGGAGGGCGGGTAACACATGTGGGGGATTATGCGACCGATGGATCGATCAATGCGCGCAGGGAAGCTAAGAGAATTTAATGGAATGAGGGTTTCTATTCTCTTTTCATCTAAGATCTTTTCTATATGAGTCAGCGGATTGGTTCGATTTGAGCTTGATACGGTTGCTGCTTTCCACGTTAGCTTGTTGTTAACTCGGCGCTGCCAGGGTGTGGGTGCGGGGAGCTTTGAAGCTGCCTTGATGCACACCCAGGGAAGGGAAGCAAGCTCAATAAGACTTTATAGTCGTTTGTGACGTTCGCATATTTACGTGTATAACAGAAGCTTTTAAACAGCCTTAAAATAGATAAATAGATTAATATATCAATGGAAGCTTTGGGCGAGGCTATTACTTTGGATCCTATATTTTTGGAACAACGATTAGGGAATCTATCTCTTTTAGACCAGGGTTACAAGTGAGGCTTCTTATATAAAATTTTCGAATTTTAATAAACTTTACCTTTAGTTTGAGGGTTTGAGGGACCAAGCAAAGAAGGATTCATACTTCCCCATTATACCAGGCATGCCTACACCCCCCCAGTCGTCTTTTGATGAGGAGAACCCAATTGCAATTGAAGGAAGCTAGATGCTGCTTCGGTTGAGCCAGAAGAAGAAAAACCCCCATCAATGCTGGCTGTTCTGGACTGGGCATTTAAAATAGAACCTGATTCAGGCTGCTACCTCGATTTCTACGACCTTGCTGAATGGATCCTTTAAGCAAGCGAGCCAGAGAAAATAAATATTTAAGAGCTGTTGCTACCTCCCCGCGATACTACCCCCCCGTCGTTGTTGGAGCCGCCCTGCATGCAGAGAAGGAATAAGGGTTCACACTGGGGAAGGATGGAATAAGCTAGGGCAAAAACAAAGAAATTGTAATTTCAGGATGTTTCTCTATATTCGGCAGAATGATAACATTGGCTGGCCAAGGATACTACAACGCGCTTTGCTGGGAGCCTTCAGATGCAACAAGGAAGGATTTAACTTATGGATATGGATTGATGGCAGGGCGGGATGGACGGAGGATATAGAGATTTACCTATGGGACGGTTCGGAGCAAGCAATTAAGAAAGGAGTCCTTGGGCATGAATTCACCCACAATAATCTTTTTTGCATAATATAATATATAATGAATGCACCTACTACTTGGGAAACTCATCCAATTCCTCCTTAACGCTTTGATAACTACGCCTTCCTCTTGATGGAGCAACGCTTACGCCGCGGTTGATCATTTATAAGCAAATAACCCTTCACCCTGGATCAGGAGGAATAAGCAGACACCCGCCCTACAGATAATACTGAGGCTGCTGCCGGTTCGATTGATGCGGGAATCCGTGTTCGAATGCTGCCGGAACTGCCCGTGTGCAAATGCCCGTGTTCAAGTGTAGGGCCTATGGTAGTAATGCTGGGAATTATGTCGGTTCGGGTGCTGATGGTAAGCCCGGTTTTCCAAATAACTGGTTCCAAATGATGATGCTGCCTACTGAAACATTATACTACCTCTTATTACTTATATCTATCTACCCTTCTTATACCGAGAGAGGAAGTCGATACGCTCCAGAGTCAAACGATGCCAGTTTGATTGATGATGGGAAAAAATCCCGTTTTCCAAATAACCGGTTCCGAATGAGAACTCTGTTCGAATAATGATGCTGCTTGGCCTTCCCTATTACTCCTTCTCTTTCTTCTATTGCTGGTGGCTCTAGCAGCTTCTCGGCCGGTGGATTCTCCTTTTTGGTTGGTGGCAGCTGCTTTTCGGGCTGCTTTTCTGGTTTGTCCAGTGGCTTTTCTTCTGGCTGGTCTTCCAGCTTGTATTGATTCCTCCATGGACGTTGTCCATTGTCTTTATGTTTGTCATTCTTCTGTTATTCTATTTTATTTTGATTTTGTTTTTTAGCTCAGCTTTTTAGCGTAATAACATATATAGCATAAATAGATTTAACATAGGAATCATCTTTTGATCCTACTATGTGACCATCTCCTTCAGACCTGGACTGTTTTGTGATCCTGCCAATTGGCGAAAACGATCTCAGTTAAGATTTTGCCTTATTAACATATCTCTTTTTGGGACAACAATTGGAAATCTTCAGACCGGCAGGAAAAGTAATGCTTTCTATATTCAATTTGCGCATTTAATAAATTCTATCTATGGTAGGATGCACGGATTGAATCTATATTGAACTTGAGCGGGATTATGCTACTTTATGCCTTTCTCAGATTAGGGGGTGAGGTACGAACCCGGTTGCTACATCGCGGAGCTTGCTGCAGGGATTGATGCTGCTTTGACCGAGGGAACAAAAAAAGCATTCATCGAAGAAGCTAAGGAAGGATTGAGCGAAGAAGGAATTTGATCGGTCGTTTGAGCCAGAGAACCCCCTCCCCCGTCGATGCTGGCTGGTCTCGCATACCCCTTTTGAAGCTAGGCGAATAATACGGATGAAATATTGATTGAATGAGACACTGCTTTAGGTATACCCTCATTCGGTACCACTCTACCTACAGAGGAGCCAAGTGCCCAGATGGGTGCTGCTTCCGAGCGACAAACCCCGCCAGATGTGCTTGCTTTTATACCCTTCCCACGCTTTCCATACATCCAAGAAACGCCTTTACTCATTCTTTGAGCCCTGGCGTGAATTTATTGACGTAGGTATTTTATTTTAAGGGAGACCGCCATTGATGCTACTGGCGATGGGTCGGTGGAGCAAGCAATGGATGGTGTAGGGACCCAGTTGAATAATTGTTTAAACCACACATTTAGTTTATTTACATATATAACATAAATTGCTTTCACATAGAAATAATCTTTTGATCTTAACTATTGCACCTACCCCCCCCCCCAGGATCATACAGACATACACCCAGACAGCTCCAGTGGACTCCGACAGCGAGCCAGTGCCCAGTTCGCCCCCCTCGATCAATCAACTCAATAAGTTAACTCACCAGGCCAGGCCCCCTTTTTAAAAAGGTATTATTTACCCCCAGGCCCTCTCGATAAAGATAAGATATCTCTGGTATTATTTGTTGCCAATAATATATATCTGTCTGTTTTGCTCTCGATCGATAAACTAACCCCATTCCCCCCCTCGATCCATGCCATCGGCAACCTATGAATTGCCCCATGATAAATGTCTCGCTGGCTGACAACGGAAAATAGTCTGACTGGCTGAAAGGAAAGGGCATCGCACCGAAGCCTGCTTGGTTACTTTTAGCCCCCAACCTCACACCTAGAACAGCAGAAACGGGTCTCAAGACGTCTCATTTAGCCATCTTAGTTTGCTTCTGAAAACGGAGATATGAAGCCTCTGAACTGCCTCTAGCCTGCTTCTGAATTGCCAAAAAGTATATTAATTGCCTCAGAAACCTCAGAAAGCATAATAAATGGGTCTTAAAACATTGAATTTAACACATGCAGATACATGCGGAAACGCCCGAAATAATCTCATATATAATGAATGACTGAAAGAACTAACTAAGCGATGCGATCGAATGAAAGCGATCGGAATGGAATGACTCGTTATCACATATATAATAATAGAGATCCCATCTCTTCTTTCAACAGTGTTTCGGAAGGTTCAAATCCTTTCACATCGAAATCGTTCTTCTGACCTAACCAAGGGAAATAAGATGGTTCGCGCGGCTCGAGCCCCCTCGCGTTATGGCATATGGATGGCAACAAATGTCCTAGAAAGGGAGATGGGTCTTGCATCCATGACCGGTGATTCCCGCCGGTCTAAGTGTCGACCCGATCTTTGGCTTCTCTGTGGCCAAAGATATTTCACTGGGTCTTTCCATAGATTCAATGAGATGAGCGGATTGCTCCGAAAATGAAAGCAATTATGGGAGGGCAAGTCGATTGCACGGACTCATATAATCTTTAGAGCAGGGGCGACCTGGGGTGTGTCACAACCTCGTCTGGGCACATCTTACATGTCGGCGTTGCTTTCCTACCTATCTAAATGTCTAATAGGACAACCTCGGGAACAAGACTAACATCGCTTCTCTCCACGCCTCATGATAAAACCGACCAAGAAGCCTTGTCACGACACTTCCGGTGAATCCAGCCGACATGAAAACCGCAAACAGCATTTTATTGATTGACGACGGGCATACGAGACATCATAAATACAATAGCCCTTTCTACTACCTATTTTATTTCCCTGGTTGGACCCATATTGCTCGCTTGCATTGCTTGTTGTGCCTGCTTGCATCCATTGCTGGTTGGATCGATGGGGCTCGCTTGCATTGCTTACCTTCACTGGTGGTTTCCTGTCTTGGATTGCCTGTTTTGGCCCCCATTTGCTTTGCTTCCTCTTGCATAGGTAGAATTTATTCGGGCATTGATTCAGGCCACGTTTATTCCTTTCCTGGGGATTCGTTCCAGTTGATTTCTTCCACATGCATGGTTATATTTCTCGTTGCGTGATTAATTAATTTATTTATTATTGATCATTCGAGCGAGACGGTCACATTTTATGAATAAGGGATAGGATTATTCTGATCGAACCTCGGACTTGAGGGAGGGGGAACAACTATGCTGGCTGTGAGAAGATTGTTCGTTTATTCGCCAGCTAGCCCAGCGGAGCATATGCAGCCCCTCGGTAGGGGAGAACAACAGTGCATTGATTTCAGTAGTAATGGATGAATTGCCGTAGTTTATGTAGTGATGTAGGTCCAGTGGCATCACTTAGCATCACTGATGCATATTTATGTAGTGATGTAGGTCCATTTATCAAGTTCTTCTGTTATTTTGCGTAAACGCTCCAGCAAGTTCTGTTCTATGCTACGCGATTCCCACTACTGTTGGATACGCAATTCCAACCATTCTTGGGGGAGAAATAGCTTATGGAGGTAGGTAAGTAATAGCAACGTAAGTAATATAGCTTCTAGGTGGTCTCGCGGTAGGATGTTCACTGGTGATATTGCTTCATCACTCACACTGGTGGTTCGGCAAGGCAGGATTAATGGTATCGCTTCCGGATTCACACTAGTTATTTATTTATTTTGCAACGCGGACTGCGCGGGCTCTATCTAGAGTTAACAGGCCGATTGGGCGGGCTTTATTGCCTTAATTATATTGCTTTTCTTGCTTACCTAACTTGTGATTGCCGGAAGTCTTGGATCCACCACCTTCTCTTTAGCAAGCCCTATGTTGCCAATTAGTTGTTCCCCCCCCCCTATCTGCTCTTGATTACCTACTGCCTTGAGTTTGGGTTGATTGAACCATAGCCCCTTGCTACTCATTAGAGATTGCTTGAGGGCATGGCTGGTCGTCTTCCTGATTGATGGATCGGACGAGGTTATAGGTTTAAATACTTTTTATACAACCCGCGAATTATATTCCTGCCTATCCCGCCTTCTGAAACCTCCTTCTTTTATGGAGCCGCTCTTTTTGAGAACCTCACCTTTTGGTTTATATCGGGCGGGTTCTTATTTATACACTTTTTTATTTATATTCTAAATCAAAATTCTATTGAGTGAGTAGACTCCTGATTAACTAGGAAGGGAGGGACGGAGCGGGGCTAATTGGTCAACTCGTAAGGTCCAAAACATGAAGCAGGTTCGAGCCCTTCTACTCTATTGATAAGTAAATAGCCCACAAACAAGAAGACTTCATTCTTTAGCCGAGCCCATACAGTAGATATTATATAAAATTCCAGTCCTAGATCGATTCCATAGAAAGATCCAGAGTAATAAGCATTACCAATAACAGAGCGAGCGTACCTTCCATCTCGAAAGCTAGAACCAGCAGTATATCCAGTTGCATTTCCAGTTGAAGAACCGGCAGTTTAACTAGTTCCAGAAGCAGAGCCTAAAGCAGCTAGGGCACAAGTAAAGGCATCATAAATAAAAAGGAACATAGCCAGTAGCGAAGGTAGCAAGGTAGGGCAGAAAAACCTATATAAGCACCGGTGGAGGCATAGACACTGCAGGAGGAAGAAGGGCAACAGGGTTTGATGCTCGTGTTCGTAATGCGGATCCAACAGATGCTTTTTATCTAGCTGTTGATCCAGTCACATATATAACAGAGCCAGATTATGATGTTCGAGATAGAGATGAAGAGTCCGATTTTCCGGATCGAGGTTTTTCTTTTATAGATTGAAAGGAAGAGTCTGATCGAGAGCCATGCCCAGCGTACCCATAGCTATCATGCCCAGTAGCAGATACAGTAGCACAGACAGCAGTAGCTACACTAGCAGCAGCTTTTTATGTTGATGAAGCAGTTCTAGAGCGAGATCCTGTTCGTGATCGGAATAAAGATCCAGACCCTAAGCCAGCCGAACAAAGCCAAACATCCAAGCCCAGAAGCCAGCTACTACCACACTGACACCAAGCCCACCACCAACAAAGCTGGTAGCAGCAGCAGTTCCAGGTCCCGTAGTTGTTCCAGTTCTTGCCTCCGTAGCTTATCCAGCAGAAAGACAGCGAAGGCATAGGTTGGAGAGACAAAGGTTAAAGCACAACCAGCACCACATCGAGACTTTCTTTCTTACTTGCCTCCGTCCTTTTTGTAGGTTCCATAGAGTAAGTCTTAAGCAGTATGAACTAGCACTATAATACTAGCTCTTTTTAGTGCATCAGTTTAATCCATATAATGTTCAATCCATATGGCTATTAACTGGACTAGCTTCAGTCGACGCCCTATGGACTGTAGTTCCATTCAAGCTTGCCGTAAGTTCCAAAAAGCCTAAGCTGTCAGTTCCATAGCCTTAGTTCCAATTAAGATTTTTATTTATAGTAAATGCCTATGGGAAACTCTAAGCTATAATCCGCATAGAAGTGAAGTATACGTGAAGCCATATATACGTTCAATCATTAGAGATAGAATCTATTTGGTTGGATAAGATTACAACTTATTCTGAGACTAGTGATACTAGCATCTCTACGTGTTGCATCTCGACGTTTTAACAATTGCTTAGAGCCTGGTCGTTGCCAGGAAGGAAGTCATTACTCTCTGGAACTTACACTATGACTAGGGCTAAGAAGACCTTATGATTATTCGCTTACGCTCAGGGATAAAGGAAGGGTACTAGTTTCTTTTGAAAGGAATGGATAAAAATAATGGAGACTGGATAAAGAGAAATCTCATTTCATTCTAATAGCATCTAGTTCTAGACTAATAGCATATGGAACACTTCTTATAGAGCTAGAATAAGTTATTCGCTGTAGCTCAGGGTAACTAGCTAGCTTATTCGCCGTAGCTCATGGGACTAGCTAGGAATCAATTACACCATAGTGACTTGCTTATTACTACTTATGGGAATAGGAAGGAGTCATTACTAAATAAGAAGCATCCATCACAAGTAAGGAGATGAAAGTAGACCTTCTCCAGCTTCACTCTCTAATAGTTCAATAACTAATAAGGCTAATAAAAAAAAGTAAGAAAGCAAGAAAGAGATACCTTAAGGCCTTATTCCATTAGACCAGGGACTAAGACATGAGACCCGGGACACTACTGAAGGAAGCTATTATCTTAGGGCGGCATGGTGCTTGTGGGTTCCTCGTGCTTTTTTCTCTCTATTACAGCTTGGGAACGAGGGAGGGATCACTGAATTAAACCAGCTAACCAGATAATTGAATCTTTTGGAGTACTACCGAATAATCACACGGTGCACGGGCCGAGGAGCTTGCATCCACTGATGCTTTATAGAAGCGGAGAGTTTCTTAGTTGTTCACTGAGAACTTGTCCCGTAGTTTCAAAGTGGAGTTTCACTGGCTATGATTCTTTTCAAAGATGACCTATACCTTTTATGATTGCCTATGATATTTATTTATTGGATTACTTATGAGATGAGAGAATACCACCCTGTCTCTTTAACTTTCAGTCGCCTAAAAGCATGTATATCTGTGATTTCACCCGTCATTCTTTTGATAGCTGGAAATAGAAATAAAAGAAAAGCATAAAGTCCTACTTTAAGATAGAATAAGATTGAATATGGGAAATGAAAGACAGAAAGTGTGAACAAACAGGGAATTTACAAATGGAAACCATGGAGAAAAATACAGTGAAGCAGGGTAATTTCCGGGTAGAATGTCGGTGTAAGCCAGGGAATTTCCATCCATAAAGTCAGTACAAAAGAAATGGAAGAGTGGCAAATTACTAAGTAACTTTTCTAAAAGAGTAAGTCTCGGATAAATGCATCATAAAATAAAGGAAAGGCGTAAGGGGGTGTATCCAGTGTGTGCAGGGCATTATTAATGTCTTCATGCTATA
>Ga0233336_1000208_pt1 | contig 10983 bp, 10 predicted proteins | sample GEONDECOMP225_FD_183636 | JGI IMG/M metagenome (GOLD analysis project Ga0233336, IMG submission 183636) | Leaf litter microbial communities from Shasta-Trinity National Forest, California, United States - GEON-DECOMP-225 | ecosystem: Environmental > Terrestrial > Plant litter > Unclassified...
CAAAAAAGGCATGGTTCCATTTCCTAGGGACTTTTTATATTGAACTTACTGTGGCGTGGGACACAACCTAAGTTGTTGGAACTAAGGCTACTAAGTAAGTAAGTCCAGTTCATAGGAATTAAAATATAAATACTAAGGCAAGTATAATAAAGTCTTTTATTGAACTACTACTCCATTGCAACAAACAACGTTCCATAGTTTGATTAGTGATGAGAGTTAATGGTAAGGCTTCGCCGATGGTAGGATGGAATTACCACTCTTCCCTATCGATTGATCTATTAGTAATAGATACTTAGTTTTTAGTCTATGCCCTATGGTTTTTATGGCGCCTTAAGAATGAGAGTTAAGTCTTTCTTTATTGCCCTAAGGTAAGGCTATATAGATAGAAACTATGCTTCCAAGTAGTACAGTACTACTAGGCCCTAACTACAATTATTAGTATGTTTTATGCCCTAAGATTGATTGCATATTAAAATTACTGACACAATGGGCAAAGTAAAACTATAAGTACTTATTGAGTGGATAGGGGTACGAGGACCCGGAGGGACTCGACCAGCAGGGAGAGGGAATACACCATCGAGTCGTAGAGATGCGAGAGTATCTCTCATAGACTAGGGACTATAACTTTGAATGGGGTATGGATCAGGAAATGGACTTCCAGTAGTATTCCCATGCTCCCTAAGGTCTTAAGAGTGAAAGCCATAAGGTCACTCACTTGTTTAGCCCTTACTACTAGCCCATTGTCTACCAACCATACTTGTGCCTCCTGCCCACCCAGTAAATAATCTATCCAGGCAAGGGGGTGCTGCCCAGTTAAGAAATATATACAGATCAGGAGGTTAAATATTTTGGTTACTATCAAATATCCACCCGCAAAAGCCTGGAAAACTACACGTACCGGTATTCTTCGGGACACGCTACACGTTATGCACCAAAGGTCGGAACAGCGGCGATCAATAGTGCATCGTATAGGAATATTTGTGCCTCATTTATTCTTCAACAAGAGGGTGAGACATTATATATATATAATTTGAAATGCAATGAACCCATACTCCAGGCTATACAGACATCGTGGAATGTAAACTGTAATATCTAGTCGCTTCCATGCGGTACACTGCGATTGACCGAGAGGGTAGTGGAAAGGGTTACTGAAACATATGGCAGGCTATGTATGATATTAATTATTTTTATAAATTCCACGTTAAATAGAGATCTTATTTCATATATGATATATTCTGATCTACCAGAGATATATTATTTGTTTGTGTTAAAGGAGTTGATTTACAGTTTAGTTATAGAAATTAAGTGTAGTTCTAAGAGTACAGTATGCTTTTTTTTAATTCCTAAGATAGTAAGTAATAGATTTCTTTCAAGGGATAAATTTACTAATATATATATATTCCTAATGATATCATAGTATATTCCTTCTATATATTGTTCCTTTTATAGTTTGGTTTACCTAAGATAAGGGTCAGAAGCAGCAGTTGAAGTCCTAGCTTTGGTTATTAAAATCTCCACGACCACCTTATCATTAGTTCACTCCTTACTTCTATAAGGACTCTATACTATTTTTAATTCCTCCTTACTTGTAAGATATCACTTGGTATATAAGAAAGATAGAACTATAGAAGGTCTCTATCCTCTATAGGGTACATTTAATGAATTGAAGTATATTCATTAGAATAAGCGCTACCCTACAGTCGCAGTTATCAGCGCATTTCCAAGTGGGAAATGGTGCGTATCCGAGATTGAAACATGTGGCTTGGTTGAGGGCTTTAGGTACTGGTCGGGCCAGGCGACACGTCTTAAAGGGGTATTCTTAATGTGAAATCCAATAGGGCCTTGGTCTCATTATATCAGGAGGGAGGCAGGGCATTTTCTATTTGGTTGGGGCCGAGCCAGCCAGATCGCGTTTTATCGCTAATTATAGGTGGCCTCCCATGATAAAGTACTCATACAACTAATCACAAAGAATCAGGGTCTAACCTTCCACTGCCCCTTCAACTGATAAAGCTGGGAATCCAGTTTAAACTAGTGCATATGGGGCTGCATATGGGGCTGGCTGCTTATTCAAATGATTCTGGGAATCTTGTTTCAATGCGATAATGGAAATGTTGATTCAACTTATCTGGGAATGACGCTTTCACTGCTTCTTCAACTGGTGCTGTTGTTTCTTCTAATGATGCTAGGCCTGTTCCTCCTTTTGCTCTTGGAACTGTTCCGGAAACCGCTGATAGAAATAATGCTCTTTCAACTGGTGCCTATGGAAATTATGCCCCTAGGAATAAAGCTCCTTCAACTGTTTATTCAAATGCTGGTGTTGGGACTCCTTGTGCTGTTGGGGATAATGCTGAGAATTCTGCTTTGAATGCCGGTTCTACTTCTGATGCTGGGAATAAGGCTGGTTAAACCGATGCCATTCAGAATGATTCTGGAACTGACCCAGGTAATGCTAGTTTTAATGCTCGGGCAGCTCCTTATTCAATTGATGTTAGTTCAACTGATTCTTCAAATGATAATGCAAATGCAGATGGAACTGCTGGTTGCACTGCTGCTAGTTCTACTGGTTTAGTAATTATGATGCAACTGATAATGCTGGTGATGATGATTCTGAGCCAATTATATCTTTTATACTGCCTATGCCCTTACTCTTGCTTATTCTTATTCTTATTCTGCTGCTTGTTCTGCTACTACTGCCTACCCGATCTCTCTCTCTCCCTACCTTATCTTTATACATATATGATTATGGAGTCTAAATAATGGAGTTTCCACTTTCTACCTTTTTGGCATGTTCAGACATTTAAAAACATTCTCATTTGCCAGTTTTGATGATTAGCCAGAATCCCATTTTATAGGTTCAGTCCTGTGGCCTATTGCTTCTTATGAGTCTACTTGCTTCTCCTACTGCTTATGAGAGTCTGATTGCTGCTGTGCTGCCCCTCTTGAGGAGGTTATAGTTTAACGGCTTAGGGTAGAGGGATAAGATTATTACTACCCTTTATGAGAAGGAAGGAACTCACAGAGATAACCCCGACGACGAATGGAGGAGACAGACATGGAGAAGGGAAGGGGCTTACCTATATGGAACATTGGGTTCCTACAGCACTGTATGTAATAATCTAATGCACTTGTATGTTTCACTTGAACTAGCACCTATATGTTGAATTGAATTGCATATCTAAGTTTTGCATAGTAAATTAACAGATGATGCCACCATAGATACGTTGCACTTATCACAATCCACTATTGGCTAGCTACTCTACTGGGCTCTACTACTCAGGCAGGAACTTGTATTATCATACGGCCACTGATTAACTTCCTCTTTTTTGTCGCTTGCCGTCCAACTACGCAGCCATCTAAACTATACATTTATTATTATGTTGCTATCTCTACGTGTTCATATATGAAATGCTAAAATAGTGTAATATCTATTGGTCCAGAACACAGGTTTTTATATCTTAAATATTTTCATTTCATAATGTTTATTTATATTAGGCGGAATAGATTATTTGTTTTTAGGGTCAGCAGGAACCTACTCGCTGGGAGAGGAAAGGAACCGAGGTCCCGATGGCTGGTGGATTAACCGAGGATGAGTTAACCCAACGAGGGCTGGAAATAATCTTTATGATTGAAAAGATGGGGCTGATATGGCTGCCTGGGATAATAAACCGGGGCTTGCTTTTTCTTATAACTTGCTGAATATATAGATGTTTCAAATGGGTGGGGCTAGAGCCGGCGAGGAGGGAGAGAGGTTGTGAGCCATTCACGCTAGTACGTTCTGGCATTCACGCTTTTAAGGTAGGGCAGTTTCTTTCATACTTGTCAGGGAGGGCCAGTCAGGCGGCAGGTCAGGTTGGTTCTTTCACGCTGGTTAGGTAGTGGACAGGGAAGGGAGGTGGGTAATGCTATTATACCAATGTCTATCTCTATCGCCTTCCGCTTGCTATATTAGCTCGTAGTAGGGTTAACTCATCATTCTGTAAAAAAAAGTAGAGTGAAAGCCTTTATACAGTTAGTTATAATTAGTGCAATCTCCCATTTCAATTTTAATAAATTAGATTTATAAAGGTCATTGCTTAGATAATTAGCTCCCATATAACATACCCAGGCCATAGGTGGAGGAGAATAAGTCCCCTTCCTTTCCTTTCTGCCTTAGCTCTAGCGAACAAGCTCTTGTCTCCTTTCAAATAAATAGGTACTATTCCTATGACTGCTATAGTCTTAGCCGTATGAACTGCCTTAGGTTAGAGCTCTAGCTCTAGTCTGTATAGTAGCTGTGGAGTTCAATTAGTAGTACTATCACCATATAGTTTACTATTAGCTTCCGTCTCTGTTATAGCTTCCGAAGTCCCATATTCAATACATGGGACAACCATATAATATAACTAAGCTGATCTCATTTCAATCTATGTTTTCAATAGACTAAGCTAAACACTCGTACTATAATTAGCCCCATATCATGTCAATCTAATGGGGTTGGTACTGCTTATCTATATATTCATACTTGGTTGCTTGAACCTAATCTAACCACGATAAAGGGCTATATAATTATCCTTAATGCATCGAACCTGGATATGAAGTGGGACCCATCCATAGTGATATTGATTATATTAGCAACAGCTAAGCAACAGCCTAAATATAATTTATAAAGGACGGAGGGGATGAGGTACGAATCCGCTCGACCATCGGGAGAGATCGTGAAGCCCGACCAAAGAAGGGCGAGGACGTCGAGATGCGACCATCGTGTGGGATGGATTTTATCTATTGTTATGTATAAGTTAAACGTATCCATGTGAGCTCATATATGAATGAGAGTTCTCTGATTCTGTGTTTAAAACAAGCTAGTTAAACCGGTTCATCTTCAGATTGTATAGATTACACATTGAAATAGGGAATTACTACCTGATGATATGGGAGCTATTGTGACCGGCTGGCCTGGCATAACCTCCTAACTGAACTCTGTGTTGTGTCATAGCCTTCTCACAGTGGAATTAATTAGTAGGGGTGCTACCTACCTACAACCTCACACTTTCTACGGGACTCTTTAATGAATTGTTGTGTCGGAGCCTATAGAGATGGACCCCAAATTGACTAACTTTTATAAACCCCGTATTTTATACAGCTTTTCATTTTATTTAAAATATGGAGCATAGCGGCAAAGTTGAAAAGCTAACTCCTAGCTCTACGGAGCCGTGCTGCCGCCGGAGCTTACCGCGCGGGGCTCTATGTAGTTCGAGTTCAATAAGACTCTTTTTCAAATTCTTTGTTTAATAGGTTTAATATACTTTTTTCCAATTGCATATATTCTGCTGGGTGGGGTTTAAAAAATGCGGAAGTTGCAAATAATACTATACCCCTACTTTGTTACCTAGACTCCTCCGTGACTTAGAGTTATCATACCCATATAAATGTCCACTTACACAATGAATTAGTTCAATTAACATAGGTCAGTTCAGTGTTTATAATATTTTTCAAATAATATTCAGATTGAGAGCGAACCTCCAAATTAATTATATTATCTAGGTCCCAATCTATCCGGGTCCCAAGCTTCCTAGCCTGGCTTTCCTTGCAAACCAGCGAGGTAACAAGCTAAAAAAAAAAGCAACTATAATCAATTCCAGCAAGCTCAAGAGGCCATCCATCCCCCATCTCTCCAGCATCCCGCCCGCCTTCTTTTCTTAATACATATCCTTGCTTTATCCCAGCTCTTGGGTTCTTTCAGGATTTGAGTGATTTCATCGATCAGCCTCGATTAATTCCCGCCTAACGTCTAGCCACTACCTACACGTTTCGCCATCACAGGTTGGTTTGTAAAACAGCACTTAGTCATTGGTTTCGTCTAGTTTGGTCGGTCTTGGTGGTATGTATCGTGTAGTCCCTGGTGTTTATTTCGTGGCTCTTGTTTTGCAAAGCAGACTCATCAATGAATAAATAAATAAATCGGTGGTATTGTCGATGCGTAAACACGGTCTAAGTGATTTGATCGGTGCCAAGTTCAAGGAGGTCTAGATCTCCAGGATCGGGATAGAAGCAATCGGGATGGCTCAATCAAAATCATGTATGAAAACAACTTGGCTCTTTTTATTCTGGTGGGGAACATGAGGCGGCCTTCCTTCTATTTTATCGGGTATCATGTGATGAGAGTACTCTCTCCCATATGGTGGGAACTTTAACTCAATAAATATATATATATATGTATTAAAACAACTTATCTCACTCTCTTCTGGGTCAATGGGTGGGGTGGGTGTGAAGTTATCGCTCACATAGCCTCTTCCCTTGCACATAGTTGTTCACTGCATGCAAATAGCCGTCGTTCACTGCACATGGCCCCGCTCCGTGGTAGCACCTCTTCGTAGTGCATAGTCATCGTTCACTGTGCACATAGCTACTATATATATAACTGATTGACTGATGATGGAACTGACTTATTGAAAGGGTAGGGCGGCTTCGCAGCGGTAACCAACCCAACCATGCTATTAGAACATGGGTCGTTTGAGATGAACCAAAACTAGATAAGCAAAAACGCGCTCTGATCGTTTTCATTTTCAATTTAGATAGAATTATTGGTCCAAAACTATATTTCTTTGTTAGTCAATTTGATTAATTCTCGCATTTATATAGTGTTTTTGGCCATCCATCCCAAGCTAGCAATCCCAAGCAAGTGATCCCAGCGATGATTCCATCCAGCCGTACCATATGTCCCAGCTAGCCCGTCCACCTATCTGCTACCAAGCTTCGTTACACCTAGCCGTGTGAAACTAAGTCAAATTCTATTCTTATTAATCCATTTATTTAATCGTTGAGTGCTAAAAGAATCACTCAATATCTGGATAATCTCATTAGTTAACAAAAATAGAAAATCCTCGATGGAGTGAGGACCCGGAGGGAATTATCGGTCGGATGTGAACCCCCACTCCCTAACCCACCCCACCACGTTGTCCTACCTTGTGCTGGTCGTTTTTATGCTTTTAATGGGAAGACAAATTGTTCTCCTGGGAATGACGCTTGAACCGTCTCTTCAACAGCTGATGAAAATGCTATTGAAACTGGTGCTGCTTTAGCTGCTGGAGATGCTGCTCGGGCGGCTCCATATTCCATTGATGCCCCGGGAACTGGTGCTGGTGCGGCTCCTTATTCAATTGATCCCGGTTCAACCGGTGCTTCTGGTGAGGATGCTTTTGGTTAAACTGATGCGTATTTGAATTATCCTGGGAATTATGTCAGTTCAATTTATGCTTATGGGCCTACTTGTCTTGTATTGGTGCTTCTGGTTTTGACGCTGGGAAGGAATGCTTGTGAATGCCCGTTTAAACTGATACTGTAATGCTTGGAATCCAGTTGAACAACCATTTCAATCATCAGTTGAAGGAGCTTTACTCAGAAGTAGAACCAACATATATTGAATAAGCCTCATTCCGGGCAGCAGCAGTCAAAGCATCATAACAACCAATAGTTCCTAGGTCAAAAGTACCAGCCCAAGCAGAACCAGTTGGAATGAATTATTTAAACAAGAAGTTGAAGCAACAACATGCCCAGGATCATTTGAATAAGCAGTTCCCGTAGCAGTGACAAGATCATTTCCAGCAGTTAAAACGTCATTACTAGTCTTACCCGCAGCATCATTCAATGGAATTTCAATAGCAGTTCCAGGATCATTCCCATCATCAGTTGAACAGGCAGTTGAAGAAGCAGTATTAGAACCAACAGCATTTCGATCAGCAGTTGAAAGAGCAGTACCAACAGTTGAACCAGCCTCATTCCCAGCATCCCCATCAACACCAGTAGAATAAGCTTTCCCCATAATCATAAGAACTATAAAAAGCTGCAGTTGAACCATCATTCCCAGCAGTGCTCAAAGCAGCACGACCAGCAAAAGGATTATCAGCACAAGCATTTGAACCAGCAGGAAAAGGATCATTTCCAGCAAGCATTACGACCAGCATTTAAAGCATAAGTTGAACCACCAATATTAGTATTATTATTCCCAGCTTCCTCAGTTACCGGAGCAGTTGCAAGAGTAGCATCAAAACTGTAAGCCCCAGCGCAAGCATCACGACCAGTCCCATAAGCACCAGTTGTTTAACCAACAGCCTTCCTATCTGGGGGTGGGGAATATAAGTATTTCAATAAGCAGAGCCAAAAGCAGTTAGAGCAGCACTACGACCGGCATTACTAGGGTCATTCCCAGCCCCATAAGCATCCCCACAAGCAGCAGTGGAAGGATCATTATTTCCGGTGTTCCTGGATCAGTTCAAAGAGCAACATTTGAAACAGAAGCATAATAATTATTACTAGCACCAGTTCCCGGGACATCAATGGAATCTGGAGTTGAAGGAGCCAATTCCATCATCAATAGAACCGGCAGCAAAGGAGGAGGAACCGGCATCCTCAGCAGCCCAAGGAGGACCAGTACAAGCAAGATAATAATTATCTCATTTCCAAGAGCAGCAGTTGAACAGCCTTATACCCCCAGTTCCCGGATCAATTCCAAGAGCATAAGCAGAAAAACCGGCAATACCAAGGTAATTTCCATAGGCAGAAGGACCAGGGGTTGAACCATAATCAGTTCTAGCACCAGTATAACCAGCTTAATTCCCGGGCCCAGGCAAGAAGTTGAGTTGTTGGAACATAATTTACAAAAAATCCTAAGTTACGTAGTGTTTATTCACTGGACAAGGAAATTAAGAACTATTTATTTGGAGGGTATATTGGGAGGACAGGGGAATAAGCCAATGGGACTAATCCAATCCCAAGCTCAAGCAGACAGAAAGAAGCGGGTAGATTGTGGACTTTATGTTTTCCCATCCCTAGGTCTTATTAGCATAAGTGAGCACTTGGCTTCGGGTGGTTTTGGGAGCGCTATACCTGAGCTCCCCCTGTCCCTTTGTTCTTTCCTGCTCGGTACCTCCGAAACAAACAAGTGTGATATTCCTAGCAATAATAATGTTATTGCATTATATACTTAATTATACCACAATAAGCGAGGTTCCAAGGTGAAGGCTTTTATTTACTGGTTACAGGCTTCTTCTGTCGGACTTGGCTAATTGGCTTATTATTATTTTGGCTCCTATCAATACGGATGAGAGAGCCAATCACTAGACGAGATAAAAGATCGCCATACGTTAGAGAGTGTGCCCAGCACGTTAGGCAATAAAAGTAAATAAGGAGATGGCGGCTTGCTTGTTATACTTTCACCCCATAAGTAGTGCAGCCAGGGTAGGTATTCGAGATGGATGTCAAAACAGATAGAACCACAAGATCATATACGCGCTCGCTGCTTCCCCTGGCTCTTGGCTGGATGAGATGGCTGGTCTTCTTACTTGAATGGCTGGCCGATACCGCTGGATCGAATGGACGTTTTTGCTCGAATGGAGGGGATGGCTTGCTTGCTGGGATGGCTAATGAATAAGGGAGGGGTCAAACCTTATCTCGGTATTGTAAAGAATTAGATCTTCAAATTTAGCTTTGTTTTATTATACAATATGATTCCCAATCTGGGGTCCCAAACTAAAATTTGTCTCTAGTAAACTCGCTTCTTTTCATAATTCCTTCCAGCTTTGGCCTGGGCGTCTTCATCCGAAAGTAAAGTAATTACATTTCCTCTAAATATTTATTCCCGAACCAACCCGCTACACTGCCTGCTACTCCCGCCCCGCTTCACGCCCCAGGAACAAGTACTGGTAACAGAGACAGAGGAAGGAAGGATTCAGGGATCTTCCTTATCACGAACGAAGCCGAGCCTGTTTATATCGGGCGGGTCTTTCTATATGTTATTTATCCATACCACCCTTTGATATTACTGGCTTGGGTTGGCACTTTGATCCTTTGCTATTTCCCCTATGCCTACTGTAAGACTTCAGTTGGACCTTACCACACCTGTTTGTTATCTTTGCTACCCTTTAACGACGTGCCTCATCCAACTTTGTGATTATGCCTTAAACTTAGAGCGTTGTACGGGGCGGAGCTTCCAATAGAGGAGCTTTTGGACGGGCTATATAGCAGATTCACAGGCGAAAACACTTGCTTAAATCAGATTTACTTGGTTGGTACGCGCGCTTAGACCTTTGCTATTACTCTGCCTACTATTGGTGGCCTTAACTTATGTTTACCTACTCTATCAACCCACTTACCTATCTTTACAAACCTATCTTATTTAGGCCCAAACTTCCATGCTTACTCACTCTATTTGATTATGTATTATCTATCATATACAATATGGAATACTAGTATTAAGCAGGGTGAAGCTGATCAAAAGAATTTCATTTACTGGAGAAAGGGGGAGGCTTTGGTTCAACTGATGATCCCGGAACTGCTGGTTCAAATGCTCCTGGTAATGCTGCTCTGGGAACTGAATAAGCTGGAAATGTTGGTTAAACTAGTACGCATGGGGCTGCTGGTCGTTCGGATGCTTGTGTTTGGACTTATAGTTGTGATCCTGGAACTGACCTTGGTAATGCTGTTCCTTCTGCTTCTGCTCTTGGAAATAATTCCATTTCTGCTGGTGTTGGAACGAACTACTTCCGGTTCTGCTGATCGAACTGCTCTTTGAAATGCTGGGAATTCCGATGCTGCTGTTATCGATCTATCTTCTTACCGCCTGCCTTATTCCCATCGAACTAGCACCGACATTGATTCATTACAATTAGAAACAATAGAAACTAACCTGCAATTCTCCGCGATCCAATTATCCTAGCTTTTCAATCTCGCCTAGCGGTGTGAAACGTTGTAAAATGCCACCATTATTCCTATTCTTTATTACGGCCTGACCCATAGATAGCCTAGGGTCCTATTAAAGAAGTTGATCAGTTGACCAGTTACCATCTTGATAGGCCACCCTTTCACTCGTGAAAATACCAGGTAAAAGGCAAGTTCTAATACGCAACCCTTTTAGTACCAAATTGACCATATCTTGGGCCACTACCTTTCTTTCTTTAAGTACACCCCCTTCCTTTTTTTAGGGCCCCCTCGTACCTAAGCAAGTAC
>Ga0233336_1000209_pt1 | contig 10972 bp, 5 predicted proteins | sample GEONDECOMP225_FD_183636 | JGI IMG/M metagenome (GOLD analysis project Ga0233336, IMG submission 183636) | Leaf litter microbial communities from Shasta-Trinity National Forest, California, United States - GEON-DECOMP-225 | ecosystem: Environmental > Terrestrial > Plant litter > Unclassified...
AGCCCCGTAAGCAGCACCAGCTTAATAAGCACCAATATAAGTAAAAGCATAAGTTGAAGGAGCATGATTCCCAACAGCCCCATCAGCATTACCACCATAAGCATTATTATTACCAGCAACAGAAGCATTTGGATCATCCCCATCATCAATGGAACCAGCCCCATTATTATTTCCATAAGCAGCCGAACCAACAGCATTCCATTATAAGTCGAAGTATCATAATTCCCGGTAGCACCAGTTGAACCGTCATAATTTAAAGCATTCCCAGCATTCTTCCCAGCATAAGTTCTTGGAGCCTTATTCCCGGCATCACCATTTGAATAAGCAGCATTATAATCTGGAGCGTATCAACTTTCTAATTTCCAGGAGCAGTTCCATAAGCAGTAGAATAAGCACCAGCAGCATAAAGAGCAGAATTAGCATTCCCAGGAGGAGCAAAAGGAGTTCCAACACAAGCATTATTATCAGCAGAACCAGGTTCATTTCCAGCATAAGTGTAAAGGGTTATTTGGGCATGTTCATCCCCAGCATCATCAGTTGAACCAACATTAATTGAACCAAAAGCATTACCCGTAGCAGTTCCAAGAGCAGCACTAAAACCAGCAGTTGAAGGAGCATAACCACCAGTTGGATCAGCAGCACCACTTTAACTGGCATCATAATTCCCAACAGCGTTCCTAGCGTCATTAGAACAAGGGGCATAAATGGCTTTTATTCTGACTTAATAAATAGGCCGTTTCCGGAAGTTTCTCTATTACTGATAGAGGAGGTATGTCCTTGCACCTCCTACAGAGGCTTGCTTCTTGCTTACGTAAGCGCAGATGCAGAAGCAGAAGTGTTAAGTTAAACAGAGATGAAAAAAATTATATTTATATATGTTATATTGCTCAGAGAACCCGTATAATATACTTGGGTCACCAGGACCCCACTAGGCCTACCTGGGTCTGCAGTCTATAGTGATGTTTCATAATACTTTTGATACTCGTGCCATCTATACGTCCTTGCTATTACGATGTTATGTTCAATCCATCTCTAATAAATCTCTACATCCGCCCTAATAATTTAAGTAACGAAAATGTAGTCTTTCTAGTTTTTAATAAACCTCCTATACTACCTACGTACATGAAACTATAATCCGTGCTAAGTTTTTTCCGTGCCCAGGAGGTTGTTAGTGTCAAGTTGCCCAGTTTTACGTGCCCAATAGTAGTAGTCCATGCCTTAAGGGTAGTAACACTCATAGTAGCTAGTAATTTACATTGTTAATCAGAGCTACAAAAAAAGGTGCAGCATTAACCTCTAGTCACATGAAAGTTATAAGCTCTAACCCGCTACTATAATGCTCTATCCGCTGCTAACAATGGAAAAGATAGGGGCTTTAATTATTTTTCATATTTCCACAATAGAGAAGATATAGAATAGATATTGACCCCATGCCCTTTATTTATTGGGACTCAGAGTTTTCAATACAGCTACGGAACAAGGCCCGAAAGGAAAAGAGACAGGCAGGCTCGCTCCCCCCTTGGTCTTGGAGGGGATATTGCATACTTCGGGTTACATCTCCCTCGTACGTTGGACAGAAGAGATCGAAGGGGGTTACTGGTGGCATTGATCAACTGCCAGGATCTATGATTTTATTCATCCAATGTAGTATATTGTTGAGGTTCTACAAGGGCTTGTTATATATGTATAATACCCATACCAAGTTTTTTTTAGGTGGAGGTCACCAATGTGAAGAGTTGTAATTGATTCGATGGGGCGAGATATATAGTAGTTGTTGCGGATGGGCCCGGACACTTGATAGAGGTCTTTACTCACGATAGAGGCCTTTACACTAGAGGCCTGGCTTTACACAGATAATCCACCCACCGGGGCCTAATTAATGGGGTTACTCAATGCTGTCGATCCTAGAGTTAATTCACTTTATGCTGGTAGTATTAGTCGAGGCCAGGTTTCAATTCAATAGCCATATTATAGTATTGCCCGCATAGGTAGTTTACAATTACCACCCCACACGTTGACAACAGCCCGCATTCAGTCCGCTTTACCTGAAATACACATTTGCTTTTCTGAAATCCGCATGAAGCACTACGCTTTCTGTCCGTATTATGTCCGCAAATAGAGAGAATTAAGTAATAAAAACTCGGCGAATACGGAATTATATTGCATTGTATAGTAGGGGTTTTATACTAAGTAAAAGGGGCCGCAGGTAGTACATAGATTCCCTACCCATAGTTTTTATTCTACAATAGGTGAAAAAAGGGTTTATACGATTCAGTAATAGATAACATACCCAGAGTTTATAACATTGTAAAAAGAGTTTAAAACTCGGTGAATACGGAATTTCTGCTATAGAAGAGGGGGATAGGTCTTCACGCTCGCTATAGCAGCCTCTGGGCGGACCTCTGTTCTACTATCGGATTGCCTAACCAACCTAAGGGCCTCGTTTCTACTAATGGGAATATTTATTATTGTTGGGGTGGGGAAAAATTTCCTCCATTCAGTTTTGTCGTACTTTTATAGGCCTCTATTGTAAGGTTCCACCCGCTAAGTAAGGATAAGCTCACCCGATAGCGGTTCTGGTTATTTAAAACGAAATAGCCCACCCAGTATCCGCTCCTTCTCCGCGAGCTATATCGTTGTTGAGCCATCCATTCAATTCCCGTTTTATTAAATCTAAGAGAAGGTCAATTTTGACTTGTCCGAAGAATTCACTTTATATACGATTCCAGTTCCTTTTCCTGCTTAAGAGGTGGTTTCCTTCCCTAGGTGGGCTGATTCAACTTGGGGTAACATTGATTGGTTGGTCGAAAAGGTGCTCTAAAGGCTGAGCTGATTCGACAAGCACCCGACTTATTATTGGCGTTCATACCCACCTCCTTATCATCGGATGAAGCCCTACTGAATGTAAACCCATATCCTTATCCTTCCCCGGTAAAGCCTTCCTTCTCTCTTACTGTAGAGGTATACCCCCTTTATATTTAGGTGATTCACTAAGGTATGCCACGAGCTATCGAACTATTGGAAAGTTATAGTTACTAGCTTGGGGCCTGTGACTGGTAGATATACATCTTAGACCCTTGCCTATACATATGATTTTACCCTAGGACCGGAACTACTCCTGCCTTTCTTTACCACTACTTATAGGTCAACTTCGGCCGGAACAACCGCAGCTTTCGGGTTTCTATTTCGATGTGCTGTGGGTTATACTTAGGCAATTTTGGCTTTTGACTTACCTATGCGGGTGCTTCTGGCTCGGATGCTGATGCTTGTGGTAGGAAAGCGGAAAATTGAAATGAAAAAGGCAAAGTGAATGAACGAAGCGCTGTAGGCTGAGCTGTTAGGAAACTATAGCTATGTGGGTAGGTGGTCGGTAAGCATAAGCCGGGGCTGGGACTTAATCTAATCGATCCACTACAAAAGCTATGCTCTTGCGAGCTATGTATATAAAAGTGATGCTTCTTAGACCCGGTCAAGCTAATTAATTTCTAAACTCAAGCAAGGAATGATGAGGAGCGGAGCCGGCATCAATTGTGCAAACCACCACTACAGGCAGCATGAAAGCCAATGGACAATCGCCATAGAATGAATGCAGGATAGTCCAATCACTGACCTCCAAGAAGTAAAGTGAAGGCCCATATTTTACCGCCGACCAACTGGCTCTCCTTCCTCGGTTGATTATCGGCCGGGAATTTTGCTAGTTGTTTGCGGGTAAGCAGCCTTCCTCGAATGAAAGGGCGTGCTGCAATAGGGGCCGATATGTAATCTCGAAAAAAAAGGGCAGAGGCTTAATGGCAGATTGATTACATAAGGGCGGGAGTCTGTATCGCCTATTAATCCATCTTTTATAAAACTTGCCTCACCCCAATAGGCTATTTATGCTTCGGTAAGTGTTACGTGATCAGGGTATAAGTGTTTGTGAGATCCATATTCATATCAGGGTCTTCATGAAGTGTTATGATATTTTAATCCAGATAAGTGTTATGATCTCGCCATGAGGGTATTCAAGGATATTTATGCTTGATAGGTCCCACCTTTTATTTATGAATTTACCAGTTCAAGGAAAGAAGGCCAGTAAATTGAAAGAGAATACATCAGGATAGGAACAGCTTTGGAAAGGTAAATATTCCAGAAAGGAGGCCATGTTTATTAAGGTCATTTGCCATCCTGTAGGCCAGGTTATTTCATGCCCATATTCCAGAGCCATATTATTTCTATAATAGCTATAAAGCCAGGTAAACAGAGAAGAATCTACCATCGATAAGACCAGGTTCTCACTTTTTTCATTTACCAGTCGCTCACTAAGCCATCCCAGCCACAGCAAGCCAGCCACGAGGGAGGAGTAAGTCTGCCTCACCTGACATCGGAAGTGAGTGAGCCAAGTTTGTTTCCCTCTAGCCGTATCTACAATTAAGTCTGAGTTTCTTTCTTGTTTTAGGGTTGACTAAGGCAGGGCATCTAATTGACTTGGCTTTAGTGAGGAAAGTAGCAGGGAAGCTTAAACTTGAGCTTGAAGCAGGGAAAGGCTGGCAATAAGCAGAGCACTGTATACCCCATTAGGCGAGTGGAGGAAGGAGATATAACCTCCTTATGAAGGAGGTGTTCGGGAAGCCCACCCCTTCAGGATTCTGTTCCACTCCAAAATACATAAAGAAAGGGGCCTCACCCTTTGTCAGGCGAGCGGGGTGAGGTACGAACCCACTCACCCTCATGCTTCGGGTGAGCAATTTCATTCCTAAAAAGAATGGAGGATGCCGCAAGCAGGCTCGTCCCTAAAAGGAGGATTTTCTTGCTTGCCCGAGGTAGGAGGAGGGTGAGTAAGGCCACCCTTTCACTATTGAATTTACCATCTATCCAGCCTCTGCCGTTCCGTACTTCACTGGATAAAGAAAACTCATTAGTGTCAGTAAGGAAAGAAGGAGCCCGTCCCATCTGATCCAATCCCATCCGATCCGATCCTCCAATGCTCTAAGTTTGGGGCATTACAAAGGGTAGTCAGGCCAGTATCTATCTATAAGTGAACAGGGTTGGTGATAAGAGTATATATAGTGTCTACGATTCAATGAATGAGTACCCGGTGCAGGCAGCACTCCCTCGATAAACTAAGTATTTGTTTTTTATAGGTGGGAGCAGTAGGTCAAACGTAAAGTCTGAGTGCAAGTAAATACAAAAGCAGTAAGTGTAAACCCAAGTGCCCCAGCCATATCTAAGAAGTCGGGCAGTAATCAAGGTTATACCTGCCCAATTGGCATAAGGTTATTCAGAAGAGTCCCGTCCCTTTTGTTGAGAGGTTCGGAGGCATATTGATCGGGTTCTCGAACTCAAGTTTTAGATAGTAAACTCACTTAATTATGGCATTGATATAAAGAGATAACGTTCCCATACTCGGGTAGCTTTTCACTGAACTCTGAGCCACCCCACACCCCACTGAATTTTCCCCTTTGCGCCAGGGTTAAGCGGATCAGTGAAAGAGGCTTAGTGAGGTAAAAGGTAGAGCTATGAGGCTACGCCATGCCATGCCGGGTCTATATCCTTCCTTCCTAAGCGCTTCATTCATCCAAGTGGTATAGGGCAACCAGGTCGGTATTCCAGTGGGTGGGTAGAAGGGTTATAAGCAGGTCCTAAAAGGGCTGGCAGATAATAGTTAAGAGTGCCCCCAACTAAGAAGCATTCATTCAGTATAGGTAGAAGCAGGTCTATAGATTCAGGTGTGGGTAACTTTGCAGGTGGGTAGCAGGCAGTATAAGTAAAAGAAAGGCGGATGGATTCATTTATAATGGATGAATCGTATCGTCACTCCGGAATAGTCTGGTACCAAGCATATTTCATAAAGTAAGCCAAGCCGGTGGGTGGGTAAAAATAAATAAATAAATTCCTGCTTATGCTCGGCCGGAATAGTCGTCATAGCGGTACCAAGATCTGTCAGGCAAGTGTGATTCCAAAAATTACATAATATATATATAGCTAATAATAAAACAAAGGCGTATAAGAAGGGGGATTAAGTAATGGTATTAAATTGTATTATGTCAGGTGGGCAGTAAGAAAGGTAAGTGGTGAGGTTGTATGATCCTGTCCTTATAGGGGTTCATTGCAGTACCATGAATTCCTCAAGTGTTTTTAATCGAACGCCCGTGCACCCATGCTGAAGCGCTTCCTTCCATGTACTTCGTTCATCAATTTGGCTTAATAAAAATGCTAGTTGTTATAAAACCCGACCTGTTTACCTAAGATAAACGGCGGGGGTTTGCCTTATTAATTTAATAAAATTATTGGATGGTTCGCTGCTGTTGGTTCGCTGATAAGACGTAACTTTACAAGAACTGTGAACTGATAACTGCTTGCTCGCCGTTGTAAACTGGGGCTTTAAGTGAACTGATTAGGTGTAACTAACTGGGTGCGAGGTTCGCTGATCAGCAAGATCAAATCTCTTGGCAGGTAGGATACACTGGGCTTCATAGTTACTCCTACCGGTTAACATCCCTAGTTCTGATTAGCGTAAGTAAGCAAGAGAGATCAACGGGCAAGCAGCAATCGAGCAGGTAGGTGGGACCTTGTCCTATTGGTTTTCACATCCTCCCTGGGTCTTATGTTTCTCTTAATAAAGATCTATACGGGCTATATAAAGATTCGAGTGCAATATAAAGATCTGGGTATCAATTGATATATCAGTCGGGTGGCAGGAAGATATATCTAAACGGGCGGTATCAATCGAGGTCTAAATCATATCTCTGGTTCGATCTCTGGTGGATGAAGGCAGTTCATTCAATGAGGGAAGGTTTCCTGTTTTTCGGTGGAAGGTATCAGGTCAGGTCGAAAGGTGTAGAAGCCCCCAATAAAATAAGTGAGCAAGCATAAATTGTAGCAATCCTAGCATTGCCAGCTGGACATCCCGGCTATCATAGATAACGTCCTGAAATGTAAATCTTCATTAATAAAAAGTACCCCTGAGATCCTAGTCCCCCCTCGAGGTTTAGCTAAATGAAACCCTAAATTGAGAGGAGCGGAGCCGCTCGACCAAAAGGAGAGGAGTTGTCTATTTATTAGGGAGAATAACCCAGCCAGAGAGGGAGAACCACGCCAGAGAGCAAGCAAGGGCCGGATAGATAGCATCAAGCAGAAGCGAGTCGGCACAAGGACGACAACTTACCGGTGGGGGCTGATCTACTACTCTCGGCGGACAGGCAGTAGTGACCGTGTGGGAATGGCGGGTATCATCTAGCGGGAGCTCACTATTGGGGCATAGAAAACCTTTGGCTTTCACTCTTATAAGGCGGAGTGCATGGGCTTGACTCGGAGGCTGCTCTAGTTACAAAGCCTACTTTCTCTTTAAGGAAGGGGAGAAGACTTATTCTCCTCTTTCACTCTATGGCCCCGGCACCTTGCCTTCGTACTCATGGTTACTTGCATAGGTCTTGACCACATATAGTAGAGTACCAGAGTATACGATCCTTCTTACACCTCACATTGACACTTTCACACAACAAGAGTCCCTTAATGAGAGGATGAGAGGCCCGGACCACACGATACACGATAGAGGTCTTTACACAATACACACCCATTTGTTGAGGTTCCACGGAGATTTCACAATATGGCCTATTATTTGGATTATTTCCCTTGTTAATTCTCCCATTAACACACTATAGGAGTAGTAAATAAACCCCATTGGGTTGGATTAGTCCCAATGCTCTTTGCTCTTTTATTTATAAAAAACATCCAAATTAGAAGAAGTTGTCATATTGTCCAACCGCACTTTGGTATGCCCACGGGCCCGGTACCAGGTATTTTGGCCCAGCACCAGGTGTTGTTTGAGATAAAAGTAATTAGATATCCATAAATGAAGCTGCTGCATGGACTGCCCTTATGGACTGTTGTAGAGAAGAGTTAAAGCCGTAAAGTGACTAATTAGCTTTCTCTCCACTTGATCTTATCTATACTCCCCAGCATTTCCATAAGCTGTTGGAACAGCATTTTAAAGGCTTACCAAAAGTAGTTACTAAAGCAGCATTACCTGGGTTTCCAACATCATCAGTTTTTCCAACAAAGGATAGGTTAGTAGAGTATGGCTTTTATATATACGATATATCCAGACCAAACCTCATTCAGTTCAACACTCAGAGGCATCCATATCTCATTAATACTAGGATAAAAAAAACTATTCTATAAGGTTAGAGATCCATATAATTGAATTGGTGGACCGTACATCATCATATATTAATGCATCTATTTAGCCTTTTATGAAAGGAGAGGAAGTTAGGGGAACGTATGGCGGTTTTTCATATACGATGAAATAGAGCCTGCCTCTCATTAAGAAGAAGAGAGGAACGTTCGTTAGGGCGGCGTGCATCATATATTAAGAAGGATCCACTTATGGGGGTACACCGGACCAAATAGTAACTAGGGTAGCTCACTACGGTCTGATACCACTACTTTTACTTTGGAACTACCCGTATGACGTGGAAATGGGACCCCATACCGGGGGCTATGTCATAGGACCAGGACCTCTCTTCTGTCTAAACATATGTTACAAATCCAACTAAGAATATAGAAGGCAAGAGCAGGTAATACACACACCATGCGGACTTTCATATATGATGATATATGCCTCTTTGCTCTATTATTAAAAGTAAGCACAATCCATTCTAATACAAAGCATCAGAACCGTATATCACGATCATTAATGGCGTGGCAATACATATCAGGTTCTTTAAGAATAAGGGGGCAAGCACCTATTATTTTGTCTAAACGTATGGCGGCGCGACCCAACAAAGCAGCCGGTGCGCTCATATATTATAGAGATGTCAGGGTCATAAGCATACCGTCCAAAGGGCAGCCTAATGAATCACTTGCCTCAGAAGCAGCATAAGCGGGACAAGCAAACACATTATTAAGGTATGCTAAGCTCTTCATAGGGCACGGATTCTCTCACTATTGATTTATGGGACTTAACGTATATGGGCTCTTATATATGATGTAAAGCAGCATAGGGCGACAAGTCATAACGCCTTTATTTCGGCATTAGTTGAGGCACTCCTAGCAGCAGTTCCAAGAGCAGTTCCATCATAAGCACCAATTGAACCAACGGCCCAGTATTAGATCCCAGTGGCATTAAAACCAACAGCAAAAGGAGGAAGCCAAGTCCAACAAGTCCGAAAGAAGCACTTACCCGTTAGCCGAGCCCACCGAGGGAAGAGTTATTTATATTTGATTTGATCTATTGCCAGTCCTATGAGAGCGGGGGTCAAAAAGAAGGAAGGAGCCAACAGATTTACCCCAACGGAAGGCAGACAAACATGTGGACGGGAAGGAAAGTTATAGGGTAAGTCAAAAATAAGGTTATACCTTAGTTTAAAGGTTTCGCACTTGCTAAGGGTTCGGGCCGGTCTCAGGAATGAACTGACCTTTCCAATTTGGAGATATCCCTCACTTAATTTCCTCTCATATCTTATATATTATATTATCCCTAGTGGAACTTATGCCTGTTCATTAAACCTATTTATAAAAACAGTGCCACACCAAAAGCCCACACAGTTAGAACCTACCTGTTTATCGAGATATATCCTGCTGCTTGCTGGTCAAATCCGGGCTGGGATAAATAAGAAAAAGGAACTGCTCGAACCCGAGCGAGGCTGGAACGTGAAGCCAGATAGATGTTAGGCTTGAGGGCACCAAACCAAGGCTGGTCGAGTGAGGCTGGAACGTGTGGCTAGAACGTCTAGCGAGACCAGACAAAACGAGGCGGACACTTACACCCATTTCACCCATAGATACACAAAAAATATATATTGAGTTCCCCCATGTTTACACGGAACTATATTTATTTTATTACCCCGTGTTTCCACCATATGAGACACGACGTCAATTACACCTACCTCTATTTCATTTCATGCCTGCTGCTCCTTATAGTTGTTACCCACCTGAAGACCTATACCTGTTAGCCCTCCCTAGACCACTTCATTTATGAATGTGAAATACAGCTATAGACCCGGGATGACATGGCATGGCATTAAACAACCTTCATCCCTTTACCTTCAGTCCAAACTACCTACCCACCTAACAAACTTTTCAATAACTTACTATAATGCCTCCAACCTTAGAGCGTAGCGTTTAACGGACGGGAGGGTACAGCATTCACAGGCAGGCCTGGAATCACATAACACTTGCTCACAGATGCTGCTGGGTAACACCATGAACTTATGGGTTATTGGTGGTCTGGCCGAGCCTTGCCAATACAATATTATTCTGTAATTAGAACCCACCTTCCACCTTAAGACCTAGAACTGCCTTATCCCTATACCACCTTTCCTTAATAACTTATTCGTGGGGACTGCTACAGACTTTATCTTCTAAGGACCGGATGGACCAACCAACCTTACCCCTTCAATTATTGCTTTCACCCTAGGACGATGGAGTGATGCCTTCTTGAATTGATTCACTAAAGCCAGAACTTCAGAAACATGGCTGGAGGATGGTCAATTAATGATAGAGCATGGGTCACGGGCGTTCGGATAGATACAGTATTCACAGGCATTAAATAAACCCTTTTGCTTATCAATTTTACTTTGGGTACAACTAGTGCTAATTAACCTTGTACTGAAGTGCATGCTACCAACCACCTTTACCTTTTACCAACCGCGCTGGCTAACAGACTTTCACTTAGTACAGCCATTGCACGTCCTAACCACCTTGCCTTCATGAATATATTTTACTAAGCACTATTGCTATTGGTTTGCTTATAAAGCACAGGATAGGAGATGCGGAGATGAAGCTATAAACATTTTTTAGTCTCGGAGTTGCTTAGAGAATTATCTCTCCCTTTTTCTTCATTTCCACTTCAGAGCGAGCGAGTGAGATAAGGGAGGACTTCAGGGCGATTATTGCTTTTTAACCTTCCCATGAGTCCCTCCGGAGGCCTTTTGAGGCATTTACCTTCGACAGCCATGTTGATGAAGAACCGAAGGGACATTGAGTGAACAAC
>Ga0233336_1000210_pt1 | contig 10833 bp, 7 predicted proteins | sample GEONDECOMP225_FD_183636 | JGI IMG/M metagenome (GOLD analysis project Ga0233336, IMG submission 183636) | Leaf litter microbial communities from Shasta-Trinity National Forest, California, United States - GEON-DECOMP-225 | ecosystem: Environmental > Terrestrial > Plant litter > Unclassified...
TAACTGCACGAGCGTTTGATACAGCATTCACCAACGTTACATTACACTTTCCGGAGTTATTCTAGGTATCACTATTAACTATTTATTAACTATTGTTCCAACCAAGCCTTGCTGATACGATTCAGTAATTAGCGGGCACCCACACTGCATTATAGGAATAGATCTACCTTCCTTTCTTTTCCTGCTGCTACCCACCTGAATCACTAGAACTGTTCTACCTATACCACTTGCTTCATGAATATGCTTAGCTTAGTAGCTACTGCACTATACCTATCTTATCGGGCCGGGATGAACCAATTTACCCTTACATTCTTACTGCCCACCACACACACTACAATACACCACTAGATACTGCCTGCCTTACTTAGAGTTAAGTAAAGGTTCTTCGGTAGGCAGAGTAAGAGAGCAGCTTGAAAGATTGGACAAAGTCCCTTTATGGGTGAAGCTCCCGGTACTCCCCATTGAATATTGGTCAAAGGAAGTATTCAAGGAAATAGGTAATACTCTTGGGCAGTTCTTGGAGGCGGATATGAGCTTTCTTAAGTCCAAAAAAATGACTATGGCCAGGATTTTAGTGGAATTTATTTGAGAGATGGCTTGGCATCTGATATCGTCATACATAGGGGTTTCTCCTCTTTCTTACAAGTGAGAAACTACTGCAGCGTGCCTTTCAGATGCTTTTGATGTCATAAGTTAGGTCACTTAGCAGAGGATATGGCTTTACCCTTTAATAAGAAGAGTTGGGTCAAAAAATCCAATGTCTCGAGCCCTTCAGCTTACCAGAATCAGGTGGATCTAGTTAATCCTCTTGGAGCTAACACAGAGAAGGTGGACTCAAAGGCTCTTCATGTAATTTATCTTGGAATATGTGAGGAGGATCCTACTACTGGAACAAGTAAAATGATCCTTGAACTTGAAAGGGTGGTCAGCCTTAGGAGCATGCTTTACCTCTGGAGCTTCCACTATAAAAAGGTATGTCTTTCTCTGAACTGGTTCCCTTAAATATGTCTTACAAGGGAGTCGAAGTTGAAGATCTTATTTCTTGGGCTCGTTTAAAAGACCCTCAACTAGCCTTATTTAATGTATATGTTACCTGTAATGTTAATCTTTTTTATCGGGACCTTTCTCTTAGATCCTTGAGCTTCCTTCATATTCCTGTTGAAAAGGATAATTCTTTGGGGAACATTGGGGATAAGGGTGGCCCTGTTTCATGCCTTAATGATTATGAGCCTATTGAGTGAAGTAATTCTATGGAGCAAGATAGTAGATACAATTAGAGACCCCGGAAGAATGCTATTATTCCTAAGGAAGGAGGAGTATGTGGTGGACTAGCTATGAACCCAGGGAGAGAGGTGAGAGGGTTAGTGTTACAGTAAAAATTTACACCCCTGGTGGAATCAGACAACTCTTGGAATTGAGACACCCTTTTGGCAAAATTTGACAGTGAAATGAAGTTTTTCCCCTCAGTTTAGTGCTTGGTCACACCTGTCCCTAGGAACAGGAGCGACCGGTTGCACTTTCCCTAGAAAGAAGAGCGACCTGGGCTTTCTGGTTGCTTCTTTTGAGTGAACAATAGCGACCGAGTCCTCAAAGGCTTAAAAAGAGGAATTAGAACACGGGCTTAAGGGAGTCTCTGAGTCAGATTTGGCATGGAGGACACGTGTAAGGTATGCTTATCATGCATTTTGAGCTCACCACCCTCAAATCCTATAAATAGGAGGCTTTGGGTGAGGAGAAAAGGAGGAAAAAAGCCAATGATAACATCCTTATGCTGGAGAGTTTGAGAACATAAATGTCCTTTAAATATAAATCTATCTACTTTTCCCCCGCCAAAATCTTTGTTATGTTTTATTACATTTAGTTAAGTTTTGGTTGGTGATCTATAGCCTGGATAGTAGATTAGGATTTCATTATGCATGTTTATTTACTGATTAAATCATTTATATATGAAGAATGAGAAAGGTGTTGTTTGTTGTTCATGTGTGCAGGTCTGCATGTGAAGGATTAGCATTGAAGTGAGACCAAGCAGAAATAAGATCCAAGCTAAGGACAACCTTCAGTTTGCCAGGTACCATCCTCTTCTTTGTTTCTCATTTATTTATTGTACATGCATGTTATATTCTAGGGAAGATTAGAATAGGTATTTATTTAAGTTTGTCAGTGTGCTTGACCCACTCACTGAGGGAAGCACATAACTCTCCATAGTTCTGTGCGTTTCCCTTCACAACAGTTAGGGCATGGGAGACGATCTTATATTTCCCGGACACAAGAAAAAGCGACCTCTTAAGTTCAGTTTTGTAAAAAAACTTATCTATTAAGGGTTCTTAGATAAAATGGCCCTCAAGATGATGTTTTCCCATGATTTGTTTATACCTAAATTGTAGAGGGATGGGAAGCTCCTCTAAAAATCTTGCCCTAAAGAGACTTGTTGAAGTACTTAAAACTAGGATTATTATGCTACAATAAATGATGGGGATGGAGGGGTCCCGAGAGGATGGCTTTCCCTTCAGAGATCGTTCGTTGAACTACCGGATTGAATTCATTACAGCCAGAAAGAACTTCTTCAGCAGATATCGTTGAACAACTGCCGGATGGCTGGCTTATTATGGGCCATCAGAGAGTCTCGCCTCGTTGGACGGACGGACCGGCTAGCACTTAGGCGACCGACCAGTCTATTTACTTTTTATAAGCCTACGTTAGTTAGTCACACCTGCTGATATTGATGATTGAACTTGCTGCTTGCCAAAGGTATTATCTTGCTTTATCGCGCTATCCTTGGCCTGGAGACACAAATAAAGAACCACTTCATCGACAGGTGCTTAATCGACTGCTTCATCAATAGAAACCACTGGTGATGCTACTGATGCTACTGGTGCTACTGGTGCTGGATATACTACTACTGGTGGTACTTAAACTGAGAGATAAACTTATGCCGTTGGATATGCTTCAACGTATGCTTAAACTGGTACTGCCTCTCTAGCTACTACTGCTACTTGTGCTACTGATGGATCTGGAACTGGAACTAAGACTAGCTTAGATGCTGGCACTTTCTCTGCTACTGATGCGGGTTTCGAAAAGATATAGATCGAAACCCATAACCACCAGCAACTGGGGCATAAGCAAGGGTTTAAGAACCAATCACGGGGGCAGGGGGAATCCCTTATTCTAGTTCCATATTGAAATCCGTCACCTCGCCCAGATAAAGCAAAGGAAAGAGCAGGAGGAAAGGCATAGGCAGAGGCATTATCCCGCCCTGCGTCCCTGGAAGGTCGAGATCCGGAGCCATTTGATAGGGATTGAGATGCTGTTGACCGAGCTGATGAACTTGATAACCTGGTTAGCCCGTACTTTTATAGCTATACTACTGGAAAAAGGGTGGTAGTACCTATCCTAGGTTCATATAAGGCGTAAAGAGCAAAGGCAGGGCTATCACCTCGCCTGGCATACCTACCAGTTTGAGATCCGATCGTTGGCCTTGAACCAGTAAATAATGTGTCCACATAAGCATTAGTTGGAGAAACAAGAGCACAGCCAGGATCAGAGGCGAAGTTCCACTTCCATGACCATACGTAGATTTGGTAGAGTTCATAGTTCCAGGGCTTCTTACTATTATCACAAGGCTACAGGGCTTCTTTCTCTTTAGGGATGACCTAATCTCACAATGCTCCTGGGAAGGAAAGAGGCAAGAGGAGAGGACGCTAGGGAAACACTAGTTCAGGAAAGTAGCGGCGGTTGCTTACTTCGTGCTATTAGCGAGTGGAGAGAGAGATGGAGAAGGAAGGGGAATAAATATATGATTGGATAATATTGTTTAGTAATAATCTTGTTCCGAATAAACAACTCTGTGAGGTATATCCCTACAGTGGATTAAATTAATACACTGTCTGCAGGGTGGAGTAGCTCCAAAACTGGATGAGGTGAAGAAGCAATTTGTGATTGAGTTCTAGCAACCAAAGTCTGAGCACCAAAGTATTGCAGAGTTGAAGGAAATTAGACAAATGGTAGGGGAGATAGCATGGGAGTATGCCCAGGGATTCCAAGATCTAATGGGTAGGTTAACCTTCTTAATCCATGATATGCAACATAAAGAGTGGTTTCTCAGGGGCTCGCTACCATTAACACGAATCCCCTTGATGCAATAGAAAATCGGGACTACTAGGGAAGCCTTAGAACATTATATGAGAATTGAGTCTATGGAAGGATATACTGGCAACACTAAGGTTGTAGCTACTGGAGAAGCTCCCGAGCTGTCCTAGGTCTAAAATAAAATTGCAGCTTTTACAGAGCAGATACAAGAGCTCACCAAGACTAAGGTGGTAAAGGAGTAGATTTGGTGCACCAATTGTAAAACTAAAGGTCACTATGCACATGAGTGTCCATTGATGTGAGGAGGAGTTGCGCAGTGTCCTCCTGCTAGTCCCTTCCTAGGAAGACCGGCGGGTGGAGTTGCATAGGTGACTTCAGTAGCTCCTTTTAAGTAGACAAGCTCATTATTGATAACAACTCCTTTTGAAGCTACATAGTATGGGGATTATTGTTAAATTTGCAGGATCTATGGTCATCTGCCACAACACTGTCCTATATAAAAAAAGTATTCTTCCATTCTGAATACTGTTTACTGTGAGTTCTGCAATATTGATACCCATATCACTGACAAATGTAGAGCCTTGTAAGATCTGGTTGAAAGGATGGAAAGGACCTCCTTTAGGGTGGCGGATAATTCACAACCCCAAGGTGGAGGTTATAGAGGAGGAAGAACTAGTGGATGGACTGGTCTTGTCTGATGATACAATTTGAATAAGGTGGGACATATACCCTAAGACTGCCCACTTCCTCACCGGCCTAGATGTAATCATTGTCAAGCCATCGGCCATGCAATTGAAGATTGCCCAGATTCGATTGATAAATGTGAGGCTTGTACAAGACAAAGAGCTACCAATTTAGTCAACTCGGAGGCTATACTGAGTGGTTAATCTTTCAGACTAATTATTAATGCTGTGCCAAGGGGTGGAACTAAGACTAGAGTAGATTCCACCAATCCCTTTCCTGGTAGTATTAAAAAGGTTGGCCCTAGTGCCCCCAAGTTTGATGTTGTCTAGCAGACGGCCTTCTTGAGAGATGCTATCGAAATGTTCAGGAATATTTCTATTTTGGAGACTCCAAGAGTTGTGCATAGGCTAGAGGGATGCATTCTAAGGCCTGTAGATAAAGGTCCAAGTTGCAGAAGGATGCAAGTCATGAATTATCAAGGTAAGTCCATTGAGCTAGTATATAGATGGTTCCGGTTATTTTCTGATATCCTTGATGATGAATACTTAATAATAAAGTTGTGCACCTCGCTTAAGACTTTGGCAGGGTTGGAGGAAGAGGATGTACCCATTTCTACTAATCTACCTGAAAGGTGGTCTCATCGAGTAAAGAGAATAAGAATAGGGAAGAACTCCACTTAGATGCTCAGGTGGATAGATATGACATAAAGGATGTGATGTTGGATTTCGTTTTTTATGTAAATATCCTACCCAAGAATTCTTGGGAAACCATGGGGGAGCCTAAGCTGGTCTATTCTCTAATACAGTTGTGTATGGAAAATAAGTATAGAATTTGCCAAATTGGGAGATTGGAAGGGGTGGAAGTGGATTTGGTGGGTGTTATTACAATTGTAGATTTCAAAGTGATAAAAATCATGGATGAAAAAGATCCTTATCATGCTATGTTAGGTATAGATCGGGTCTTTTACAATTATGCCATTATTGACCTAAAAGGGGAAACTATGATGTTTGAAGCAGATGGAACCCGAGTTGTGCAACCCTTTGATTCATATCAGGGACCTCGATATACTCAACCTATCGAGGAGGGTCTTGAGGACACAATGGTAGACCAGATCTATAATCTTACAGCAGGTCGATGGGAGTATTACATTAATACCACTTCAGATGGATTGTTCGGTTGGAGGAGTATCCAGTCTTTTGACAGTGATTCTGAAGAGGCAATGTATAACTTGTAGGAGTGCAACCATGAAATATCTACTAGAAGGTGTGCTTCAGTCAAAACTATTTGGTGGATTGGATCAGAGTTGTGGGATCGTCATGTATATGATGGGATAGAATATGTTTAAGATTTATTGGATAAAATGAGTTGTAGCAGCTTTTCAAAGCTTTCTTGGGGGTATAAACTTTGACAGGCAATTCATATTTCACTTTTATTATATAGCACGCCCTCTACATCAGCTTTATCATCAGCCCATATTCACGTGGACCAAATCAATCGATGAGAGTGGAAAAAATAGGAAAGATTCCTTAATAAAACCCAAATACTGAATGGATTTTTGTCCGAAGAAGGACTTCTTGCGCTACACCTGCAGTTTTTGAGTGCGTCACATTTCCGGCACCAAATGCACATGTTGTTGATGCTTATCCCATGTCTGACTGAAAAGAAAGATATCATCCAACCTATCGGTAGATCACAATAAATCGACCCAAGTGAGGATGGAAAATCTAATTACGAAGGTGCTGGAAGATAGCAGGAGCAAAAACATGTAAAATGTATTGATAAGGGGTTTTGGTAATATGTCTATTTGTACAGTGATATTAGAGTAGTAGTTATAGGTGTGTTCGTGAATCGTATATATAGTATGATGATGATGATTACAAGGCAGCACCCCTTACAGACTTCAATCATTAGTGGATTAGCCCCGAATCTCTGTTCGTTTGACGGGTGGGGTATTCTACATTCGTATCCATTCTCTCTGTGCTTGCTCGAGAGGGAGGGAGGATTACAGCAGTTTTCACCTGCTTGCTCGAACAAGGGTTAACTAGTGCTCAACAGAGGTCGAAAGTATCTACTGATCATCTTTCTAAAACGAAAAGTGTTAATGATTGATAAGGTTAAGCACCACTAGCAGGAGAGTAAGCAACACCAATTTCACACCTCACTAATCATTACCAGCACTCTCTTATCCAGTAGTTTACAGAGAAGACCCCGCGAAAAAGAGTGAAACTTTTTCTCTTCACTTCTTGTTGGTTCGAGTAAACAAGTGTGATCAATCAATCGATCAATCAATCAAGAACTTCACTCTTGAGCAATTGCTCAATCAACACTATATAGAGGAGTAGCGTTAGTGAGTAAGAACAGATATATTACTTCTCCTCATGAGAGTGAATTGACTCTTGTACTCTCATCATCCTTTTTTACTTTTGATAATGATTGCTAACCTTCTGAATTCTTGATGATTCAATTCGAGATCAGATCCTATCAGTTCTTAGTGATGGAAAGTTATAAAATCTGATGATTTTAAATCAAATTATACCGCGGATTGTTTGGATAGAGGTGGTTTACCCGAGTTTATCGATGATCAATACGAGCAAGCAGACCACAAAAAAGAATAAGTTTACTGATCATCATTCATCCCCGCTAAGCCATATAGGTTCAGTCTTATGTAAATGATGATTACATTTCCTATCTTATCTTATGTTCAATAACAAATTGTGTAGCCATACATGGATCCATATTAATAAAGAGAAAGGTTAGAAATCATTCTCAAGATGACATGATTCTATCGAGAATAAAGGAGATATTCTTAGATAGAATAGGTGTGAACTGAGGTAAGGTAATAGTGTTCTGCCTAAGTGGTTGGTAAGTAGAGAAGTATGGGGGGTTAGTAGCTCGATTTGGGATGATGTTATAATCCCACCCACCAAATAGAAATAAGTTCCATCCAGGGATGATTGAAAGTATGTCAATGAAACCTCTTTCACATTTGTATTTGCAACTAGCTAATTCACAAGGTAAAGACCAGTCTTTGGATCATCTCGAACAATGATCTTACTCGTTTTCTGATCACTTCTTTAATTAATTCAAGCATCTCCTCCTCATTATAGTCCTCCCCTTGAGAAGTACTTTAGAAAGTAAAGAGCTTCTTTCCTCCCTCCCAAATCGTCTTATTATGATTTACCTAAAGATGAAGGGGAACTACTACTATTCTATATACACACTGGATGATCACTGGGGCTCATCCTACGTAGAACTCGCGAACTAGAGTCTATCTGGGGCACAGCGGGATATCTGGTGATAACTTCGGGTCAAGGAAAATGATGCGCTCATTATTGATGTAATAACAGTGTGATGAGCCCAATGCCTTTTAGATAAGCGGGCGAAACTGTCATAAAGTCGTCTAATTTTTTACCTAGTGATGACGTGATTTAAAGGGACTTATCTGTAAACTACCCAATATCCTCCAAGGAGTCGTGACGGTACTAGCATATGCTACTTGGCCTCATTAGCACTAGCGTACGCAACAAGGTTCTATTTGTGTCACTTCATTTGCTTACGGAACAGCCGCAAACTTATCTATTAACTATTAGCTTCATGCTTATGGAACAGCTGGAACCTCATCTATATAGCCATGGGGACGTACAGAGCAGGCAAATCATCCTCATCACATCTCACTGAATGTGCATACGGAACTGCATTAACCTTCTCCCTTATCTGTTGTGAACCGCTTACTTTATGCATGTTGTTAATCACCGGTACTAGCATATTCCACCATTTTTGTAAACATCCAAGTAGCAAAGGCAGCAGTAATTTGATTTTGTGGAACTCCATGTGCCCCAGATGCAACCATTGTGCCCCAGATGCAACCATTTGGCTAACGGCACTTCGTGCACACTATAAAGACGCAACTGGGTAATCGTCTATGTACCGGATATACTTCCAGCGTACCGGATAATCATCCATCGTACCGGATTAACTTTAAGAACCTTGCTTATGCAACCATTTGGCTTATCATCATTGTATAAAGTCCCAACCCTTAGATGTTTTTTGTTAGTATAAAGTCCCAATATATGTATATTCGCCCCATTCATTCAGTTTTGTAGGCCTAAGCTTCTTATTCAGATTTTTTCAGTTAAAGCAATCTGTTCAAGCTAAGTTTTTATACGCTTTCCTGCCATACGGAACAGCCGCAAATCATCTTCTTACTTAATATGTGCTTATTTCAGAAACTGCTGGGAACTCATAACCATTCAATTCATTTAAAGGAAACAGGGATGAATCTATTCACCACCCAACCAACCGCTTTATATCCTTATTTAGTTTAGGACCCTACTGCCTAAGATACAATTTGTTTAGGATACTACCAACCGCTTTAGGATACTTAAGGAATCATCGCTCTGAATAGCTTTCTTGCTTCTTAGGATAAAACAGCAAACATTCAGCCCATTTGATGCCCCATATGTGATTATTAAACTGTCAGGAGGGAACTACCTAGAATGAAATATGTGCTTCCTTATGTGCTTATGAAACTGCTGTAACTACCTTCAAAATATAGGGGCCTCTGAAGGGAAGGAAACAACTAAATTATCTTAATGAGGCAGCTACTATGGCCTAGTAGCCCTAAGAAATAGATTATTCCTAGTGTGCCTAAAGAGAAGGGGCTAAAGAGAATAGCCTTTCAAGCAATATTACATATATAAATATGAGCCAGCCTGATCTAGCATAAAGATAAGAGCCCTCCATGGTTCCTAAGGGTGGACGAAAGAACTCCAAAAGCCTCAGTAAGGTGGGAGTGACCTAAGGGTAGAGTTCAGGACAACCCCCTTCGGGCTAAGTGTGAGTTCAGGGAGTGGCCTAAGGTGCTACGCTCTTTCCCGACAAAGGAGGGGAAGGGACCAAAAGGGGAATATAATAATATATCCCTGCTGAATCCCTTGGAGCTGAAGGACTTACCAAGCAACAAATATCGAACTGGCTAACAGGTTTCCTCAATCCAGCTAATAAATCCAGCTAATCATCCGTGTCAAAATCCCTCTCAGAAAAAGCAGCAGACGCAACAGGCAGTTTCTCATCCATGTTCCTAAAGCAACAGGCAACTTCTATGTTAACTATTGACTCCCCGCTAGGTAACTAACTGTTATTGTAAAAGCTCTCTCTCTGGTTGGAAAGCATCTCTTTAGGATACAATAATAGGAGATTGAATCCTAGGCCACCCCACCCTATCAATTTGACATGGGAAAGAACCAGAATAGCATGTCTACATAGTGTTCAGAACCTAACATCTCATAAGACATTCCCAGATCCAAGAAAGAGAGAACAGCTCACGTCCCGATCAGGGGAAATACAAAATTTGTATAGACTTTACAGCTACGTAGTGGTCGTCTATGTCTAGCTGTGAGGTTGTAACCAAGTTGGCTATTCACGTCCCGATCAGAGGACACACACATACACAGAAAAAAAGAACTACTCCCAACTACCAAATTTCTAACTACCCTACTCAAAACTCCTACCAATATTAGCCACCCAATCTTAGGTTGTGGAGGTTTCCCATGATTCACTCCGGGGGCCGAACACCAAACAACAGAGATTACACCTATCCCATTGATTTACAAGGTGATAACAACTAGTAGTGGGCCAGAGAGCCACCAAGTGGAGGAAACACCTTCTTGTCAGGTTCAGGTACGATTTTCGAAGGGCAGGTACGGTATTATTCAGCGAGGGGAGTCAGGACAATAGTCAAGCAGACGGGTGTCATCAGGACATGGCTTGCTTTGGTAACCTCCCCATTCTACCCTACAGGGGCCGCCGAACCAATGAGCTACAGAGCTGAGCAATCTTAAGAGCAATGGTCAACCTTTTAAGAGCGAAAGCAAATGGTGGTTGACTGATTGATAACGGTTTTACGCTACTAAATACCCATTAAATTACAGACGTGGAGATTTAAAATAAATAATAGTAAAAGAGAAATATCATATTAACGTATAATACAGGAGCTATAAAGCAAATACCCTCTCCCCCTTGACGAGTAAGAATTAACAATACCACCTCTACCCTTGAGCCCCT
>Ga0233336_1000211_pt1 | contig 10804 bp, 6 predicted proteins | sample GEONDECOMP225_FD_183636 | JGI IMG/M metagenome (GOLD analysis project Ga0233336, IMG submission 183636) | Leaf litter microbial communities from Shasta-Trinity National Forest, California, United States - GEON-DECOMP-225 | ecosystem: Environmental > Terrestrial > Plant litter > Unclassified...
CTTTCGCTGTAGGTCGAGCAACTAAAGTTCCTAGATATGGGTTCTTCCTACTGGGTAAGCTCGATATCTAGTCAATCATGCATGCGTTGGAAAGCTATTGCACTCACCTTACATATGAGGCGGCTCCATAGCACGATAATTTAAGCCAATAAGTGAAAGTACTTTCAGCCTTTCTTTCGTCCCAGTAGTGAGCGCTGCTAGATTTGAATCAACTGAACATGGGACTGGATATGCTCCTGCTCCCGGCAGAGATGCTGGGCGATATAGTGAAAAGGGTAAACTCGATCAAATACAACCACTGCTACCTGTGCTGATTTTGCATCTGGATATGATGGATCTCCCACCTCGGCTTCTCTTGCCTCTGCTACTGAAGGGTATGAACTCCCCGGATCTAGGCGAGGTGATGGCTTTGGATCTATAGGCTTAATTATTCTCCTATTCCCATTGCATATAATGGAATAATTCAATATATCATGTACCGATGATGGATATTTTTTTTCCCAGACCTCCAACCAAGAAAGATATTTGATTAGCTAAGAGTTCCATTCATTTGGACTGGACTAGCTTCCTCTCCCTATGGACTGCCGCCAAGGCCTATAGAAGAATAAAGCCTAGAGTGAAGCTCCATGTAAATAAGCCTTAATGAGAGAGACTATCCTTTAGTGTAGTAATTGCATTGTATTTTGAAGGGTTTTCCTGATCTCTACACCACAATATGTTGATCTCTCATTTGTAGTAGCGCCTACTAGGGGATTGCTAATTATAGCTCCCGATTATTCCCATATTCCCACTGGATTTGCGGACAAGCACCTACGGACCTTTAATCTACCACAATTTGTTCCATTACTTGTTCCACAAATTTGATCATGTAAATTTACCATCAAACTTTGGTCGGTCCTTCAGCTCTGTGCCAATCAACTTGCATGCTTGCGGCACCGTTCACCACCATGCATACTACTCATAGTCTTCATTCTCACACTAATGAAAAGCAGCTTCCGAGTCTATTGCATAGAAACACAAACTGCACCAACTTCACTCTCCATCAGCCATTGGATTTATGTAATCCTCCCTGTGCCCTGTGGATTGCTTTTTCTCTTTGACCTCGAACCCCTCTTCGATGATCCAACGCGCTAAGGGAATTCATGTTCTCAGTATTCACCACTACCAGTAGGTGCTCCTTTATTCTTCCTTTAAAAGAGGATAACGCCCTGGCAATTAAGCCAGCGTTCTCACCAGCGGAGTGAAATTCCCAGATGTAGCGAACCTGAACATTGCGGATGCCACGTTATTGTATCCTTCTTCCTCATATCAGCTGACTTAAAAAAAAAAGAAATTATTTAATTCAATCAGCTCCAGAGCTAGGAGTTCTATGTCTAGGTTGAGGGTTGAGGAGAGTCCTTTTAGTTAATCTTAGCGGCTACCCTACTTATCCCAGCTCTAAAGGCAGCTACTGACTCGATAGCTCAAGTTGAGTCGACTGTGATTCTTCTTGTTCCGCTGTGAATGGTATCCTTATCGTATGAAGTAGTTTTCCCGGCTTCCGTACCTTCTTCTTAGTCTTCGGCTTTCACTGGATTCACTACTCTAAGTAAGTGAAGGAACCCGAGAGGAAGAATCCGATCTTTGAAGGCTTGAGGGAATAAAATAAGCGATGCCATCGATTTAGCTGTTGGAGTACGGGCATTAGGAGATTAGGACTCAGGGCATGGCATTAGATTAGGGAAATGCTCTTTTGAACGAATCCTAAGAACAATTGGAATGGAATGCTTTCAATGGCCAGAAGGGAGGAGAGGAGTGAAGCCCCGGTTATATGATTTAAGGTTAGGAGTTTCATTGTTAGCAAGATCTCCAGCTATTGAATCTGTTGTCGTCGGCGGGGCTACTTCTTCTTTCGAAATAGGAAGAATAGCGTAGTCAAAGTAGGCCAAGTCGGTAGCCTTTTCTTCCACTCTTGGGAGAGTGCCGGTGAAATGCTTTTTGAGACTTACCCCGCTCAATGGAAATTTCTTTAGGCAAGATCCCACGTCCGAGAGTCTGATTCTGATTTTGCTTTCACTCTTCTCAAGGAAGGAGGCCACCAAACCAAAGGGGAGGTCTTTTACATCTTAGGGAAGCTAGTACCCTAAGGTAACAGCATCAAATCCTTCTCAATGAACTACGATTGAACTAAGGCAAATAAATGAACTTCAAGCTGGGGAAGGGAAGGAAGGAACTGATAGCACTAGTCTCGTATCAGGGACATGGCCAGAAAAGGATGCATACGGGAAAGACATAGATTCCATAGGGAAAACCCTGCATTGGGGGGCTTTAGTTAAGCCTACATCCATTTTAGAATAGGATCTTTTATTAATATTAAGAATCCCGCCATTTACGAATACCGAGCCTGTAGAAGTAGCAAGCCAAGCCCAACCACGGAAGCCAGAAGCAAAGAAAGCTGTTCCTCTTATTAGTTCCGTCGAATCCTTTTGTTCCAAGTAAGCGGTATGGATTCTCCAACCAAGGCTCGTGTTACCGGGATGACTAGTTGAAGCGGCTCTCCATGGATGGTTGCATTTCCTACAAGTTTTGAACCCGTCCTGTGATAGAAGGGTTTAGTCGGTCTTCTAAAGTGATTGTTTTCACTTAAAGGGGGGATTAGAGGTACCGTGATACAGAAAGTGAGGAAAGCTAGCCACTATCATCGGGGAAAGCTTTTTGATCAATAGAACAGGAAGAGGAGTTCGCTAGGAATCTATTGACTTCATGCCACGACGATCTATATGGAAGGGCAGTTTTGTTGATGCATTCCTGTTTAGAAAGATGAAACCTTTTTTTCTTTACAAACTAATCAGATTGTTTCCCCTGCTCCCTTGCTTGAAGGTCTTTCTTTCCTACCGGACGACTACTGACAACTAGCATGAAATAGCTTCCTTGAGAAGAATCACTAGGCGGCTTGGCTTCTTCTTTTTATTCCTTCCCCTCCTTTGCCCCTTAAATATATACCCTAAAAGAGCTATGCACCTTTTTGCTTGCTTTCACGAGCATACTATTTAAGCTTGCTTCTTTCTTGAATCCCGGACTGCTATCAACTAGCCTTCTTGCTTCCCGGCAGTCTTTCTAATATTGATTACTTTATAAAGACTACTCGAATGAAATAGCTTGCCTTGCTTGCTCGCTCCGGTTAGTTCATACCAAATAAGATCTCCTTTCCTTGCTTTGATCCCCCCTAACCCCCAGCGGGTATTCTTAATCTAAATGCATACAATAGAATAACAACTAGGATTAAGATTAAGTCGCTTCGCTTAGTAGAGTCCTGGCTTCCTTAAGTAAGGGTATCCCTAATACGAGATCTGAAAAAGGTTATTAGATGAAGGATTGCATACCGGATAATCACACACTATATAACAGGGGCTATCTTTGCTTGCTTTCTTTCCTACCGGAGTACTTACAACTCGCATTCTTAACTCCCTTTCTCATAACCACTCTAGTATTGATTGATTACCGGCTAAGGACTCCCTTCTTTTAGCTGGCTTTGTGTTTATATAAAGACTTAAAGTAATAGTGGATAAAGACAACTGCTCGTCCTTGCTAGCTTGCAGCGGGCAGTGTATATACATGCATACAATACAAGAGGAACTCCCTCTGCCCTTCACCCATCAAAGTCCGATACAGGAACCTCTTTCTCTTACTCAATGGTCCTTTCCCTCCCGGGAGAGGTTGATAGAGATGAGACTGATCCGGCTGCGAATGGCACATTTCACGTCTTTTCTTCAACGGTAGCAAACTAGTTGTTAAGCGCTGTTGGTGCTTTCCATTTCCTCCTCAAGTCTGACTTCCGTAATCATATTGACTTCTGGTAAAGCTTCTTCACTGTTGAATTGTTGTGGCGGTCGAGCCTCGAATGAAGAGGAGTTAAGTTATCTGGCAATATTCCGCATAGTCTTGGGTGCCCAACCCGTGAGAATCATTTTCAGGATACTTTACCAGGAGTTCGTCGAGCGGGTCTACTCCTTTCTCCCAATCTTCAGTTGTTTGTTCTTTATGACACTGCTCAATGCGGCCTTGTTCGGTCAGTGATGGTGTGCCATAGTGTTTCTCAATGTAATCCCAAGCATCCATTCCGTGAGAATCTTGCTCGAAGTACTCATGGAACGGGTTTTGTGTTGACCCAGCGGGTGCACCAGGCTGTGGTTGACCGCATTCTATCTTCATCTTATGAAATCCTTGCTCAACAAGGTGCGTAGCTCTTTCCCGACAAAGGAGGGGAAGGCACTTTTCGCGGTATTCTCCTACCTCAGACCTGCTATCCATTAATATAAATCTATGAATATAAAAAGTAAGGTATCTAAGTGCATAAAGAGAACACATAACTCCTTCGAAAACATGATGGAATAAATTAAGATACAAAGAGATATATCACTATAGATTTCATTATGCTTTTATTTCTTTGGGTAAATGCTTCGCCGAGGGATTGATCGCTCGATTGTACACAGTCTTGAGCTTCCCTATATTGAAAAAAGGGTGGAATTCTTGGAGGTCAGAAGTGCGCTTCAACCGCGTTTATTATTATCAAGATGGGTATCCTGCGTTGATGTGAGAAGGCCCCACCCAATGAGTCAGAAGGAGTTGGTGCCCATTGAATCAGCTAGCTACCTTGATCCAGCAACAGCGACAGTAAACCCAGTAGAAGCACCAGGCTTTTCAATCTATTTGTTTCAGTTTTTCAGTTCATTCCTGCGATACTAGTCCTTTCCCTGCCTGTATCCTTCCCTGTTACTGTAGGCAGCACGCAATAGATTAACGGGGTAGAGGTCAAGACCAGCCAGCTATTGGGTTTAACGGCATTGGGCATCGGCACTGGGGCCCTTATTATTTGATTTAAGGTAACTTTACTTCAATGTGTAAGGTCCAACCTTATTGGGCATCGGCACTGGAATTTGAAGTTAGTAAAACCCACCTTTTACATCGTCTTCGGCCTTATTTGATCCGTAGGGGTAGGTGGAACTTTATGCAGGAGCACACCCATCTGGCTACCAGGTAGGGAACATATCTAAAGGTTAGTGAAGTCTCCGCTTGTGTTATAACTACCTGGCAAACATAAGTATGATCGGGCTAGCTTTCTTTTTTATGTACTAGTTTAGAATAAAGTACAGGTTGCTTCGCTCGTACGTAACGGCTACAGCACCGCTTATCCACTGAGAGTTTACACCCAAGCACATATTGATTTCGCACTGTACCAGTTGGTGGAGTTACGAGCCCCATCGATCAACAGAGTTTTTTTCGTCCGTTGATATTTTTTTATTTTTCGGTAACAGAGTTTAATTCGTGCTTACGATTCCCTACAGAACTAATTATATACGTATAGGATGACTTTATCAAACTCTCAGCCATTCCTCGCGGGAACTGAACACTGTTCTATATTCATTCTGAACTTCTTATATATGTAAACAATGACTGTTAACTCAAACTATAAGATGCCTGTTCATTCACTCCTGCTACGATGCCAGGTATTTCATAATATATGCCTGGTTAACTCCTTCTAGACGAACGAATGATGCCTGGTCTTGAAAGAAAGAATATGCCGTAAAAGAGTATTTATGAGTTTCATTCAATTATATAAGATGCTTGCTGATGCATGGAGTTTTGATACCCATTATAAGTACGTAATCCATACCTCACACATGATAAGTAATAAATACATACTTAAAGAAACTGCTCTTACGGACCAAGCTAGCCAAATAGATATTCCATCCCTCAACCAACTGCTCTCTACTACGGGAATATAAAGTTCGTAAATGAAGTGTCTAAAGATAGTAGGGCTAAGGAGTAAGGATGGGTAGTAACCATCTGACACAGGCTTTGCTCGCTCGGACTCGACACTAGCAAAGAGTAAATAAAACCCACCCTTATGCATGCCTTCTGTTGAGCGTATGAGCGAAAACCAATCCCATGTCATCCCAGTGAGCGGATGGAGGATATTCAACCAGTCTTCCCTCAAAAAGAAAGGTGAGTGGATGAGTTGAGGACCGCGACTATTTTCTATTTGAGCGCAAATATTATTCTATATGCAGCGGCGCTAGGATAAATGGAGTCGATCTCCGTACGTGTCCTACGCGAAATAAAACTCAGCAACGCTTTATTATTTGTCCATCGTGGTGGTTTATTATTAAGCATTGGATGGCGTATCTTTCAAGTTAGTTGGAAGATAGGTAGTAGGTAGGTAGGTGGGCGGAATGCCTGCTCTCAAAAAGATTGAATATTAAGCATGTTCACTCGGTATCTCCTTAATGATTGGATGATTTACATATGCTGCTTTTATCAAATAAATGATCAATCTAGCATATCCCTTATTTAAGTCGAAAGATACAGCGGGTAAAATGGCATTCTAGATACGGTGATACACCCTAAGAACAGCTATGAACTCAGGTGAATTAGCAGCATTAACACTAGCTCATTGACTGCCTTCAACTAGTTAGATCAAAGAGACATTCTCTCTCCTCAGCCCCTAACCTCTGAGAGAACAGAGACATTAGCAATTAGATTCCAACTAGACAACATGAACACTAGCTCATTTACTCTCATAGTTAGATCAAAGAGACATTCTCTATTTGAGACTTACTTGTCCGACCACATTTATAAAACAAATAGGCTCATGGCGAATTCCGGGTGGTTCCTCGGTTCTAAATAAATTCCTATGTGATAAAGAAGGTTAGGCAGGAAGATCCCTGAATAACCTAAATGGGGGTCTGGCACCAAGGGAAGGTTCTGTTTGCATTAAAGCGCTTGTCCTCCTGTCAGGGTCTTAAAAGTACCATAAATACCCACAATTTCGGAACACAAAGCATTAAGCCCCTTTCGGGCGTCAATAGTGAAGGTTACGTTATCAGGAGAAACAAAAGATGTAATATAACGAGTTATTTCGTCCTTCGTAAGATAAATTTGCAGCCCCATAATATAGTGTGATTTACAAATTATCTTAAGCACCATTGTAGTAGAATCAATTCCACGTATCTGCAGTAGATGCTTGACCAATATCTCCAGATGCACGGCATCACATTTTATGTCGATAAAAAGATAGTGAAAAGGAAATGTAGCATTGGTTGGAATACTAAAAGAAGAGCGACGAGAAGGGATCAAAAGTGTAGGGAATGCGGGCAATCCTAGCATTCTAATTTTGGTTGTCGTAACGACACCGCAAGTGTATTGAGGGAATCGAACCCGGATTTCCAAGGCTATGCGCTTTGGGTGAACCATCATACACGAGTCTCTATTACTTACGTAATAAAACCATTCTGTGACGACAGAAAAGCAGCCAGTTACAAGAGTGTTTTAAAAGCAGGACCCACCCTTCTTTGTGGCCGACGTAATCAACCCCGTTTTGCAATGACCTTCTAGGACCTTATAGGATCTGTTTGTACCCTTCTTCTTGGCAACCGCTTGAGAAGCCATCTGTCAGGACGTCAAAGTGGACCTTATAGGACCTTCTTAGCAATCGCTTGATGGGCTGGCTTGCTGGTGAGCTGGCTTGCTGGCTGGGATGGCTTTATGCACTTAGATACCTGGCTAGTTACCGAAATTAGATAATAAATACATTATAAAAGAAGCAACGCTTCACCCTCTTAGGAGATATCCTGGGCAATCTATAAAACACGACCTAACGTGGCCCGAAAGGACCGGAGAATGGGACGGATAATGTAAGGACCCCCCGAAAAGGCGATGGAAGGGCCTGGCCTCTTAAAGCAAGCTTTAAGCTTGGTTCACCTAAGTGAATTCCCTACCTAGGTGAACAAATGGCCTTAACGCCCGGTTCCTTCCGGTAAGCCTTTCCATTCCATTCTATTTATTAAGTGTCGGGGGTGAAGGAAAGATTGAAGGGGCCTAAGGAAGGTCCGTAGGTGCTTGTCCGCATCGGGCAAGGGCCTACATGATTCTTCAAGGGCGGTCCCATATAGGTTAAAGATTCCACCCACCTGCTAGAATAAATAGAATACCTTTAGCCCTAGACCATGAATGTGCACTTAGTTAGGAGGGATTGCTATAAACCCCCTCCCCCCTTACAAAATTAGCACTGGATTCCTGGATGGATTGGATTTATCACTTTACCTTATAAATTGACTCGGCACTTTAATTCAGACCATACTCGAGTATTGGGTTTGGCTTTTACCTTACCCTTAACCTTGATACCAGAACCCTAGGACGGACGATTGAGTGCTTCTAGTACCTTCACCCAGGACTTTAGACGGGATCCACTATTAGCCCTTTGTTACACACACTAGTTACCCACCTGAACAACTAGACCTTTAGCCCTTTCGCTTAATTTAGAGCTTAGTTGCTGGATGGATATGGATGGCTGGGTGGGGACGTCGATAATGGGTAGTCGCTGCAGGAACGTGAATAGGTTGTTGTCGCTAGTCGCTGCAGTAAGTTAAAACCCAAACTTTTTCATACTTATGAATAAATAGGAATCGGGTGTCCGTCAATGAGTGAAATAGGTGGGTATAGACATTGAACCTCATAGACTCCTCAGGGAATCATTAGGTCTATTTTCACATTAACCCCTGGCTAGGTCTCTTTACTCGATACCGCTCCACGAAGCAAGGTACGATTAAAGACCTTTGGCAGACATACGTGCTTCTATTTAGATTCTTTCAGGTATATTTTCATTATTAAGGAAGGACGGAGTTGCTTGTCCGCATCGGGCAAGGAACCCACCCTTCAGAGACTTTATTACCCTGTGGGCCGGAGTTCGCTTGCCTCTTAAGCCTAACTGCTAGCTCTAAAGACTACTCTGAGTCCCAATAGTTTCAATTATACTTCTAGAGTTCAACAACTTGCCTTTATCTCTAAAAGAAAACTAAAGGTACTACTAGATAGGGCTGTATAGATAGAGCTGTATAGGTACTACTAGCCTCGGGGCTCTGCTACTAGCTTTAGCCCAATTAAGATAAATAGATGTTCCCTTATTATCAATAATAATTAGTATATTAGATATGATATTATGCAAGTATCTTATATAATAATAGGTGATAAGAATAGTATCTTATATAATAATAGGTATATATTATATATGTTCTTTTTTTATATAGAGTATATATCTATATTTCTTTGTAGAGATCTAGATCAAGTAGTTAGAGAAGTATCGTTGGCAATTGAATCAATCAAGATCTCTCCAGTCTGTTAACCCACCCACTGCACTTCGCAATGATTGCATTATATACGTTATCTACACACAATAAGCGCAACAACTTATTCTTCCATTATCTCTCAATAAAAAAAGAAATAAATAAATGCCCTAAGGCTGAGCGTTAGCTCTTAGAATATATTCTTAGCCCTAGGAAGGTCCATACACATAAGACACATGAGGTTTCTTGCTGCCGTCTTTGCTTTAGTCCTGAAGAGAAAAGGTTCAAGGCTGAAGGTTTCTGTTCTTTTTTCGAGGCTTTTCACAATCTGGCCTACGGCAAAAGAAAGGGGAAAGGCTCAATTTGTTTGACCTTACTGGTTCTAAACTAGCCTTCTAAGCAGAAGACAGGCTCTCGCCCCTCCCTAGGTTAGTAGGCTTTTTGTGCTTAGGCTAAAGGTTGTAGGTGGAACTCACTTCGCTGTGTTGTTGTGTACTATATAAAAAGAAAGATAAGATTCATATAAACTTGTCTCCTTAAAGATATCCGACCTTATCTCCCAGATCTTTTTATTGTTCCAACATAACTTCCAAAAAGTACAGGCGAAAAGCCGTTAGTGGCGAGGCCAGTAGTTTATGTTGATACTCCATTTTGCATTCCGCACTCCGCCCACATTACCCATTACCCTTTCAGTTAGCCCGCCACAGACAACTAGCCACGGGTTTGCTTGCGTGGGCCAACGGACGTATGATTTAGCCGTGTGAGATGAAACAATAGAGTAATAAAACATTATGCTGCTAACTGGTATCTATGAGCGTTTTGTATGCAAAGGTGTTGTTTGTATGCCGATCTTTTATACAGCCTTCTGTTCTTTCTCGGTTTCCTTTCCCAATCTGAGAATATCTCTCAGCGTGCATTAGATATGTTATTATACAACAATTGGCTCAGCAACTTCAAAGTACATTGTAAGTAACGGATCATAAATAAAATTGAGTAACTTGTGTTCCGTAGGGTGAGTTCGAGGGTCGAGTAGGAGTTGGAGTAGGGGAGTTTGGAGTTGTAGGTAGTATAGGTCTGGCTGCTATGGCAAGGTCTTCCGGTTGGTTCTAATTTGTCTGTCCGCGGGACCACCTCTATCAAAAGATGTTGGCCCTCAATCTCTCAATCAATCACTTGAATCCACAAATCTACCTTTATTTACCCAACCAGAATTCTATTTATTCCTGGAACGCCTTCTGAACAATCATCATGGATCAAATCTGAAGTGCACACGAAGGTGAATCAACGTCTATAACACGTATGTCCCTAGGTCTATTTGGCGGTAAGTTTCATGTAGTTCGATGTGCTTCGTTCGGTGACAACATGGAGGAACTCAATCAATATCTCATCTGGTAGGAACTTGGTTGGGGCCATCTCTTTTCTCGTCTGGCGGCCTTCCTTTTGTCTGTTGGCAACTGGGTTCTATCCTCTTATGGTGAGAACGATGGGAACTTATATCTCTTGGGTAAGTAACAATAGGGTAAATCACCCCTATCGGGTCTGGTCAATCAATCACTACTCATCGGTGTACCACCTCACACTAGGTACTACATATGTCTCCCATAATGTGAAAGTTGAAAGGCAAAAGTTCAAGGTTAGGATTGCATAGATTGCAACTTACAATGAAAATTGAATTGGCAAGTATCACATCTATACGCAAAATC
>Ga0233336_1000214_pt1 | contig 10776 bp, 5 predicted proteins | sample GEONDECOMP225_FD_183636 | JGI IMG/M metagenome (GOLD analysis project Ga0233336, IMG submission 183636) | Leaf litter microbial communities from Shasta-Trinity National Forest, California, United States - GEON-DECOMP-225 | ecosystem: Environmental > Terrestrial > Plant litter > Unclassified...
CCGCTGCGTTCAAGAAATCAGGTTGGTCGCTCCCACCCACCCCTAACTGATACGGGGTTAGCACAACTCTAGATAGGGTCCGCCCCTATCCAATTCTTATGAAAGAAAGAACCTATAGGCCCGGGGTGGGAGTATTAAATTATGTACCCTTGCAAAAAAGGTGTTAGTCGCTCCTCACTCTATGGAGAATTAACGTCTGCCTCTGTCTTCTCTCGGGTCATGGTTCAAGTGGAGTAAAGTAAATGATAGCTCTAGGCTTTCCCTGGAGTAGAGAGGATTTGATGCCCCATCAATGTTTAATTGAGAAATCAATGAAAGGCGAGGGCTCCGCAGGACACCTTCAAAAGTAATAATAAAATAATAGGGATAATAGGAGGGGGAAGGAGAAATAAGATAGGAGAGGAAAGACTGCCCCAAGCGAGTTAAAGCAAGCGTTGAGGATAAAGGTGAGACAGATAAGGCAAAGGTAAGGTGGATAAGAGAAAATAAAGTTGAAAAGAGAGAAGGCTTGAGTTTTAAAGAAGGCTTGCTAAAAAAAAAAGTATAGAAATAACCCCATCAATCTCCCAAAGGCCCGAAGGGTCTATTATGGTGGAAAGTAATACAGAACCCGTTTAGGAAGGCAGGCCTAAGATAAGTAAGTACAATCCCCTACCGTTAATGTAAGAAGGTAGGCCCACATAAAATAAATCTATAGCAGGTCAGGTAACGTTTCTTAAGCAGATGAGGTAATGTTTGTAGATAAGTTAAGTAGTAATAAGGTATCAAGAGCAATGTACCCAACAAGTAAGATTAATAAATCAAGTATCAATATAGCCTTCGTTCTATAACACTTACTTAATTCATCTATATACTGGGTGGTACCACTATGTATGATGATTATCCCGGCCGAGCGTTGCCTGGCCAGAGAATAATTAATTATAACATACTGCTTTAGGAATAGACCTAAGAGACTTAGTCCCTTAACCCTTTTACCCACTTACCTATAAACCTTACCCCACTTTATTCCGCTACATCACCTACAGGAATCGGGAGCTATCTATGAACCCTTTACCCCCGACCTTTCCCTTGGTACCACAATACCAATCCACCTGAAGAACTAGACCTTTATCCCTATACCACTGAATGAATAAATCGCTTAGGAGGTAAAACTACAGACCTTCTCTTATCGGGTCAGGATAGGATTCACCCAGCCAGCTTAAAGAAAGTATAAAATACAGCACGCCATCACTGTACCCACCTTATTTTTACACCTAGAGAGATCTTTGACCCTACTTACCTATCACCTATTGCTGAAGCCAGGAAGGAATGCTTAGTTGTAGCTGCACTCTGGACGCGCGCTTGCTTGGGTTGGGCACTTAGAGCCAGAGCATTTGTATAAACTTTATATGTCTACAGGATCACTTCAGTGCGACCTACTTTTACCAATTAATGACTACTGCTTTCACCCAACAACCCTTGTTTATGGATGATGGAGTGCCCTTACTCACCACTTGCTGAAGCCAGGAAGGAACGCTCAGTAGGGTAGGCACTAGGATATTTATCCTTATACCCTATGATTCCTTATTAATTCTTATGTATGGGTGGTACCACTATTACCTTCTGGTTACCACATCTTATCTTCTGGTCCGGCCGAGCCTTGCCGACACAATGAATCCATTATAGCGGCATTCTAGGAATCAACCTACCTTCCTTTCAGGTAATGGAATGCCCGCTGCTACCCACCAAAATAAAGATAAGATCTGCCCTATACACTTGCTTCTTTAATCGCTGCTTAGTGCGTGGGGAATATACACTTCTCTTTACAGACGGGATCCACCCACCTTACCCAAACTTTCCACTTACTGCTTTCAACCTAGGAAATGGAGTACCAACTCTAAGCCAGGAACACCTTCGTAGGGGATACTTATCAATAAATCCCTTTACCCTACCTTTTTCTTACCAATGGAGGCACTGCTGCCCAACAACTAAGTTATGAAGCCAGGAATGCTCTGTAGGGGAGGCGCATGCTATGAACCCTCTTGGTTCCACACCGGGCGCACCCATTTACCCAATAAATAGCACCTGCCTTATACCTATACTCATTCATTCATCTGCCATATGCCTTCTCTTGTAGGGACGACGGGATTAACCTTACCCTTACCTTCTTCATACTACCCACCTGACATACCACCTGACATACTTTATCTTTAGGAAGCTGCCCTAGCACCATGCTTGAATGGGAATGCTAGAAAGACCTTTATCCGGATCAGATGCGATCAATTATGCGACTGGGATGAGGAGGTTCATGATACCTTACTTTTAAAAAGCTATAAACTTCCCTAAAATACCTTTCTCTTACAGCCAGCCCTAGCTACATTAGGGCTTTTGAGGGATTGCTAGAATAAGACCTTTGGATACCCCAGCCCACAGCCAGATATACTTTCTTTACCGGCCCTAGCTACTTCAAGTCTTACCAGCTTGAGGGAATGCTTTACAAACCTTTGATACCAGATACCAGCCAAGAATGCACGTAAGTCAGTGAGTCGATCATCTAGAGATCTTAGAAGCCCCCGGAGGATGGATCAGGAAGACCCTTACCCTTATACTTTTAATGCCGAACTACTAGGCTGGCTAGCACGAGGAGAGGAACCTTTCTTTTAACCTGGAAGGGATCGACTGGAACAACTTCTTGAGCAACTCACCCAATCTTAAGTTTTTACCTCACCCTTTCCTTCTTATAAGTAAGGAGGGGGCAGCTAGAGCGGGTGAGGCAAATAAAGAAGTAGCGGGACCCTGGTCCTTGGTCCCTAACGAATTTGATTGTGGGTGGGCCAAGGCAAATAAAAGAAGGGTAAGATTTCAGAGAAGTAATAAGTGGTGCGTAGCAATAGCAGGAGGGTAAAGGTAGTTAGTATACACCTGTCTAAGTGTGTAACCTTGTCGATCGTTGTTTCCCCAGCCTCCCTATTCTTATAGCTCTTATTGGAAGGTAATTTTGCTTTCTATCTAAGTACGGGTACGGACGGACAGCTTCGATACCTTCTTTGAACCCTGGCTTTCTATCTTCATGATACCCAGCATTATATAGTAGCAAGACAGGAAGGAACCAACACTATGAATTATTCCACGGGCCATCTTTGCCCTCTACAAGACACGAACAAATACTCAATATGGGTTGAGGTACCTATCATGAACAAACAGCCTTCGAAACTAGCACTTATGGGGCTTAGACAACTGGTAAGCTCTTGGGTTAGGGGCTTTTATACAGGTTATGTAGCATTTCATAGAGCTCCTACCGTACCTACCTGTACTCTTGGGTCTACCTTTGAGACTCGTACTCCTGCTACTGGTGCTCCTATCTACTACCTTGCTCTTATTTTGGTTACTTAGATATAATTCCCACTTAGTAAACCCCATCTTCCAACTGATGGCTTTCAAACTGGCTCAGATGCTCTTGATCACCTATCAAACCTTTAGTAATTACTCCACATGGGTCAAGGCACCTAATAAGACCAAACACCCTGCCAAACTAGCTAGTCCTTATGGCTTTGGCTGGCATAGCAACTCCCATTGAGACAGCATCATAATAATCCCAATTACCATTATCAATAGGCACTTAGTCACGAGCACCAACTGCTCTCCTATACCGCTGCTTCTACTTATTTTACTGGGTCAACAGGTTATAGCTCAACTGCTTCAATGGATGCTTGGAATCACCTATTGGACTTCTGGCTAAAGAAAGAGCCTACGCGTTATTTCTTTTAGGCTTTCCGCTGTCCGTGACTCGCGATTTACTATATCCATCATTGTCTCTGGTGACTTGCAACTGGCTGTCCGTCATAAGCTTGTAAGATGATTAGTAACGCCTTTATGGTTGTCGCATACTTTATGGTTGTCGCATAAGATTCATATTTGGATTTTTATCTGCAATTGATAGCCCCGCATCTAGATTGGTACACAGAGCATTTTGTCCATTTCATCGAATCATCGTTAGATGAAAAGGGGGGGTTGGAGGATGTTGTGTTGGACACCTGGCCTAGTGCGGTAAAACAATTAGTGGGCGAAAGTATGGAATTTGGTTATGATAAAATATCCACTTAGACCTTCTCAATGCCCGGGCATCCATCCAATGCATTCTTTTCGATACTGTAGAGATAAAATCTACTCATAAATCCGTCACTACGAAATCCGGAACTACGAGAGATAAAATGGCGCCTACTGCATTCGTGGCACCGTAGTACGTGATCGAATAATCGAATTGATCATCCCAAAATGGATGATTTGAGACTCAAGATTCAAAGGGATCAAAAGATACTTTCCTGAACTTGTGAAGGGAAGGGAAAACACAGATTGCTGTGATTATACGATGCACTATCGAACTGAGATCGCTCAATTCCACTCTCCCCTATCTCACTCAAGTGAATTGGTTTCAACAGCCAGCATCTCACCTCTAATTGGTGGCTTTCGCTGTCAACCTTGAAGATGAGAAGAGAGGAGAATCGCTATGAGTTTTGCGTATTACCCGAAGTTTTCACATCACTTAGCAGTTTTCCATTTCAATAGAGAGGTTGCCAGCCGGAAATAAGTGGTAAGACGCCTTGAGAATCTGATAACTCTGATAATTTCGGTAACTAGAGATAGAATCAAGAGCCAAGGATCTAGTCTCCATAGCATACTCTCTGTCTACTTGAAAAGGATCTCTCCTATATACGATGATCGATTATGAGAACGGAGATGATCTGATGCTAAAGCGTAAAACCTGTTCTTTCTATGGCTGGTTTCTGGGTGGGAAAGACAGAATAGCGCCCCATCTGATAACCATGTTTATAAGTGTTAAAAGAAAGGAATGGGATCAATCAGGTACCTCTCGGCATACCGACTGATCCCCATTAACCGGAAAAAAAGGTCTTAATCCTAGCGCTCCTCCCACCTCCAGGAAGGGGTCAAGCTGTGTTGATCCTTCAACATGGGGACAAGCGGTAAATGGGCAGCCCACCTTTGCAAAAACACAGTTACTGAAACGGCCAGCAGCAGAAGATTCAGCAGTTATCAATCTGTTAAATTAAATCAATTTTTTCATTCTTTCCCGTCCGATATCTCCGAAACAAACAAGTGTACATATACCTACATATTTATAGAAGTAATAATCCTGTTATTGTGTTATATACGTAATTATACACCGTGCATAATCAACTAACTTCCATGTTGCACCATCATTTGCACTATGCTCCTTCCTCTAATTTGGCTACTGGCCCGGCTCATGACTAATTCCTTCTTCAGTTGTCTTTGTTGGACTGTGCATATTGGATGGACTTGTGTTGGAAAGGCATCTGTTTCAAGGCTCACAGGTTTCTTCCTTATGTTGACTTTCTTGGCATGGCTGGCGTTGAAAGCTAAGGATTTGATTTATTGATTAGTCCTTAGTACCAGCCCTAGTACCAGCCCCCTAAGGCCCTAGAGATAGACTGCCTTAAGATCTGTGCATTAAGCTCCCAATTAGCCTTTTACAAAGTTCAAGTGTGTAATGATATGGAATAATTTATACTGCGAGTAGACCACACACACATACCCTCCCTGCTGGAGGTGCTAACTGAAGTGCTACAGAATATGCGCAACACAGAGGGGATACAATGAGGTATCTTTTGACCCAGATATTAAAACGAATTCTTCCTTGCTTTAGCTTGGTGAGGGAGGTAGACAAGGCAAGGCTTAGACAGGCTTACTTTTTTAAGGGTTAGGCCTGGGCACATACTCAAGGTCCCACGATACAGCCTATGATTTTAGGGACTGCTTTAGCCTGCAGGATTAAAGTAAGTTTGACTTACAGCAAACACCAGTTGTGGGAACAGCCATAATTAAAGAGGGCTTGTTGGTTGGGCACTTAGACCATTTTATTTACCCTTTATATGCCTACTTTAGTAATGTAAGTTTAAAAACTAACTACCGTTGGTTGAATCGTAAACTGCCTTCTTGAATTTAGTAATTACACGCATACCCCAATTAGGGGAAGGGAAAGGAGCAGCAAGGCCAGCAAACAGCCAAGCAGCATTGGTTAATGCGATTTATGAGATCTGGTTTTTAGCTCTCACTAAGCAAGTGTTCCCCTCTATATTTCTTATTGGCGAACGCTATTGAACTCTCAATATTCCTTATAGGACAATGCATTTAAAATGGTATAAAACTTTCAATAATACATATTTTTTTATTTTAACTAACCATTGCTGCTGTTGGAGCTCTTCACATCGGGAAGGAAGCCTTTCCTTGTCCCTCATCGCTCGGAGTCGTATTATTGGGGGGCCTTCATTCCTCACCAAAGAGGTCAGAGCTACTCACAAAGGAATGAAGAAGCTTTCTCTTTCAAAGGAGGGGAACCTTGTACCTCACTAAATGTAAGAGCCTTTCACTACTAACACAGATCCTTATTAAAAAACAAATATTATTGAGCATGGACCATTGAGGACAAAAATCTAACATCGCCGAGGAGTGAAGGATACGTTTTTATTAATGAAAAAAAGGTGCGAAGCCGCTTGTCCTTCCGAGGGCAAGGAATCATCGCCGAAACTTGTTAAGGGAGGAATCATTGTTACACATACATGCAGCGGATGCCCAGTTAGATGAAACCCAGGCGCCTTACTATAGACGGAATTATTCAAATATATTATGAAAGAAATAGTATATATATATAACTGCTTAGTGTGTCAAATATATGGGCTGGTGGTGTAAGCTCAAATAACTGCCAGTGACTAACTCAACGGACTCATGCAGTAAGTGAATCCATAACTCAACGGACTGAAGCTGTAAGTGAATCCCTGCTAAAAGCAGCTTCTATCCAATTGAGCATCCAAGACTAGTCGCAGTATATGGGGGTTGGGGGACCCGAGCAAGTGCTACTGCCCGTTGCGTGGATAAAGGGGCAAGGGGATAAGTGTATTTCCTGTTTACTGGGTTAATCAGGTAGAATGTAAAGCTTCCTGGGCGCCTGTACTATATAAGGTATTATTATAAAATATAAATTTGAAGTATATAGTATATCTACGTATATAACAACTCATCTATGTGTAATTGTATATGGCTCATTTGTATATGGCTCATTGTGTAAAAGTTCAAAGTGCTAACCAGGTAATAACGTGCTAACCAGAGCATAACAAACAGGTTTTAATGTTCCAGGCCTATAGTGTGCAGGCCTCTATTGAGTTCCAGGTCTCTTTTATTTTATTGCGAGTACCCAGACCTTTTCTGGTTGTAGTGCTACTGGTACAGGTGATGATCCAACGGGAGGAATAAGCCGGGACTACTAATAAATGGGTTTACTCCTACAGGGGAGCCGTGCATACCCGTTCAATCCATAGGTCTATACGTTTTAATATATATATAATATAGCATATATACGTTTTAACATATGATACGCGCATAATGAAGATGCCCTAGGACGAATAAATAAGATTTGCAAGATTGGAACCAAGCTGGCCAAATAAGTCCCTGTATAGGTGTTGGAGATGGCAGGTGCAAGAATCCCTACGGGCTTGATAGAGGTGGGAGGAGTTCAACAGCTAACTCAGGTGTGTACCTTGCCCTAAGATAACTTCGCAATTCTCTTTTACCTTGCATTCTATTCTTATAGGGCAGAGTACATTTACTACCACCCTTTTATTTTATTGCTTTTTTTCCTCTTGCTGCTTTTTCTTTTAGGCTGCTTATAATTATTTTGCTGGTTGTGCTGATAAAACAAACTGATGTTGCCAGGAATGAGGCTAGTTCAATTGGTGTTGATTATACTGGGGCTACTCTGTTTTCTGGTTCTTATGATCCTGGTCTTCCTTTTGCTGCTGGCTCGACTTATGCCGTTGGAACTGATCCTGGAACTGCTGGTTCTACTCTTGATTCTGATTCTGCTTGGAATAATACTGGGAATACTGCCACTGCTGCCCCTACTTATCCTGATTCCGCTGATTCTATTTCCCCTATTGCTTCTTCTACTAATGCTGGTTCTGTTTCTGATTCTGCTGCGGCCCCTACTGCACTGACCCCTACTGCTACTGCTTCTGTTGGATCTGGGTCTTTCCATAAATAAACATGACTTGATTGAATTGGACTATCTGCGTACCTCCCCAGAGTCAGTAGTATACCACCTCCGGTTCCAGAGCCTCCCCTACCCCTAGTATAAGAGCCATGATCCCAGGGGTTATTAGAAAAAGATTATATAATACTTGGCTTTTTGGGGGCTCTATATGAGTTGCTGCTAAAGTGCCTAGGTTCGTTACGGCCCTGTTCCCCCTTTAATTAAATTGCATTAGAAGAAATTATACTATAGTCGTCCCAGTCAGTAAAGCCCGCCAAAAGGTTATTACTAAAATTTATGTCTGGATGTGTGTGATTATCTCGCCTGGAATTGGCTACTCTCTGCCGTCCGATAAGACTATTAAGCAAGCATACATCATATGTATAAGCCCGCCATAGGTGTATTAGCCCTAACTTCTACTTCCTTTTACGTCGATAAACCCGCTGAGCTTTTCTAATTGAGATATGTTGGTTGCTCAAATTGAGTATAGTTGCTTTTGTGTATTGATCGCTAGAATTGTAGCATGTTCCTGCGGGATGATGATCTATTAGTTGAAAGAGTTTACCTTTAGCAGCAGATTTTAGCAGACAGATATCGTTGAACTCCCGGATGGGATTCTAGTCCATCAGAATAGAGCAACCTCCTTGGATGGACGGACAGGCTTCAGACCTAGGAGATATGCTTCCTTTTTTCACACTTGCTTTAGGAATGCTTTGTTAGTACGGGGCACTCTTACTATGAAACCTTTCACCCCTGCCTTACCTTTAAAGTGCATACACCCTATCTACCTTCAGACTTAAGAGCTAAACATGTTAGCCTTAGACCACTTGGATGAATGAAGCCCTTAGTTAGGAGGGAATGCTATGAACAACCCCTTATATCTTCTTAGGAATGAGTGGATCAATCTCTTACCCGTCTTCTATTTTATACTTTTCTTTTCCATACAACCTATTTACCCTATACATTAGGAGTCCAGGTACCGCCTATTATATTCTGGTTCGGTCGAGCCTTGGATTATCTAATTTAGGAGACCTACCCCTTTATTTTAATGCCTGGAACCTCATAGTTATCCACCAGTTCTACTATACCTTTCACTTGCTACTGCTACCCTAGGACGAGGGAGGAAGTGCTGCTCAACCCATGCATGACCTTCGATTAGTAGAAGCCACCGGATAGATAGATGGAAAAATTAGCCGAGAGATAAAGTTTCCTTGTGGCCTTGGCTTCAAATTCTAGGCTTATGTGGAATGAATCGTATAGCCACTGACTGCCAGTTGCGTATTATCCTCGAATTGTGAATCAACGTAAGTAAGCATTATCATTGCATGCATTCCAAGTCCCAGAGTCACCTCATATCGCGGCACCATGTGATTCCAAGAGAAAAGTAGTATTGCTAAACGCTCCCACAACTGGACTTAGCAAACATAAAGCGAACATCATACGTAAATCATACGGGCATAATGCAGAAAGCATACAACACAGAAAGGCGGACATCTTCGGGAAAGGGGAAATCAACAGGAAGGCGTGATTTCAAAACCAATCCATGATAAGAGGATATTTTAGGCATATGTTAAAAAGGTTGTGTCATCAGCGCCACTCATGGATGTGGTCCGTAATGTAGGTGGCAATGGGTTTACGACACATAGTAAGGATCTCGACCCCTGTGTCATGGCAAACTGGTAATTGGAAGAAGGTCAAGAAGACTATGGCAAGGGAAGCAAAGGTGGTCTGGGTACCAAACGGAAGTTCGAAATACCATTTGGCAGAAACCCCAGTGAGGGTTCATTGAAGCAACCTAAGCCTAACAGAATCTTATGTGATGTTGTTGGAGAAACACCAGCCAGAGATGAATGGTCATCACATGATTGACAGGGTCCACCCTGGGTCGAACCTCAAACTTTAGAATATCCGATGAAAACATGGTAGGCATTGTTGGGCAAGTAGCATCATGTTGGATAGAGTTGCTAATACACGAAAGGTCTGGAAGGTTCCAACTAGCCATGAATTATAAAATACTTGGAACAGGATTTTATGAGGGAGACATGGAAAGGAGCTTTGGTCGGCCCCAAAAAAGAACATGTGAAGGTGCAGTGCACAGAGTTAAAGGGGAAAGGAACTCCATAAGACGGAAGAAGGAATTTAGGTGGTGACCTGAGGGACATACATACTTGGGCCGCAGGCGCAGAGACGTTGGCCGAGACTGCGGACTTAGCTGCCACTGCGGAAGCCTTTTAAGTGCAAAGTTAAGGCATTTATGTTTGAAGATGCTTTTGAATTCGGTCCCGTTTTGGTATTCACACCCTGCAGAAGCCCAGCCCACGGGGGAAGCAGATCGAAATGGCAATGAAGTCGGTCCCTCCTACTCCCTACGCTTTTTTCTCTTTGTCAAGAAATTTGATCTGAAGACTTAAAACAAACAGAGGTTTCGAGTGTTGGCTGGGTCTTACCTGAGCCCGAAGAGAGGAGGACCTTACCTTCTGCTCAGACTTTGAGGGGAATAAAGAGGACGTTTGAACCTACCTACTTTTAAAACCCATTTCGATGTGATGCCGCGGCGTAATTACATATAGAAAGCAATGATATTTTTTAGTTCAATAAATAGAATCTGATAGTTTTATGCTCAAAATTGAATGGATCATACTCAACTCAAAAAAAGAGTTTGATTCTAGATGCATCAAGGTTTATTTTATTTACTTAAAATCAAAATTAATGCGTCCCAGGGCCCGCCAGATCGT
>Ga0233336_1000215_pt1 | contig 10755 bp, 3 predicted proteins | sample GEONDECOMP225_FD_183636 | JGI IMG/M metagenome (GOLD analysis project Ga0233336, IMG submission 183636) | Leaf litter microbial communities from Shasta-Trinity National Forest, California, United States - GEON-DECOMP-225 | ecosystem: Environmental > Terrestrial > Plant litter > Unclassified...
CTGTTGCTGACATTAAACCCAGAAAAATACCTGGATGAATAAAAAGAGACACGGGATTGGAAACAGGTTGAGCAGGTAACAGGCTATGTGAAAAGAGATGGGCTAACTCACTAAGGGCCTAACCTGATTTCCATATTGTATATGACCCTCTTGTGTATTGTGTAAAGACCTCTATTGATATACCAGGCCTGTCATAAAGGTAGCCGACTTGTTGGTTGGGTGAATTACCCAGTGGTCTCGTCTATGCGTGGCAGGTTCTTTATCTCGGGTCTAAAGCGGTAGCGCTCCATCCTCATGGGGGCAAGCGGTAGCGATCATCATCCATCATTCATTGAGATCATTGTAACTATATTTGTGTAACCAAGCGCGGGGCTATTTAAACCAGCAGGCTATTCTTTAAAGCCCTTTCAACAGGGTTATAGGGTTACTTTTTGCACAAACAAATCTAGCCATAGTCTCCATTCTAGGGTAAAAATGTTTTGACCAGCTCTGGGTTTCATTTATTTGATCTTGCTCGCTGCGGGAGGAAGGAGCCGAGTAATTGCTTGCTAGGATAAGCCGCCTGGGCGGGCTTAGAAAAGAAATGAACACGGGGTGAGCTTACTTACGTGCTTGCTGGCTAGCTAGACCCACCCAATAAAGTATGCTTTGCGAAACAAGAGCACCGACAACTATATGAACACGGGACACTTCGCTTCTGGAAGGTTTTCCCCTAGTCAGGCGAGCGGGGTGGGAGAATGAAAGAAACCGAACGAACTGGAAACCTGGGATATTATCTCTTGATACCTGCCTGGTATATTCTTTATTGATACCCACCCGTATTGATATCTATTCTTACCGAACTGGATATGCATAACTTGCCAACGTTTTCTTGCTTTCTCATTGCCCCATTCCATACCCGAGATAGAAGTTACCCATCATATGCGAGAGGGATATAAGTCCCCCTCAATCCATACCCAAGATAGAGGCTTACCGGGGGGGCCCAGATTCCCTTTACCTGGGGAAATCCCAGGAAGGAGCAAACTAGGCTTGCCATCGGTGTATAGGAGGGAGCACCGACCTTGTCACCTAGTTTGAGCGATCCGACCTTACCCAGATAGCAATTGATTTATGGCCTACCTAGTTGGAGTGACCACCTTACCTGCAACCTTCTCTTTTTCCTTTCTTTCACCTTACCCTCCTCGTCAATGGATCGCTGGCTCTTAATCATCCCCGGCTTGCTCTTAATGGCGGGTGGACTAGCTTGCCATTGCTGCTAGCTTATTTCATTTTCAAGCTAGCTTTTCTTATTTGCTGCCTCTACCATTGCTCTTGCTCCCCGATATCGATCTAGACGTGTGAATGGAACATATGTATGCTTCATCAACCGAATTCACTTCAACATCTACTTAATTGGCTGAACCATTTAAAGGGACTGCTTTTAGATCTTTAACTATGCAACTCGTACTGCCTTTAAATCTATTTCAATTTAAAGGAAAGCACTTCTTGAAGAATCGATTTACAATAACATTCATTACGTTAGCTTTTGGGCCATTTCTTAGCCATTTCAGAAAATTTTGACCTTATTAGTGGAACTGATAACGCGCAGCGTACCTTCTAGCACAATATTTTCCACTCCAATAAAGTATTATAATGGATACACAATGAAAATCCCCTTCCACTCGACTTCTCGCCTTACCTTAGACTTTGTAAATATTCCTGTAACTCCATACCCCAATCTACCCTTCGTTCTATTTCCATTCTTTTCCATACCTCTTTTTGATTTTATATTTCATTTCATTCTCGGTCTATGGGCCCTTGTATGCATGCTGTGACAGTTGTGGGAGCAATAGTTCGGAGGTGCTGGGGATCCCGGTCCAACTTATGCTGGGAATCCTGTTTCAACAACTAGGGCTGATTGGAATGATCCTGGAACTGATCCTGGGAATGAAAATACTGGTTCAATTGGTGCTTCTGGCTGTTCAACTGGTTCAACTGATGCTCTTGGGAATGATGACCCCTTTATTGACGCTGGTTCAACTGGTTCAATTTATGTTGGTTCAACTTATTATGCCGGGGATCTTTTTGCTGCTGTGGATGCTGGGAATGAAGCTGGTTCAGCTGTTGGAACTTCTCCGGGAACTGATGCCAGGAATTATGCAAATTCTGCTTGTTCTAATGAAGCTGGGGATGATCCGGGTTAAACTGATACTGGTGGGAATGAGGAATAAGCCGCTTCAATTGCTCTTGGAAATGATCCTGGAACTGAGGACCCCGGTACTGCTGGTCGTTCTGCTTATGGAAATGCTGCTTTTGCTGCTGGTGCTACTCTATTTGCTTTTCATTTTGCTTCTTCAACTGCTTATGGAGATGCTGCTGGAAATGATCCTGGGAATAATGCTCTTTTTGCTTCTCTTGGGAATCCTTCAATTGATGTTGGTTCAACTGATTATTCAAATGCTGGGAATTCAAATGCCGGGAATGAGACTGATTCCACTGGTGTTAATGGGAGGCTTGCCGTAATGCTGCCAGGGATTATGATGATGCCAGCTCGATTGCTGATGAGAATCCTTTGGCTGCTTGTGCTGCTTGGCCTGCTTTTGGTTCTATAATAATGATACTGCTTGGAATAGGGCTGGTGCTGCTGGGGATGATTCTTCAACTGGTTCAAATGGTGGTTCGACTTAGAATGTTCAATTGCTTATGGAAATGCTATCGGGAATTCTCGCAGTCCCAGCATTTTCTAATTCCAATAAGCAGTTTCAGTCGCAGCACTCCCAGGATCTTTTCCAGCGACATAAGAATGATTCCTCCCAGCCAGCAGCAATCCAATCAGCAAATGACGTATATAAACGGATCTAAAGCAGCAACAGAAGAAGATTCCGTTCTAAATCCTTCTATTGGTATTATTTCTTGCATAATGAGGGTTGGTAAGGGAAGAATCCCTCTCCTAGGGTTAAGGCAGTAAGAAGGGTAAGGTAAGAGTAAGCTTGCTTGATTGATCCCATCCAGAAAGAAAGGGAAATAGCGGCACAGCAGTACCCACGCACTAAGCGATTAATTAAGAAAGTGGTCTAGGGCAGGTCTAGGTATTAAGGCGGGTGGGTACAAGGGGTGGGTAGGAGAGATAGACTAAAAGGAAGGTAAAGAAAAGCAAGCTCTCCTCTGTCTGAAGCAGTAGGTAATCCTGAATTTCATCGATAAGGCTCGGCCGGACCAGAAGTTCATAGTGATACCAAAAGGAATTAATAAAGGAAGGCAAGGTCCATAGGGTAAATATACTATAGTGCCTATCTTACTCGCCCGGGAGCCTCTCCTAGTTAAACCTCAAAGGCTTCTTAAGTTGTGGAGTTTAAAACGGTCTCATAGTACACATCTAATTGGCAAGTCGTTTCCTTTCTTTTAATATATAGGTCCCCAAAAAAGAATAAAATCACCAATACCAGGATAAGAGTCCGACGTCACCGTTGCAGTTCCCAAGTCCGAGTCACCTTAGTTCCCTTTGAAGGAATAAATAGCACAAAAAACCCCGTCCTTATAATCCTTTTTTTCCTAAAATTGCTATGGATCAATCAATGAGAAAGGTATAATATAAATGAATAACTGGGCTTAGCTACTTTCCTTGCCACTTAATAGGCAAGCTGCTGGACCGATATACTTATGAAAAGGGGGAAAAGCTTCTTAATATACGAAAACAATACCTCTCTCAAATCTAGTTGGGGTTTGATGGGATAGTTCAGGTATATTAATAACCGGGACCTGGACCCATTCTTGGTGAAGATAGAACCGATCTATCTAACCCGATATAACTATGAGAGATACCTTAGTGATTAGGGTCCGGCCCACCCTGGCGGGCCACTTTTGCCTAAATCGATGGGTGTTGCTACCGCTGGGGGCCAGCCAATGAGAGAGATGGTCTCGTGTTTTGGACGCGTCGCATCGTATCAGATTTTACCAACCTAAATATAACAAAAGGGTCTTGCCTTTTAAATAGACAGGGGGTAGTTTTCACAGGATAGGTGCTTTACATCGCTGGGAGGTTTTTGCCATAAGGGCAGAGAGCCAGTGATCATTTCCGGTAGATTATAGTTTATGCACTTGATGCCATCCCTGGTAGTAAGCCTGTAATCTTTACCAGTAGTCCAACGCTGGTAGTCCGTCGATCAATGAGTCATAGTCGAGCCAGGTAGCGTTACTCGTGCGATACAAGAGTTTATCTGGTAGGTGTGGTAATCCAGGTGGCGGTCATCCGATCCAAGAAGAGTTGATCCGATAAGAGTCGATGCTGGTTTAAATAAATAAACTGATGAAGCAGGGCCCAAGGGCTGGTTGAAACCGTGATGCTTACTAGAAACTGTGGTGGCTAAAAAACGGATGGCTTTACGCAAATCAATCGAAGCTTATAAAGTACGGACCTTCTTGATGCTTGCTGGCTGGATTCATCGAATCGAAAACACACTCGGTTTAAGGCGAGCGGAAGGGGGTAGAACGGGGTTTACCAGACGGCCAGCGGCGGGGACACAAGTGAGTTAAGTTGTACCATTTAAGTAAACTTAACCGAAAGAGGTGCCTCTTCACGTAAGACCCAAGAAAATCAAATGATGTTCTCAGTATTTATTGAGTGGGGGGAGGGCAGAGCAGGGATATGATATGGACTTGGATTATCTCATATAGAATGCAAGTTACCGCACCTATACCTTAACAGGGGCTTTATTCAAGTGGGCTATACTCCGTTGGGCTACCCGGCTGCTCCTGGGCTACTCTAATCCAATGGGGCTTGGCTACCCCGGATTATACAATCCGCTGGGCTTTTCAATAGTGGCTCCGCTAATTACACTTGGCCCCGCTAATACAATGGTGGTGCGCTACTCTCTTATCCGCTGGGATAGGCTTGACTGATCGAGCTTATCCACTTGGCTTGCCTAATAGACTTTATAATAATACAATGGGCTCCGCTAATCCACTTAGCTCGGCTAATTGACCGACTGATTGACTCCGCTTATCCAATGGCTTATAAACTGGAATAACTCTAATTGGCTACCCCGAAAATCTACTGGAATGGACCCAATTGGCTCGGCTACCCGACGACCGAGCTTGGTTACTCAGACTGCGCTATTTCGACTGAACTAAGCGACTGCCATATTTGCTAATCGAATCGGATCTAATTAGCTAATCAGGTTAGTTACCGGGATGGGGTAGATACGGTTAAGTAATAGATAGCACTTATAAGTCAGTAGAGATAGAAACTATATTCTTCATCAAACCTTTCTCATAAACTATACGAAGTGACCCGTTGACGACTGGTTGGGTGGGAATAGATAAATAAAAGTTACCTTACCTGTTTTATTTGCCCAGTTCAGTCGTGTTCTCCGTTACCAGTCATGATACACCCCTATAGTTCAACGTTCGCAGGAAGGAAAGGATATTCTTTGTTTGTTACCTTTTATCATCCCCCCGTCCCAACAGGAAGTTGTAGTTCTATGCGCGGGAACTTTTATATATTTACCATTCCAGAAATGGAGGTGGCTATTATACACGTGTGTTACCTGTTTCTCCCAGGAAGGTTGTTTTTATTCTATTCTATGTTTGTTACCCTTTTCTATTTACCACGTGACCTGGAGGGGAGGTAGGTAATACCTTTTCTTATTCTGTTTGGATATGCAGCTATATAACGCTATATTTTTGGAATTATATATATAATAATAATAAATAATACCTATACCCTTTATCCTCTGCCCTCGAGACCTCATCTCAGACTTACACTAAGCAGCCTTACTTGGGTACCTCAGGAATCATACCTATGCCTTGGAACTAGCCTTTCAAACCTATGCATCTGACCTACGCCTTGGGAACTTCCTTAAACTCTGCCTCATCCCTACAGCCTTGGTGGGACTAGCCTTTTTAACCTATGCACTTGTTGAACCATTTATAAATTAAGATACTGTAGTATAACATATCTAGTTGATCTTATTGTTAGTTCAGTTTATTCATAATAATAAAGAAAATAAGGCCTAGGTAACGGAAGCATGGGTTAAGGCACCATCTGAAAAGGCTATACAAGTGAGTCAAGTGAAAGCCGTCCCTACATACAGAGCCCAACTACATCCACCACGCGCGTTAAGCTCGGATTGAAACATATACAAAGGATTAGAATAGGGGATTCTTAAGGCTTCAACGACGAAGGCCAATAGAAAGTGTAGATTTAAAACACTTACAAATCACTTATCAGAAGTTAGGGACGGAGTGGATAGATTAGATTGTATGCGAGGCCCAATCGGGGATAGTTAGAGTACATAGGTCAAGGCGGGGAGTGAGCGGTGAAGCACGAAGTCGAAGATCCTCATCTTAGGCACCAGGCACGGAGTGGCATTTTACACAGAAGCGAAGGTAGCTTACCTAGCCAGATTCATGCATATCAATCTATCATCTGGATATGTCATATAGTTATTGCCCTTCATAGGCTACCTTTTAACTAGTTAAATTACCAGTTTCAGTTGCTAATTTAAACGGTCAATGAAGCATTCGCAACGATGCGCAAGCAGGCTCGACCACCGGGAGAGGAATTGACTGGCTATGTTTGGTTTTCCTAACTCAACCCAATTCCTAGATTGACAAATAGTCATTTCTGAATATCTATCACGATTATAAGCAACTGCAGAAAACTAACTGGAAAACCAGTACTAACCCTCTACAAGCTTCTTTCCACACCTCACAAACACTGGACCCAAACAAACACGAGCAAGCAATAAACAACTTTGGGGAGGATTTCATTTTAACCTGGTTAAAGCCAGGAATAAACGTGTTCAGAGAATATTGAAAAGCTTGGCGAAAGCTATCCATCCATGTTTACACACTATAGATACAGGGCCAGCATATCCCTTGCAGGCCTACTTCCTAATTGATTAGTTAAGTATAAGGCTACTGATTGAGCGATAAGGCCTAAGAAGACGGGTTGTATTGCGACTTCCATATGCCCATAAAATGCGCCCGATTAGGTAGGGTAATCTTTTAATTAGAATTTATTACTCCGCTCCGCGTTCTAGCTTTAAGTATAAGTGTTTGGCAGCTTACCAAGGGATCGGATATAATCCGGATGAAAGCAAGAATTCCTACTGGGTCTTATATCTTCCAAACTGAACAACTTAACAAACGATGTTTTATCTTCCTTTGCCATGTAAAAACTGGATGAGCATGTTCAGAGTAATCCTCCATTTATTGTATTAAATGAAAATTTTAGATTGCAACGTATATAATGATAGTATGGTAAGAGTGGTGGTGGGTCCGAGGTACGAGGGGTTTAAAATGATTTATCCCTCCCGCGGGGATAATTAAGTATATAAAAGGAGAGCATAAAAGCCTGCCTTCTAAATTATGAAAACTTCCTCCCTACTCTACTATGTGCTTCCAAAAATATTCATAATTCCGGGGATAACCTAATTGCCTTGCGGCAGCCACTAATTAGTGTAGTTTTCAAAGAATAAATTTGACTAATACCAATGAATCCTCTTGCTTCGCACCTTGCGGAACTCAATTTAATTCCCTTACTTTTTTGCTGCATTTCACTTTTAAGGTCCTGCCTGTGGCAGCCTCATACTTTTTATCTATTCATAATTATAAGCTATTGAGTGCCCTATTGACCGGCTATAGCCTCCCTCTGCTTTCACCCTCAGAAGGTCAGATTCTATTTTTGTATGTCATACGTATTTTTGGCTTGATAAAACAAACTTGGGTGCTGGTCCCACTAACTTTAACTTGGTTATTTACCAGTAGAGACGGCTGGCTATATATATATATCAGTTCGTCTACTTCGTTCCTCCTTGTGCTGTTGGGAATTCTGCTACTTAAACTGCTGCTGCCTTTGCTGGGGAGCCCCCCTATACTGGTGCTCCTTCCTAATGATAAGGCTTATTCAACTATGCTCCTTCAACAGCTTATAATGTTGGTTCAATTGCTGATGGAAAAGATCCTGGGAATATAATAAGCCTTCCTTTATTGCTTATAATCCAGCTAATACAGCCCTGTAGCTCCCGCAAGTAACAAAACTATTGTATGCTTTATTCCAGCTCAAAAACTGGTTCAAACGTTTCGTTCGTGGATGGTTCCAATGTGTCATTTGATCATGTTGGTGTTGGGTTGTTCAAGGACTCATCTCTTATGGGTACTTTTCATATCCCTCCACCAGTACGTTATATAGCCTCTGAGCCTATTTCTACGACCTCATCAGTGGTTGATTCAAACATCGTTCCTATCCAAACAACGGATTTTGTGGATAGTTAAGCTTCTTTATGCTCTACACCACTCGATCTTGGTCATTTTGAGGAACCATGGGTCCTGCTAGCTCCGTTGCCCTTCAAGTCATAACCTATTTCTTTAGGTTCATAACAGCCTTTGTCCGCAGTTGAAGCTGCTTATCCAGCTATTCAAATGGCTTCTGCAGACGCGGAACAGAAACTCCCTGTTCAGGAGGAGTATGATCCATTTACCTCGCCTATCTGGGCATTCAATCCTACCAACTATTATGACTTATTAGACATGGTCTGGCCTTCAGATGAGGCTATTCTAGAGGCGTAGACTAGTTCTGAACGTCCATGGGAAGATATGCATCATCGATCTTATTTTATTCCGAGTTGAATAATTTGGGTGGGGGTTTAGGCAAAGGATTCCATTTTCACTAGAAGTGTTGATTGGTGCCACAATCCCATTATTATGCATTGGATTTGGGGACTTTGGTTGATCATCTCAGCAATCCAGTTGGTCTTTTTATATGTACTGAGTTGTGGATCCATTGTGTATTTGGTCGTGGCTAAGATGTTTATTTTACATGGTCACTTTCTCTTTTTTGTGTCCATGCTTCTTTACATCTTATATCTATATATGGATCCGCAGTGTACTAATAATATGTATCCCAATAGCTAAAAAAATCCCTGTGATGAATAAAAGCGAGTACGTGCAACAAAGCTCCATCACTTTATTGAAGTGCATGAGGTTCGGCCAGAGGGGCCCTTCCTATTCTCGCTAATAAAATATTTTTCTGTGAACTCAGGGACACATAAAGCTACTCACAGAGCTACACATAGAGCGCCTGGGATGCCGGTTTCACACGACTAACCTTGGTAAAATCTCATTAGCATTGTCATTGTATGATAGAGCAATTATGTTACCTTTCGAATGCTGAAAAGCAGTTCCAGTCATGAATTATATATGTAATTATGTAAATGCTTTTCATTCGTTCAATTATTGATTCTACAAGTTCCGTGTTCAAACTGAGAACCACGTCTTTTATATGTAATTATGCAAGGACTTATCACTTGCGCAATTATCATGTACAACCGGATCTGGCTCTTAACTGAGAGTCATTTCTTATATATGTAAGAATGCAAGCATTAATATGGATGAAAATCCGGTGTGTTAATATAGAGAGAGAAAAGCTTGGAAAGGGTATGTTATATATATATATATAATAACATAAAGTTTCATGTGCGGATGATGCATAGTAAAACTGATAAAATGCAAAGTCTTTCATTCAGCTTCTTGCCTGGCGGGCTATCTTAACTATTTCTTTCCTTCCCCTCCTTTGTCGGGAAAGAGCTCCGCACCTTATTTAAGGGCTTTACTTACTTATCGGGATAGATTAATTTACTGGCTAACTTATGCCTGGATAGGATAGATTTAGTTTACTGGCTTGAAATCACTTGCCCTTCTACACGTTCGCTTTGCTCACGTGATCTTCCTGCCACGCTATAAAGGATAGAGTGAGTTTACTGACGGGGCAGGACAGGGTTTGCTCCTAACACTCTTGCTCCTCTAAAACCATTCCCCACTAAATAGCATTAATTGGGGTTCCTCTCATTATAATTCGGGTTGGGGTCTCCTTCCCCTCCTTTGTCGGGAAAGAGCTCCGCACCTTGCCTGGATCTATTTACTGGGCAGGGAGGGCACCCACACCTGGACCTGGGCAGTGCGCCCACACGAATAAGTACCACATTTACGGTCGGGATATTTTGATTGGGCTTGTCAAGGTCCGGAGGGCTTGTCCTTTTGAGGGCAAGGGGCGAGGTACGAGCCGCTCGACCGTAAGGGAGAGGGTTTTAACGCTCGACCAGACAGCCCTGAGCATATGAACCCCCCCCGGTCACATTCATAGAACATATGGCAAACAAAAGGGTAAGGAGATAGCGTTCGCCACAATCAGTAAAGCAAACGTTTAAGTTTAAGTAGTTTAAGTAAAGGAATATAGCCAGGTCCGGCCGGTATCGGTTGTGACTCACGCTTCAAAATTCGTTAACTAGTTTACCTACCAAATAAGACGACCGTAATTAAGAAAGGGCCTAGATCACCAGCTGTGGATCACCTCGGATGCATTCGTGTCTTCTCACCAATAAATATGGGTCTGAGGCTCGCGCATCCATCTTCCGTATAGCTATGACTATTCTGGCTCATCAGGGGAGAATATGGCGAAACCACTATCCATTCCTATAACTAAAGCGTTCCTCACCCGGTTTGTAGCTCTTCCGTCGCTCGGACACACACTATGTACGGCGACCGTTCCTCAGATCTCATAGTTTGAAGTGCGAGATCTACTTCACTGTGGGGTAGTACCTTTAGTCCTCCGCTCACTAACTGAGTTATTGTATAAGTAACTAGGGTATACGCTCGCCTCACGGATCCATGTCCGCTGGGATTGCTGCGTGTTCCATCCAAGAGCCTATGCCCATGCCCATAGAGGCCTACACAATATACCACGTAAATGATACCTATCCAAATACCTATCCGGTA
>Ga0233336_1000216_pt1 | contig 10750 bp, 4 predicted proteins | sample GEONDECOMP225_FD_183636 | JGI IMG/M metagenome (GOLD analysis project Ga0233336, IMG submission 183636) | Leaf litter microbial communities from Shasta-Trinity National Forest, California, United States - GEON-DECOMP-225 | ecosystem: Environmental > Terrestrial > Plant litter > Unclassified...
ACGTAATAGTAACTAGGAATGAGGTAGGAGCAAAGCCAGGAGTAGAGGTCAAGGTAGTTATAGGTGCAGAACAAGTGGTAGAAGCATATATGGCATAGGTAGTTTATATAAGTGATTTTCCAGCATCCCCAAAAGCAAAAGGATTCCCAGCAAAGGCAGCACAAGCAGCACTACGACCAGCAGCAGTTAAAGCAGCAGCAGGTAGTTCAAATAAAGAGATGTATCCGTAGCGTTAGAGGATCTAGGTTGGAGGTGTAGGTGGAGGGTCGAGGGTAGAGAACATGGGTACGTGAGATTAGACCTCGCATCGGGACGATAGATTAGACCTTTATGGGTACGTGAGATCAATTCAAGTGGAAAGAAAGCTAGGCATCGACATCAACACTGGAATCGAAAACTACCTTGCATTTAAACGTAGCATGGAGTACCGGCATATCGAGAGTGGATCGCCACCGGGATCAAGATTTTAGGTTGTCGGCAGACCCGACCCCTGGAACCCCCAAGTTTCTAATAAAAAATGCGCGCTTTTTTTTGTTTTGTATAAAATGGGTTTAAAAACGTGAGTTTTTATAAGGTCAAACTATCATTTACTGAGGCCCTACTCTCCAATTGAGTGCATCGCCACCTGAATTGAGTCCCGGCATCGACACCTTTACTATCGGCTGTTTGTCAATATGAGTTGAGCTATATGGGAGTGGGCTATATATCCTCTTTAAGTCCTTAAGTCCTTTTCACTTGTTCAGCTCCATTCCCTTATTGAGCCCAATAATTACATAGTTTTTACCAATTACCTAGTCGAGCCCGATTCACTTTTTGCTACCGACTTACTTATTTAGCCCAATTACCCAGTTGATGCCGATTGATTACCTTCCCCTCCTTTGTCGGGAAAGAGCTCCGCACCTTTTTGATTTGTAAGAAAACTTCCTTTTGGGGGTCCGAGATAACATTCCTAATCCGGGCAATCAAAAGATATTTGTCCTGTACTGATCTATACCCTTTCCTATCATCGTTTCCCTTGGCTTTTAGGTTGAGGCGAGATAGAAAGGAGGCAAGTTGCAGGTCTAATTGTTATAGGGGAACCCATTATGATGGCAGCCAACAGACGGCATGTTTACGGGAATGCATCGATATATGATGTCGCATCTATACGTTAAACTTTTCGACTACTTTTATGGAAGGAAGAGCTTCATGGCTGCTACGAGCTAGACCTGATGAGTGGTCGGGATTAGACTGAATAACCTCTCTCTTATTGCCTTAAACCTAGAAGCATGGAGTGGTAGTGCTGCCCCAAACCTTTCATTGGATTATGCCAGCCAGAAATACGACAGTAGCCAGGGGCGTGTGCTATGAACGAACCACCCCCTGAAACTTGGGGGTTTCCAGAACCAGAAAGCTCTAGACCAGAAATGCACTAGTGAGATGAGTGTTCTTCTACCTTACCTTCAGAAGCACCGAATGGGATGGATGTGGTTAGCCCTTACCCCAAGTCTTTCACTCTTGCCATATGCCCCTAGCGTAGTGAGGTGAGTACATGCTTACACTTCCTTTATTAGTTGCCTCATATGTATTTATTAGTATCTCTTTTTGACTTAAAGCGGGGCTCACGCCCGCACTGTTACGATACGGTTCTATGAACCTACCAATTATTACCGGCTAAGCCGGACAGAGAGAGGAGATTGGCATGCTTACCATAGACCGTAGTGTAGTGGTTGTACCGAACCCTTCTTTTTATTACTGCTAAAACACTTGGAGATAGGGTGGTGGAGGGAAGATCATCCCCAACCTACCCTAGTCTTTGAGACCTGGAAGATTAGACGTTGAGAACGATTGCTTGCTATTAACCCCTTTGGCTTGGCTTGGCTTGCTTACCGACTCTCTTTCTATTTACCTGCTAGAACTAGTAGAGATTAGACGTAGCCCTAGAACCTTAATGCACGTAGTTATATTAGTGTATGATCCCTTACCTTCAGACAGAAGCACCGAATGGGGTGGGTTGATGAGCCCTTACCTTACACCTTGTAGGTAGAAACCTCACGAGAGAGAACTTACTGCATTCACTGCCCTGCCTGCTAGAGATACTTATCTTTAATACCGAACCCTACGACCATGGAGGGAGGGAGTACCTTACTAACCCATTAAGTCACCTGGATCAGAAGTTTAGTAGGGATGGCATTAGACAACTACCCTTATGAATCCTAGGAGCATGGATTACAAGTTACCCAACCTATTATGAAGCCAGGATGGAATACCTTTATGGGGAACATACCTTTCATTTACTCTTTCACCCACCTGCCAGAATGACTTTAGCCCTAGACCATCTTATCAGGGATAGAATACCAGTTTATGTCCCGGATCGGATCGGATGGATTATTCTCTAGAAGCCAACAAGACTCGAGTAGCTGTAAGGTATTGCTTCTATCCACCACCCTACACTCTTGAACCTGCCTGAAATACCTTTCTATGTTGAAGCCCTAGATCATGAGGTCTTCCAAGCTTGAGGAGGCACTGCTACAACTACTTAGATGCCCTGCTCCGTTGATGGGTGGGATCTTATTGCCTTACCCTTCTTTCTTTTACTGCCGGAATCCTACGCTAAGGACGAGTCTGTTAGTCACTCTACCAACTCAACATCAGATCTGTAGGGGACAGTCTCTGAAGACCTTACCTTGGTCATACTCAGACATACCTTGTTGAAGCTACATGAGGTGCCTTGGAGGGAATGCTATAAGAGGTGTGTTATATCCCGCGGAAACACACAATTATACGGGAGTGCTGCTCCCCCATGTGGTAATAGTATAGTGGATTAATACTAGTGACTTCCACAAACGAAGGTTTATGTTACTGTTTAATGACCTCTAAGCTAGGATTTGGAATCATGATGCTATTTGGGATCCTTATATTGAAATCCTGAGAATAACTATTTAGTTTTAGCATATAAGGCGTAGAAGCTCATAACAACGAGTTATGTTCTCGAATTTTGTGGCTTGGGCGGTGCCCTGTTTTTTATTTACGATACCTTCGAGGAACCCAAGCAAGGCCAAAGCTCCAATGTCTAAGTTACTTTGCCCAAAGATATTGGTAATTTTAGAATTTCATTTGGGTTTCAAACTATATTGCTTTATAACTTAGCTGATGTGCTTTTTTTATTTGAAACAGTGAAAGACCGACGAAGTGTTGCGAATTTTGTCAAAAACTATCCCATTTCGGTAACTAGCCAGGAAGAGAAGTAGAAAGCCTAAGTATTATTTCCCGAAGGGTAATTAGAATAGAAAGACTCAGTTAAGTGAAGATGCCTTAGATAAAAAGAAATGAAATAAGAAATAGATTATATCCGCCGTCAACAAACTTTCACGCACTATAGATAGGGAGTAGTTCAGTTTTGATAGTTCCAGGATTTGCGTGTGTTCCTACAGTAAAAAGTGTTCTGTAATAGCCTACTGTTCCAGTCTTATATCTTCCAGTTGCAAAGCTAGTTGTTATATAGCCATTGCCTGCTGATTTATATCCCGCGCCTTTTTATGGAGATGAACCAACATGAAAGGCAGTTGATCCACCATAAAAGGTAGCAGCAACGAAGCAAGTATTTCCAAAGTAAATGCATCGGATAGTCTGCTTCATAATCATGATATAACTCTTGGCACACTTAAGTCAAATTTGGCAATGGCTCGAAATCACATGAAGCAACAGGCAGACCAGCATCACTCATAGCATTCATTTGAAGAAGGCGACCAAGTGTTCCTTCATCTCCAACCTTATAAGCAAAACTCCCTCAAATCTAAAGGCCATCACAAGCTCACACCAAAGTTTTATGTCTTGAACTGATAGCTCATTAATTTTTTCTCTATTCGAAAAGGTACGCCGTGAGAAGATACAACGAAGGCGAGCGACCCCCACCCTCTAATTTGAAGGGGGTTTCGTAGCCTGTAGTTGTCCCGCCTTGGGCTAAACCAAGTGTGGTTAGTATAAGGTTCAAGCGTCTCCCCTTGTATAGGTCCTGTATTATATATGAGAATATGCAAACCCCATCTTATGGTTGTATAAATGAGAGTAATGAGGTAGATCAAGAAGGATCAAATAGAGCATGTCTGGAAGTGACAAGGAGTAAGGCACCATATATAAGTACACCTGGTGTAGGGGCCCCCGGGCAAGTAATAGATAGCAATAAATAGAAACTCTAATTTCAATTTATTAAATAATATGAAAGGTCTAATAGGAGAAAGATATCCAAGTATACCAGGCCAAATATGATGAATGAGGATCATAAATAAGGTAAAGATCATAGAAATACAAGAGAGTAAGGCCTAATAAGTCCCTGGGTCCTGTCTGTCGAGATAATGAATCCAGACCATAGAAAAGATAGGAAGTGTTTCTAAGGTGAGAGGTGTCTCTAGGCCTAATCATCCTCCACCCGGTCTAGTTTTCAAGATCCCGCTAAAGGACTAAGGTTTCAACCGCTATAGGAGGATGCGTAAGCAGGCTCGACCATAAGGGAGAGGAAAAAGTCCTATTTCTAATCTAGTGATTCCAAAAGCCTTATGAGACCCCGGGATATAGCTTCAAAGGCAAGGTTCATAAGGCAGTCGATAGTCGAGGTCCCTGCCCCGCTACCAGTCCTCTTTCTTAGCTGTACCCAATTCAATCGAGACCTAAGTAAAACTATCAATCCTAACTAGCATCTAAAGAGAACTAATATGCCTGCCCTATGATCGAAGCAATGAACAGGTAACCATAGAACCAGGATGATTGGAAATTACTATGGTATGATTTTATAGGTGGAGACAATATAGTTTTAGCCTTATGTAGTTCCAAAGAAGAAAAGGTTATAAGGGAGGTAAAGGGTTGTTCGCATTATTCCTCAACCGGGTATATGGCTCCCAAGGTCAAGGGTTAAAGGGCCCACCCAATTGAAAACAATCCCCCCTTAAGCATGATCCTAAATGAACGGATTAAGGATGAAAGGCTTGCAGGAGCTAATGGCTAACAAGGCCTAAGGCAAGGTTTATAATCAAAATGGTTTTCCAAAGGTCTACGGTGCTTGTCCGCATCGGGCAAGGTGCGAAGCTCTTGCTCGATAAAAGGAGAGCAAGGAAATGCACAAAATATTAGAATACGGTGCATTCTGAGCGCTGAGATCGGTAAATTGACCAGGCAAATGCAAGCTTCATTACAGTCAATGGTATTAACATTTATACTACACTACTTAGAATGTTTAACCTAGCTAGACCTGCTAGATGAGTTTTATCAGCGAGCTCTATAGCACACAAAAACTCTGCAGCAACAATGAAATTGTTTCCAACGTCCAATAGCTTATTCACCTCTTGCTTGATGATGGAATATAGCCGAGGAACCGGGTCAGCAGCCGCTTGAGGGAATAAATACGGCTCGCTCGGTGGAAAAAAAGAGATTTGCTCCCACACCTGCCTGTAGCATGCTCTCCCCAACGAACGCTTCTATTCCACTCCACTAGAATCAATCAATCCAGTTTACCAAGTAAAGAACACTGTTTACGTACTAGTTAGCCTACCTTTCAAGATATGTTAGAATAGGACATGATTACTGGTTACTATAAACCTATAAGCTCTATAAGCATGATGATTGCTCTGATTATGAAGCTAAGGTTATGCCATAAGGTTTCACTACTAGTAATCCTTACATAGATGATGCGTATTCTCTCTAATCAATAGGGTTTGAATTGACAGCTTAAGCTAATCTGAATATGATAGTAATTATTATCCGTATAATGATACCTCGTTACCCTTATTAACTCAATGGGATAGATGTATTCCCATAATAACGTAGTACAATAAACAGTGAATACTAATTATAGTTTCTATCCAATAAGAGTGCTAAACATAGAAGTGCTTGTAATTACATTACCCATAAGCAATGGTAAAGCTATAACACAAAGGTACACTCATCACTATTCCTGTATTTCCATAATTAGATATCATACCAGTAATAATAGAGATAGTAACATGTGAAATCATACGTATTAGTTATAAGTAAAAACAAGGTGTATTATCACAGTACATAACATATATGGAATCAGGTACCTAGCTTGATGAAGTATGATAGTAAGTAGTGTTTCATTACTGTAATAAGCTCCATGACCATAAGTATTAATAACATATGTAGTTATACTCACTTCTATCATATATGCTCTAAGCTGCATCATAACCTAAGCTATTCCCTCATATTGATTATAGAATATACATAAGGGTTAAACTATAATGAGCAAGGAGCTGATCTAAGCTTTACACGATATGGTGAAGTAACATGCTCTAAAGCCCAGAAATAGCAAGTAATCTACATAATTATAACAATGCATAATTCTCAAAATGCTCTGATTCCACTGTGTTGATTCTATATCTGTATTCCAAAACCAGTGATGTGATTAGGGAAATAAGACTAAGCATAACCATATAAGTATCTGTACTACTACATAAGCTCCAAGATTAGAGTAACATGATCCATCTCCATTGATTACCTTTACCTACATGAGATCTATGATTCCATTCTATTGTAATAGCTTACTTGTAACCTATGAAGAACCAGTACTATGTACATACTGATACATAAGTGATCGCATATCTATGATAGCTTAATGATGTACTAGTAATATAAGGATAATAGATCACATATTAGGGTTGTACTTATTCAAATAATGCTTACATTGTTTCCATATAAACTAGCTTCATTGGTTAAACTAACACGTATCTCATTAGTTCACACTGCTAACTCTAAACGCATGAATACGGAGAATAAGCACATTCCATACTACTGATTGGGCTTACTATAACCTTATATCAGAGCAATGGTTCCAACTTAGAGCTTGTACTTATCTATCCTACATAGTAGAAACCACTCTTTTTTCATTACTATGAATACGCTTGTAATGAGTTATTAGTATTTATGCTTACCTAAGCTTATGAATCCAAGATGTACATATATTATATAAATAAAGTACTCCTATTAAGCTATAAAAGGTATCTTTTACAGTACTCTGTTTAAGCTCGTGTTATTAACATAGAATGAATAGCGTCAATTCCCTAATGAACATGATAAGTACAACGTATAACATCATTCATAGTTATGAAGCTTGTATCGTATAACTATAACCACCATATCTAGAACCTTGTCAGCTTTCATGCTTACTTTACTCTGCTTGCAACACATATATAATCCCATATGTTTTCAGTATAAGGTGTATGCTCATTGTACATACTTGTTTATGCTAATATGCTTAGATTGTCGTATCTTAGTTAAGTAATGGAAACATGCTAAGTAATGATCTATATTAGGGGAATACTGGTGCTTATATCATGTTACTAACTTTACTATAAGTCAATGGCTCTTGTTACTATCTCTGCTTATTAAACATAGCTCTGTAATTAGATAAACATAGAGGATAGAATACCTAAGCTGTTATAACTTGGAGATCTATTAAGGAATATGCCGTACTCTTTAATTACTCACATATTGGACATAATAAGCAAGTTGTGTTACTTATATCATGTGTGCTATACTTACATTGACCTTTATTGATACGATATAACGATTAGCTTAACTATTATAAGCTCTTACATATGAACCAAGTGTAATACCTCATCTTACTACATGTATAAACTCATACGTATTATGGATAATAGATACAAGGAGGAATCATAACCAGTGTAATCATTTTCAACAATGGGAATAAAGCTTAGTGTAATTGGGATAAGCTTACACATGGTTTATCCTATACGTTTTACTATGAACAATGATCACAGTATCTCCCTAATTACTGAGTGTTATTCATATCCAAGGGTTGGGGCTCTGATCTTAATGATCACAATATATCTATATGTAAGAAGTTGGCCTTACCCTGTAGGCTCTGCAACTGGAGTAGAGTCACCGGGGGGGCAATACACTGATGGATTGAACTTGAAAGGGATCAACTTGAATCCCATGTTGGGAGACTAGGAATCCTAGAATATGTCCAATTGTGATACAAAAGACACACTTTAGCAGGTTTAAGTGAATGTTGTACTGATGGCATTGCTCAAACACTATGCACAAGTCTTTTAAATGATTGGATTGCACCGTGAGGCCATCGAGGTAAGCCAATATGATATGGGATAGATCATGAAAAATGTAGGACATGGCATGCTGGAAAGTGGCACCAACATTCTTTAACCCAAAGGGCATGATGCAGTAGTTTCAAGTCCCCCAGGGGGTGGTGAAGGTGGTTTTGTATTGATCCTAATTACGGATCTGAATCTGGCTATAAACTGAAAATCCATCCATGAGGGAGAGGACTTTGTGGCCATCACACGCATCAATCACATGGTCGATGAAAGGTGTGGGAAAGTTGTCTTTGGGACATGCCTGATTCAAATCCTGATAATTGATACATACTTTTATGGTGCCCTGCTTTTTATTCACAGGGATAGGGTTGGACACTCAAGAGGTTTAGGAAATTGGGTAGATGAACCTTGCCCTCGGAAGGACAAGCGGCTCCGCTCCTTCCAAAACTTGTCAATTTAAGCTTTTATATCCATGGCTTTGGAGGGGTGAATAGGTCATTGTTTCTGTCGAACTAGAGGCATGTCTGGCCATGTGTCAATGTGATGTTTTATAATGGAGGGGTCCAATCCGGGAATTTCTAAGTATGCCCAAGCAAACACATCATGAAATTATTGAAATAATTATTTGTAAGCCCTCATCTATGGAACAAGAAGCTTCGAGAATAATATTTGAAGTGATGCTATGCTGGGTTTTACAGAAATATCCATGTTTCTAGTTGGGGAGATTTTAGCCATATTACTCTCTTCAAAGGCATCTAGGGTTGGGATTATGTTTTTGAACCAATCGATTTCAATATTTAGTTTCCACAGTACACTGAGTGGGATTTATGGGAGGTTTGATTGCTTAAAAAATAGGAACGGTGATGCATATCATCCCATGGAAAATTGGGGGTAGTCATGTCCTTGCCCTCGGAAGGACAAGCGGCTCCGCGCCTCAAGTATTTCTTCATCTAAGTGAGATAAGCATGTACTGGGGGTCTCATTGGTATCCGAGATAGTGGTGAGGGTACAAATTTGGTAGCTACTTGGTGGGCACCAACGAATTGCAGCCATAAAACTGAATCCCTCGGCTCATTACTTAAATTCTCAACCCGGGAGTTCATAAAAACTTAAGAGGTACCATGCACTATGTATGCAGTTGCAAAGGAATGATTTTTCTAGTAGCATAAGTTCAATATATTATAACAATAGAAATGAAATCTAATATAATCTAATCAACAGAAAGCATTCCTATCCTAAAGCAGAAAGAAATGCAAGATATAAATATTAAACTTTGCACTTGTTTCTTTATAATTCCCAAAGTGGCAAGCTAAACCAGCTCCCCACACTAAGCTAGATAGCCTGAGGCAAAGAAATGTCTTACTATGGCTCGGGTATGTAGGATGCAGGGAAACAAGTTACTACAAAGTCCATGCAAATACTTGAGATGCAGAGGGTGAGTGATCACTAAGATGAATAATAAATACATGCATGTAAATTAAATGACATTAGAAGCATAAATCTAACTATGTAAAAAAGAAACAAGGCAAATCTATTCACAATAAATAAGCAAAACTGTCTTCTACATGAAAGTTACAGGATTTCTACAGAAAACACGGAAAATGTAGAATTTCTACATGAAAGCGCACAGATTTCTACATGAACTGTAATCCGAATTTACAAATTATGAAACGAAGTAAACAACTGAAGGGAATTGCATGCAAGGGTCCTCATTCCTTCCCTTGATTGGGCCCAACCCAAGGGAGCTCCTGGAACCCTTGCTAAATGAACCAATTAAAAGAGAAATAAAAAATATATTGTCTCCATTAAAAGCCTGCACCCCCCACATTAAAACAGGGCAGCAAGCTGCCTCTTACAAATTCACCTTGACCAGCAAGGGATGAATTAAAATGTTGAAGATAAAAATAATAGAAGCTAAGCTAACCTATAAATTTGAATCCTACTACTATTTGTACTTTACTAGTCTCCAAACTGTCCCATGCAATCAGTTCCTTAATTTGTGGAAGCTGTCCCCCAGTTAACTAAAAATAAGCATGCTAGTTTTTTGGTATTGATTCCCCCTTTAGGAATTAAACTTAGCCTCCATAATTTCGACCTCACATGCTCATTGAGTCCTTCTTTAAGTGGTGGCAGCTCATGAGAATGATTAGGGGACATAATCCCTTAAATTTCTCAATCATGTTTTAGTTTTTCTTGTAAACTCATTGAAGAAGATTGAGCTAGTTGTTTTTACTTTATCTCTTCCACTTAGCTTTAGAGAACTCCACCTACAACTCCACCACAACTCAAGAACGCTTTAACAAATATTAGCCCATTATCTCATTAAAGAAATAAAAGGAATAAGAAAAAGAAGCAAGCATTACTAATAAAATGTTAAGATATTCATTTAAGAAACATGCATAGGCTTTTAGGAAGAATATAATAATGTTTTATTATAATTTGTTTGATTGAGATGAAATGTATGGTTGGAGAACTGGGTGAAGTGAAGATTTAATTGAAGCCAGATGCCCAACCGATAAAGAAGATACAGTAAAAGATGAACCCACAGTACAAGGAGCAAGTAAAAAAGGAAATAGATAAGATTATTGATGTTTGGTTACTCTTTCTGGTAGAAGAGTCCGATCGTGACATATATAAAAGATAGGTTGAATCCGTGTGTGCATCAACTTCCGCGGACTCAATGA
>Ga0233336_1000217_pt1 | contig 10710 bp, 8 predicted proteins | sample GEONDECOMP225_FD_183636 | JGI IMG/M metagenome (GOLD analysis project Ga0233336, IMG submission 183636) | Leaf litter microbial communities from Shasta-Trinity National Forest, California, United States - GEON-DECOMP-225 | ecosystem: Environmental > Terrestrial > Plant litter > Unclassified...
CTCCGAGAGGGAAGCAGATTCATACGTTGGATATATGAGTTAGAACTTTTGGAGATGCCCTAAGCAAGCAACTACAGAGGGGGTGTTATGCCTGGTCACCTTCACAACGTGCCACATCTGCCGGGGACAGCAAGAAGCTACAGCACCGGAAATGGGAAAAACTCCTGCCCGCGATAGGGAAAGGGTATTCCCGCATAGCCCCAGTCATAACCAACTTGGTTACAACCTCATAGTCGTATCCATTCCAAGTATCCATTCCGATAATAGTTAGTGCAACTTGTAATTTGACTAACTACGTAGTAGCTAAACCCGTGGTGAAGGCCTATTATTTCAACTTGCTATGGGGGGGTACTGCCTATTTGACACCTGGGACTATGGAGGCTCTTACTAGACACCTATTTGAAACACTATTATCCTCTATATATGCCTCCTATCTTAGAAGGAAAGAGAAATTACACTTCTTAGTTGCCGATGCCAGCAGGATTGCCACTACATCCAACAAGGCTCGATGCTGGTAGGAGCAGGTAGGTAGGATCCCACTATATCCCGCGGTACTTCCCAGTGTAAGAAATGCCAGGTGGTTTTATGCACTCAATTAAGAGAAAGGCATGCAAAAGTCCAGTCCCCGATAGAGAGCTTCTGTCTCCGCTATAGCAAGTAAGACCTTGTTTCCTATTTATGGTCTTGGAAACATATAAATTCCAAAATGTAGGATATTCCAACAGCTCAGAATCGTTAGAAATAATACATTTATTTCATAAAGAAATCCATGTTTTTAGTTAGCAATTGAATACATCTTATAAAAAAGAAAATATGACCTTACAACTTCTCCATGCATTACAAGGTGCAAAAAACAATGAAAATGCAACTTTCCATGCGGCATAAGTGTCTGCTGTAAGTGTTAGGGGGTATTAGTCGCTAGCGGGTAATAATAACAATAGCCAGTGTCTCATCATCCACATTTTCATAGGGGTCCTTGCCATAAGCTGTCAGTCATAGTCATATGTGTCTATTATTCACATTATTCAAAAGAAAGTAAGATTGAACTGGTAAGGGTAGTACTACTAGCCTTTATGAACTAGCACTCTCTACTTAGCTTTGTCTATGCATTAAGAGAAGTTCCATGTACATACTATACTCTTCTTAGAGACTACTCTCTTAGTCCATGCATTCATTAGTAAGTTCCATGGGAGTCCTAATCCGCAAGTTCCATGGCCTCAGGTTGTTCTTCGGTCGGTCACCGCCATACCATGTTTGTTGGTTTGGACAATATGTAAACTAAGTTCTTTCTTTCTCGACTACCCTTCCTCATCCATAGAGAGTGTTCTCCATATATATCATAGAGTGAGAGCTGTGGTTTACTAATATAGGTATGTCCTTGCACCTCCTACAGAGGCTTGCTTACGGAAGCACATATGCAGAGGAGCCCCTGCCGAGAGGAAGATCTAAGTGACCCATCTTATAAACATGCTGAATCAGACCATTTCTTTTATGGGAGCTGTGTTAGTTCACAGGAGGTTATTGGTTACTGCTTTTCTTTACACCCTGCCCAGTTCGTCGACATGAACTTTTCTTGATACACCACCGTTGTCCCCAAGAGTTTATTAGTAGTCCCCACCAGTTTACATTAAAGAGAGCATATACATTAGGGGAGCTAGCCCCATTTAAGTAAGTGAAAAACTATATATGGGGGGCGCTTGTCTTCGTTTCCCTTATTGTGCTTTACATTGAGCAGACAACTTTACCCTTCCTTTTCGCTTTATGGTCTTACCTCTTACCCCGAGCTACTGGCCAACCCACCCTCCTTTAGAACAACCCTACTACTGATTCGTTACCCTTGCAAGCACCCCCGCTTCATCAATAGATAGCGGAGAGATATAGAATCTTTTCTGGTATGGTGGTCTTATCACAGACTATATCCCGCGCTACCAGTTCAGTTAGGTCTTGGCTGCTACCGCGATCATATGGGATGGTTCTGGTCAGGCCTCATATAGGCTGGGACGGGCCATCAGAAGAACTGGTCTATCAAGGCTAGTATCATCTGGGCGGGTACAGGTACTATCCAGTGAGGTAGTAGGTCAGGGAAGTATGGACGAGAGCCAGTTAGACACGGTTCTATTTCTGGATTAAGAACGACTGCAGGACGAAGACAAAAAAGAGTAGGCTCTGTTCGCTTCTCCCATTATCAAATTCCCTTGACGCTATATCTATCTTCAGCCTTGGACCACTTGAATAGTCCCCCTTCAATATAGAACCTATATTTCCATTTCACAGAAGCTTCGAAACAGATAGCGAGCTTGGGTGGTTTAGCCCAGATCATTGCCGATTACTAAAAGGCCCTTATACATATTTTTGAATAAGCCTCGGGTTGCGAGGAGTAAATGACGTCTACTTGTCACAATTACGCTAGCTATATGACAAACGCTTTATATCTTTCTTCTTGGCTGATATATCTTATACTTCATCCTTACCTTTTTGAACCTTTTGCTTACGAGACTACTTCTGAACCTTTCTATTCATAGTTTGAGTAACTTATCTTTGCCTTTAAAAAGACTGTTTGTTGTTGCATTGCTGTGAGTTGTTTACACAAGTAGCGGGGGGATTGCACAGATAAGCTTTTGAATAATAGCATTTAGTGGCGTTTTAGAGCCTACATCGAAGACCAAGCCGCTCTGCAATTAATTATAATAATAACGATTCTTCTTAGTTTTCCGAGACTACTAATTATTATTCCCTGAAGTATGGCTATAAGGATCAGCCGCAGGCCAAGCATAAGGGTGACAAGTCGTGTTCTTCCAATTGAAGCAGAAGGTAAAGGCTAACAATTCTATTTACGATTTGAATCTGCGGAACGCAAAGGCTCAGGTTCGTTGATAATTGTTGAGAGGGCTACAAAGGGGATGGCTATAAGTATAATCATAAGATGAAGCAGCCGCCGAATGCAAAGCATAAGGCTCCCGGTAAATACTTATTCAGAAGCTACAATTATTTGGTTTTTTCAAGTTGTTTAAAAATAGCCCAAGTTTTACTATTTTTATATTCGCAGGCTCGAAGACCGGCTACCCGAAGTTTTACTATTTTTATATGCGCAGTCGAACGCTGCTTACACATAGTTTTACAAGTTGTACATTTGTGAACCACATGCTTATAATTTGAAAGTCGTGCAAGTAGAATGGCTGGAAAGGCTGGAGTACGTACAATAAATATAGTACAATAAATATAGGGTTGATTTAAATGGCAAGCCAAAGTATCGAAGAAGGTCTATAAGAAAACTACTCTCTTGGTACATTCTTTCATCCCAACCATTAAAGGAAGATCTTATTACAAAAACTATTATATCTTTTTTGTTGCTAATATGATACGTGCTACTAAGATAAGCCATAATAAGAAAGTGGAAATGACCATCGCAATTTGCAAGAAGAAAATGAATTTCTCCCTCTCCTTTTAGTCGAGACCTCCTTCCTAAGGACCTCTATCACACCATCGCACTTTGTTATTTGAATACGGATGGAATTCCGCCACCCTCCGCTACCGCCATCCACGAAACGGTATTACATAGTCGGTGAAGAGATTGATGACCACTTATCGAGGTCGAACTGGTATCGGGTAGTACACCGTCAATCTCCCCTACGAGGCCCCCCACAGTGGCATGGGTGCTGAAAGGCGGAACTAATATGGATTTGAGTGAGTATCTTATAAGGAATCGTTACTCACTCCAACCTTAACGAAAATAACACTCGAGCGTTAAATCGTCTAGTAGCAATGCTATCAGGCCGAGGAGCCATGAGGAAACTCACTACAATAGACGCAGGATCGATTGAATTCAAACCTTTCCTTCCGCTCCCTTTTCCCGGTAGTTGGTATACCTCGTATTCGCTTTCCAGTAATCCCTCCCTTTCCAGCCCTTTTTATAATTAATAAAGGTACGAAGTCGCTTTCCCGACATAGGAGGGGAAGGCTTTACCTCTTCAATCCCTAATGAGATAAGGGTTTCCTGGATGGGTGATTGCTCTACTCTAAAGGCAGTTCTGCTTTTTTGCGGTATGGAGTGGATAGGCCGACTGATAGGGAGACCCACCTAGTGGATAGAGTTGTCTGATGTTTATAATATTGTCTTATCATCTTGTACTGGGTATGATCCCTCCCGATAGATATCGTATTATAAGAGTCTATTTATGAGGGGCAAATTTGTAGAGTCAATATTGTAAGTTCCCTCGCTTGTTCTTTTATATAATTCGCACCAATATTTGATAGGCAATGATGGGCCCCGGCGAGCACTATTGGAAAGGCCCGGATCGATCTGGAATGCCGGTTCTAAGTGTTGTATTGCAGAAGATTGGGAGAGAGGCCAGGCTATGGAAAGCGCTCCACCAATTTGATATAGAAAAAGGGGGATCTTAAAGTGCATTTTACCTTTCACCTCATATCTATTTGAAGTGAAATGCCGGAGGGGGCTGATGGAACCCCTAACTAAACGATTGAGACAGAAGAGAGCTACACTCACCTTCCCAGGGATTGATTTAAACATTAATCTAATGCCAGGAGCAGCCCCAGTATACAAAGTTCCTTACAGGATGAGCACTCTAGGATTGATAGAGTTGAAAATGCAGCTGCAATAACTAATAGACAGAAAGTATATTAGACCCAGCATGTCTCCGTGGGGGGCACCCGTGTTGTTTGTTAAGAAGAAGGATGGAACGTTAAGGCTATGTATTTCTTACCAGCAACTGAATAAGGTGATAGTTAATAACAAGTACCCATTGCCTAGGATTTATGACTTATTTGACCACCAGGCCAGAGCACCACCAAACGCACCAGTACCTGCCTCCTATGCAACTACTAGTAGGCTCTGGTGATGTATAATCTACTGATGCTATTGTGGCTACTTGCTTAGTAACTGATGCCTTTGCGAGGTAGAAGAATGGATGAATGCGAGCCCTTCCCTTGAGCGGTAAACCGGACAAGAAGGAGAACGAATATGAGGCCTTCCTTCTTATGGACTGTACCAGACGAGTGAGTGCTTCTGAACGAGGAACCAGTAACGATCGAACCATCGAATCGAGTGACTCTCTGATATCTTTAGTTGGAGTTCAAATCTATTTAGTTGTAGTTACTATCTCTTTGGTTAGAAGGCTGTTGTGTGTTATCTATTATTTTTAGCCCACCGAGATAAGGGGAGTACGCACATGCCTTCCTGACCAAAGTCTATTTGTCCCACCCGAGACCAGTACGTGCCTTGCTGGCGTTCTGTCTAAGATAAGTCGAGTAACTAAAGTACCTATCCCGTTGGTGTTTCCACTAAGGCGAGGTTCCCGCATCTTTTTAGCCCAACCATATAATATTTACGATAGCCAGCTCGATTCTTTCGTTAGCAAGCTCGAGTAATTCTGTGCTTCCTTCGTGCCTGTGAGTGCCCGTCTGAGCGTTAGGATTTACTTAGATCGCTAAATGGTCTGAAGGTTCGGTTATCAGGGAAAGGTTAAGGTGTATCTTCAAAGAATGCGGAGCCATATCTGATCTATAACCTCTTCCAATTCCCATCGCTACCGAGTAATAACAGTACATAATGAGGTGGCTAACACAAGCTCGACAACCCAATTTGAGAATCTTGCCACAACCAGAGTAGATATGAATATAATTGTTATATACGATGCACCTTCGAACCAACATGATGTGATGTTTATATATGATTGATCCTATGGTAACTAATAAAGAAAAAGGTCCCTATGCTACAATAAAGAATCTTATAGGCGGTTATCTTCTTCTTGGTTCCTTTGCTGACATACCTAACCTTGCTGCTTGACTTGACCTACTAACTATACTAGATGAACATAATAAACTTTAGGAGTAACCCGTACGTACTAATCCCTTTATACTTAACTTGATGATCTATCACAGCTTGATCTATAAACTTCTCATAGCAGCGAACTTGGTCTCACTGGGTAATAGATAGAACATGTAATAATAGCGAACAACATGTAATTGCTTTGTGTTTCTCATCCTAATATTTGCAGCTGCTCCTAATGATGCATGATGGATAAATGAGGAATAGTGACGCATGGATGAAGAATCTTAGCACGCTGACTGATGAGTCTTTCTATGGCCTAAATGAATATTCATTATTAGTGTTTCAACGCAATTTTGGAGTCTGCGTTGTCCCCGCAGCAAGTAGAATATCTATAGTAACTATCTGAATGAATTGGTCTTTTGTGGCCTAGCGGATGTAACTACTCCTCGTTCCGCTGATGAGCTATGTAAGAAATAAGATCTTCATGGGTTGTCTCCTGGTGGTTCTAATTAATATTCTATGGTAGCTAGGGTAGTAGTTCCTGTTGATGCTGATAATAGGTTAAATAGTGGTACTTTCTAAGCGCTAAATTAAGTAAGTGCTATAGGGCCGGTCTAGTGAGTAAGGTGTATAGGTAGTTAGAAATAAGTAAGGGAAAAAGGTATTTATCGTAAGAGTGTCTGCCTGTCAATTAAATCCAATCCGGAAAACGATATAAGGTAAAACAATATAAGGTAAAGGTAAACCCCCCTCTCGGTACAATTCCCGCAGCATGGGAAGCTAGCTCCGACAAGTCCTCGGCTAATCAATAATCATCCGGTGCTTCTAATCGAAGGTCTGCCCCCACCCTACCCTATGGGCTGCTACTCACACATCCGTTTTTCCACCCAGAATCCATCCCGTCAAGCCATGTCTCTAAAGTTCCCGGCTGTTGAGAATCAAACTATATGGGGCAGTTAAACAATATAAGCTAAAGGAAAAACCCTAGGGGACTACTCGACCAGTCGTCCGTGTCTCATAAGTTCCGGCAGTAATTAATGAATAAGGAAGGCAATTTCCCAGGATCTCAGCTGAAGGTTTCTGGTTGTAAAGAATCGTGATAGGTTCCAACGATTTATGATCCAACTGCTACTGGGTGTTCCTGTGCCACCCATCCACCGAAACAAGCCCGTGACTATCACTCAAAATTAAGGGTAAGGTATCCATCCGGTCCTGAGAAGAGGTTACCAGTTCCGATTAACAAAGTACATTCATAAAGTAAAGTGGTAGGGAGCTCTAAGCGTTTCATGAAGTTTTGGTATAGGGCAAGGTAGTTAGGAAACAGAGAAGTAAAGAGGTAAGGGCAAGGTTGTTGTTTTATGCCATCCAATCCTATCCAATCCCGAGTCTCTAGCTGTACCACCTCCTAAGGGTTATAAAGGCAAGTGTGAGCATCTCCTAGTGATGTAGTCTGAAGCCCGTCCAACATAAGGCTCTCCTCTCTGATTTCCAATAATCCATCTAGTCATGTCTCTTAGAGTTAAGGCTGTTGAGAATAAATGAAAGAAGGCAGTTCCACAATCTCTGTTAAAGGTAAACCACCATCTTCTCTCTCGGCTATTCGACCCCATCCGATACTTTCTAAGATCAGGTCATGGAACTGTGGATAGATCCGTAATTCAATTAAGGTACCAGAATGCGTTATAGATCTATCGTAGTTGCAGGTGATCTTTTTTACCCGGTATCTTGGTCCTGAGCTCAAGTACAGTCCTGGTCCTGAGTGAGCTCTGCTAAGGTTAAAAAGGGAATAAGTATAAGACGGGGAATAAATACTTTCAATTCTGCCTTTACCATTATATATGAGCATATGGTACCAGTAAGTGGTGACCCCTTCCCTTTGGTTCGATACTGATCCCATCAGTCTCGGTTAGATCTCGATGAAGCAAATGTTGAGTCAGTCGGTGAAGCAGTCGTTTCAGTGGTTGATGTAGCTTTATATGAAGCCGTTGAAGAAGCACCAAGAGCAAAGGCTACGGCACCAGCATAGGCACGGGTAGTTCAGTACGCAAGTTCAGTACGCATCCCTGCCATTTACATATTGAGAACCAGATTAGAATGTCCCAGATCTATATCCAGATTCATCTGATGACCCAGATGATCCAGTTGATTCAGTAGTTCCAACAACAGATGCAAAGGGAGCTGCGCTAGGACATAAGGGGTAGGGCATATGGGACGGATCCTAAATCAGATTAAATTGAATTGGAGGAACCTCCAACTATAGAATTGGAATGAAATGATCCAGATTTTGAACCAGCAGATGCCTAAATAAACCTTATTATTGTTTCTGTTTCTGGACCTACCTAAATGAACAAAGAAAGAGATGGCCAATTCATGAACCCGCGGTATACTTCTGGATAAGCTCAAATGATGGAAAGGCATCTGAAGGGCCTCTAGAAGGGTTTGAAGGGCCTATTGGAACTGGTGGGAAATTGACTAACGCTACTGGGCGTCTCCAGATGGTATAAAGGTTTAACTGGCCTATAGGAAATTGACTCACAATACTGGGGTGAAAAGGAGCCCTCCTCTCCGCACCTAAACTCTAACCTAACCTCCGAACCGGACCCGGATCACCCGGACCCCCCGACCCCACACGCACCAAACCACTCACTCAACCACCTGCCCCAAGAACACCAGACAGGCCAACAAGAAGGAAGGCCGGCAGAAAGGGGTAGCAGCCAGCGCCGAACCGTGAGAAGGAGGCGCCAGGGATATAAGAATAGCCGCCGTAGCAGCAACCCCCCCTCCCCCGGTAAGCGAGAGAGAAATAGCTGCGCTGCCCAATCAATGTGAACGAATAAAAATAAGGGGCACATGAAACATCTTAAGTATGTATTCGTGCCTTCTCTACTTACTGAATAGTCAGAGCTAAGGTATGGGTAAAGTCATAAGTGAACATAAGACAGATCTTTTTTTTTGTTGGCTTGGATGACCTCCAGACTGGATTCCATCTGTGTGGAATGACATTTTCCAGGTGTGATTGTGCGCTATCTCGGGATCCCATTTGGAATAGGTTTTGAAACTATGGATATATGGGAGTGGTGTCTTCAGAAGCTTCAGACCAAGCTTCACTACTGGCAATTCAAGGGTCTCCCTTTTGCGGGTAAGTTGACTGTTGTCCTCACACATTTTCTATGTCTCCCATTGGCTTCCTAGTAGGACTTAGTTCATACGATTGGAGTATATTCTCACTTCATGCTACATTTTGGCTAATCCACTAAAGACTTCCTATCAGCCCTTACCTATATTGAGCAAAGGCTTTTTCTTATGTTAGAACCCTCCTCCTACCATAGGAAATGTCGTAGAATTTTGATCCGAGAGAGGGAAGGATCCCCTTCTTCTTCTCTGGCCTTCTACCTTATATTACTTCCCAAAGCAATTCCTTATCCTAGCTTCGCTTCTACCTATATATGATGGAATCCGTGCAAGTTAGCATCATTGACATGGCAAATTAGTGGTTTCTCATGATCTCCCTTTCCCTACCCATCATTCGTCACACCTTGGAGGTGTTGAACCAAAGTTATATAAAGGTATTAACTTTTTGCAAGGCCCTTGTAATCTTCCTAATCATCTTGATTGGATTGAGAACCAACCCTCTTCCCAGCAAGAGCATAGCCCCTCATCTCATACCGCTGGTTATTATCCTTCATCCGAGCCTCTCCCTGTTTCCTAAACAGATTTATTGTTGTTGAGTCATATCTCTTCCCTTCTTCCCTACACCAGCTTAGTTTTATTTGCCTAGTTTTATGTACTTTTACGGGGGTTTCTGAGTCTTGTATGATAGGATAATGGGACCAAGGCAATACTTGGCATTCCGAACCTCGAAGAAGAGCAACGCTTAAACAAACCCACAAAACGATGATGATAGTAGAGTAGAGCGGAGAAGTCAGTTGGTAACATAACTTTATCAAAAGTGACTCCAGCCACAACTGCACCGAATGAATGGGGAATTTTTTATAGGAACGAGGGACATTAAGTGTTTACTCACTCTTAGACCTAAGAAGGGCGAGAGTATTGGTTTTAATGCAACCCAACCTGAATTAGACTCCTTACTAGAACGCCTTCTGAACACTCATCATGGAGCCGCTCTTCCGTTCCGGCCTCACCTTTTGTTTTATATGAGGTGCTTTATATATGATGTTATTTCTTTCTAAAAGTTAGATCTTTATGAACTTTATATTGGGATCTTCCAATGAAGCCTCACCTTTAGGATTACATTATGGGGACCCTCATCTACGGACTTGTCTTCATAAACTTATTATGGATATGATCCTGACCCCACTTTATCTTGAGGAGTCTCTTCTTTAGACCCCTACCTCATCTAGATGCAAATGGAAACGCCCTGAAGATGAGAATGGACTAAGGATTTCACTGTCCCAATGGATTCCTCCAAATCGTGACCAAATCTTAATGCTGAAAATGGCATTCTTTCAGTAACGCGAATAAAACCATTATGGAATCCGTAAGTTGTCTTCAATCTGCTGGAAATGGCCATCAGAAAGCGTGAATGTCAGGCATTATTCTTGTGTTGGAAGAATTCCCTTTTTTTTACTGAGCGAGGCATCCAATTGCAATTACAAGCTTTCTGAACGCGGTTTTCAAGGCTAGCGCATTGACTCCATCAAGCAATAACTCAGACATGCAACAAATAATCCTTCTACAACTTGGCTTCTCTGGCGTCAGGTTAAAGACCAGCCCATCCATACATACATCAACCTTCTTTATACGATACCTTACCTTCCCTTTGGTTTGGCTGGATTCTAGAGCCACTAACTAGCTAGGCTAGGGGGAATGGCCTTACGAAGGAAAGCAAATATATAATAGAGTTAGTAACAGACGTACGATCAGACCGGGTATTGAACGTATGAATGGAGGAAATAGCTTTA
>Ga0233336_1000218_pt1 | contig 10685 bp, 3 predicted proteins | sample GEONDECOMP225_FD_183636 | JGI IMG/M metagenome (GOLD analysis project Ga0233336, IMG submission 183636) | Leaf litter microbial communities from Shasta-Trinity National Forest, California, United States - GEON-DECOMP-225 | ecosystem: Environmental > Terrestrial > Plant litter > Unclassified...
CTTAGTCAATCAAGCACTCCTTAAAAGAATAAAATAATTTCTATTTCACACTTAAGGATTTAACCAGTGATCCTGACTCTCAAGGGAAATTGAAAGGGAACAAAGGATACCTGGAAAATTACTAAAAAGGCTTCGGGCTTATATTGATGGGTAAACATAGGGATGTTAATAAAATAGAATCAACAAGCGGATACCAAGATACCAAGAATAAAACTTTCATAAAGCTCATAGGTACCCAACAGTTGCGGGAAGAGATGGTGCAACTATATAACTCTCGATTGAAGTAGCTTGGTTAGTTGATTTATAATATAATAAACCCAATATGCATACATAGATTTTATCTTCTGAGGACTCTAGCCTAATCTATGATCACAGGTCCGAAAAATGTAAGATTACACGGAACCCACTATGAGATACAAAGACAACAGAAAGAATAATGGGTATTTAAAACATTCAATGAAACCAAGCGGCGTGAGTCGAAGCAAAATAAAGAGGGTAGGCAACTAACCGGCGGCCATAGAGACTTCCAGTACTAGCGGCAAGAGACAAGCCAGTCCGTACAGTAAGCCCATAAGAAGAGCCAGGGTGGGTACGTCCTTCCAGTGGGAACACCAGTAGGGTGCAACGGACAGAAGCCAAACGATATAGGCGTTGGATTATCTCAAGAGGTTCCGCTGTTGTTGGGGTGGGACCATAAAATAGGTAGGGTGCAGGCCATTTCCGGAAGTTTAACTAGTGGAAGGGCTGCAGGACGTCTTGATTGAGGAGGCTCGACCAAACTCCGCATATCTACCAATTTCATTTTTCCTTGTAACAATAAATCAATACGTGGAACCTCAACAAATAGGTGTGTGTGTATTGTGTCAATACCTCTATCGTGTGGTTCGGGCCTCTCCTTACATTAAGGGAGAGGGTCCTTGCTCTGCCATACAGAGCTGCCAGAGGTAGGGAAAAAGCCGATACTAATACAATAATTCCCATTACCTTAGCCAGACTCTTAGTAGCTATACTAATAGCCTAAGTTAAATTGATCCCATCCCCTTAGTGTTGTAGAACTACGTTGTTTTTTTCGTAAGCTTAGCTACTACTTGCTTTTCTATCCAACTACTAGTCGCCTTAGAAGTATAATTCCCATGGCACTAAATAGGATACTATCCTAGTCCATGATGCATTGCATTAAGTTCCATTGAGACTCGCATATATATATATATCTATATATAAATTGAACTTTACATAGCCTGGTTGAATCTGCTAAGCGATAATAAAATACGTGTGCCCAGACAATGAATGAATGACTATAAATCTGATGGATGACCCGCTTTTATCACGTAATGGCTAGTCGTCATTGTGAAGTTGGATATGGAATGAAGAAGGATAGGTCTTTACTGTCGCTCAGCCAAGCCCCTAAGGGAAGGCAGGTAAGACCCTTCGCTATGCTCAGGATCAGGACCTAAACCCATACTCTTACCGCGGAATACTGGTTGGTGCATTAATAAGGCAGCTGCTTACAGCCATCGGCAAACAGTACAAAACACCCCTAACAAAAAGGCCCACAACTACTACTCAACGGCTTGTACCTCTATACTAGCTCTACTAGTAGTACTACCCTCGCTCCCTATGGACAGCCTTGCCGCAAGTAGAGCGCATCTTTTTATCTGACTGATGAGCTGGCTGGGCCTGCAGTGCTAGTGCCTTCTGCAAGCAAGTAGGGCTACAGGTAGAGCTACATTGCTAGTAGACTTTCATTTTATCAGAATCCGAGTTTATATTGCATTGAAGGGGAGGGGGGAGTGCAATTGAGGAGAATCAATTTCACCAATCATTTTGTGTACAACTTTGTTGAGGCGAAACTTCACTTTTCTTATATCGATGACTCATGATACCTTCAAGGTCCGAAAGGTCAGTTCGAGGACTTTAAACATGGCGTTGCGTTGAGTCACTTTTGACAAACTATTATATGGTGGGCTTTCTAACTAGCCGGCTGGATTCTGTCTTGCTAGTTAGCTGGGGCTGGGGTCATCACTGGATGGCTGTGTCTGCTGGCTGGTGGCAAAAGGAGAGCTTTATTGGCAATGATTTGATTGAGGCCAAATGGCACCTTGACAATATTTATTACCCATGTTCTGACCCATGTATCGTTGAGTGGGATAAGCGTGTCATACAGCGAAGTTTCGTTTACAGGTCGACCACCTTTATAACTGGACTGGGGTTGTCACTGGCAAACTGTATCACTTGCCTATGTCTGATTCTGATATGCTTTCTTATTAGATCCCTCTGCCTCTATCTAACCCCAACAGTCTTGCGCTGAAAGGAAAATGTGTTAAGATCGAAGAAAGAACTTTACGAAGAAAGAAATTGATGTGCCCCAAAAAGACACGACTTGTAAAGCTGCTTCTCTACAAACTATTCCCCAAGAGCAGCTTCTTTATACCCAATGAATGCAGAACATCATTGCACTCATAGCTCTTTCTATAATAAACACCCTTTTTTATATAATTACTACCAGCTAGTTGTGGTTTGTGTTAAACGCATATTGTACTAGCTTATCCTATTTAATAACAGAGAGATCTAAGGATAATACGATAGATCACGTTTGTTCTGTAATAAAGAGCTTACGTAATGTGATAGGTTTAAATAGTGTCATATTTTTAATGAGTTCCATGTAATAATCGTTATGAGTTAATCGTTATGAGTTAATCATGCTCTTTGTTATGCTATTACCTCTTTATGGTTACTAAGCTTAGAATGATGGGATTTTCTCTATTAAGGTTATGAACACACATACTCTGTTATGACAGCTACATTGGTTTAGCTTATATGCCTTACTGCCACCATTAAGGGTAAATGTTTCCATAATCATACAAGGTTAGAGTATATACTATAATTAAGATGGGCTAATTCCCTAAGAGCTTACTAGGTTAAAGCAAGTCAATTAACTAGGTTGTATTTATTATACTAGTTACCACTGTTATGATTAGAGCAGTACTAATGCCATCACTAATCACTAATAAGGGTTAACAGGTGTTACATATGGCTTATATGACCGTAACAAAGCACCTATGAAAGCTTATATCAGTACTCTTCTAACTCTTCTCCTTACTGATGACTCTTTTCACTATTAGCTTAGAACTGATACCGTTAGTATCCCTAATTAAGCTTATCCTGGAATAGAGTGTTATAACATATTGAACCTACATGGGTAACACAGTTATACAAATCACTTAGCTTACTCGTATAGTATATGTAATCATGTATGCATAATAACTTACATTATACTAGTACGAGCTTACTATACACCTCTTGCTTCGTATCACTGATTATAAGAACACAGCTTAATCATAGAGCTAAAGATCACATGGTAATCTTGGAACATACGCTTGTTCATAGCTAATAGATAAGGTGTAACTTACTCTACAGGTTATGATCATACCACTGTATTTGCCTAATCAATGACACACATAATACTAGTCTGAACAAGTAGTAGTTATTATTAGTCATATACATGGATGAAACTCTATTGATTCACTAGTTTCACCAGCCTCAGTACCAAGAGCAGTTGACCCAGCATCCCCTGTCTCATCAGTAGAACAAGCATAAATAGAATTGGGAGCTGCCCAAGCAGCTGTAGATCCTGTCTTCCCAGCTAAAGTATTCCTAGCAGTTGACCCGGCATTCCCGGAAGCACCAGTTAAACTAGGATTATTTTAAGCAGCAAAGAAGAAGAAAGTAGTTCCTCGATTACCTGCTTAACCAGAAGTACTAGTTTTAGCTGCACTAATTGAAGTAGCTTTCTTTCTTGAGCCAGCAGCAGCTTGCTTGCTTAGGCACTTACACCTTTCGTATTTACTTGATCTGCCTACTTACTTATACTTACGGCTATCCACCTTTGCTGCTTACCAGACCTTTATTGCTTCACCCTACTTTCTTTGTTTATTTATTTAGGGAGGAGTGCTGCCCTTACCAACCCTGTTATTCTGCCAGGAATGCTTTGTGGGTCGAGTGGGTACTGCCTTATCTTATCTTTTCCGGACAGGCAGAACCTAACCCATTTTATCTATTACAACTGCCCACCACACTTCCACACAACCACTGGATCCACTGCAGACCCCTTTCCATACCTTAGATTTATTATTTAGCTTTTTACGTCATAATACGTCAGAGTATACTAGCTTACTAGTTGTTCCACCCAATGCTTAGCCCCTATAAAGGACTGACTCAACAGAATTAAAAGCATCAACGTCTGCATCACTCCACTCGCTTAATCTACTGGATCAACATCATAATCTGGATCTGGAACTGTTTATGGTGGATCTGCTCAATCTTGATATGGAACTCCTGCTATTGGTGTTTTCGAGCAGCTAGTGACATACGTTAGTCGCCCTATAACGCCCTTATCATCCATCAATCTCTCACTCAATCTCTCACTCAATCTCTCTATCCATCCAAGCTTCGCTACTTTCCATTGATCTATCCATCCATTTGTGTTTTTTACACCATCCCATCCAGCCGTACCATCTATTCATCCCAGCTACTATAGATCGGGGAAATAATAATTTTGCATACAGCGAAAAGGATAATCAAGAAGATTCGACCATCAACTAATATGTATATAAAGCTATGGAGAACGAGGCTTCATCGCCGCAATCCTGATACCTCGGATCTTACGTAAGATATCAATAAGATGGCCGACTTGATCACTCCTATAAATTATATATATATAGCTATACTCTTCTATACTCATCATGCTTGAATAAATGTAGAGAATAATATATATATAATGTACTTGCTACGTGATGTTCTACTACGCTATGTGTGGGGCAGTCAGGGAAGAAGGGAAAGGGCCACTACACTAGGGCACATGGCATGGCATCCAATGAATGTGTTGGGCAAGAACATTATCTCCTAGGGTTCTGGCAGTAAAAGAAAAAAGGGTAAGGCATCCCATCCACCCGGGGCTCCTAAGGTCTGGTACTCGTGGCTCTAAATGTGAACTGGTAAAAGGTACTACCTCAAGTTCTAGGGCAGTAACATAGAAGGTCTTTCTGGCAGGTGAGAAAGGCAAGGTAAGTTCTTCTAGCGGTCCCTTCCCTTGTAAGACCTTATTTTCTAGGGGAGCTAAAGAGAAAGTGTTTCTAGCAGGCAGTATGAACAAGTAATTCTGAGACTGTCCCCTACAGGTACATCTCTTCGTGGTCAAATTCCTGGGTCAGTTCTTCCATCCAATCAACCCGAGGCTAGTAAGGTAAACGGATTCCCACCCAATCCATCCAATTTCGATAATCCAATTTCCTATCCCCAATCCCCAATCCTTTGCTGTAAAAAAGAAAGTGTTATAAAGGTCCATCCCATGATTCTAGGGTTCCGGGCAATAAAACTAAAAGGGTAAGGCTCCTAACCATCCCTCCATCCATGCCATCAACCCGGGGCTAGTAAGGGCTCATAAACAAATCCCAATCCCAATCCAATTTGGCGCTTGTAAGGTCAAAATTCCTTCCCTTCCTAACAACGTGTATTCTTGGGGCTCCAGGTCTGTCTATATCTAGCAGGTGAAAGAGTAAACCAAGAGTAAGGCCATCCCTTACAGCTACTGTGGTGTTCCTGGCTTATAGAGACTCAATCCCAACCCATTCCATAATCTGATGCTGCTTCTAAGGTCTGATACTCGTACGTATGTCTAACTGGTAACTGGGACTCCTCACTCCGTGCTTCATGTTCTAGGGCAGTAACATAGAAAGTATTTAAGGCAAGTGAAGAAGGTCTGATCGCCCTTGCCCTCCCTTTGGTCAAGCAAGCCTTTCGTACTCTAAAGCTCTTCCTTCCTTCATAAGAGGCCTAGGTTGGGCATAACTCCATCCTCCTAGGGTTACGGGAGAAGGTAAGGTAACTAACTAATAAATTTGTTGCTCCTTCAGCTGCTCTTGGGAATGCTGAGAATTATGTTGGTTCAGCTGCTGCTTTAAATGCTGGTTCAATTGGTGTTGATTAAACTGCCGAGACTGGGAATGATGATCCTAGGATTGCTGCTCCTTTAACTGCTCCTGATAATGCCACTGGGTATGCTTATCCTACTAATGCTGGTTGTTCTGCTGCTTTGACCAATCTAAGAACATTGCTCCTTCAATTGCTGATTCAAATGCTGCTGGTGTTGCTGGACTGACTTCTGCATCTTTAACAACTGCTCCAACCTCACCTGCTCCTGGTCGTCCAACAGATTATCCTACTGTCCCTGGTCCAACTGGTAATCCTACTGCTATTGGTCATCCTACTGTTCCTGCTCTTGCTCCTGCTCCAGGTCCAACTGACTCTACTGGTCCTACTGCTACTGGTGGTCGTCCAACTGGTCCTACTGTTCCTTCTACCAATCAATCCAATCCGTGGAACTCAATAAATATCGTCTATTGGTAACATGTCTCAATCGATATGCTCATATGTAACCAACATGCTCAACAATGTATTCTGGTGGTCACATGGGTTCAAAGAGAAAGCAAGCAAATGCATATGTTCTTTTCACTTTCAATTGCTGTTGGAGCTTCACGCCGGGAAGCCCTAGTTCCCTCATCGCTCGGAGCCTTATCGGGGGCCTTCATTCCTCACCAAAGAGGTCTGCTACTCACAAAGGAAAGATCCTTCATTCTCTTACAAATGAACCTTCTTCACTAACAAATATTGTTGGAGCCACCTCACCCTCCTTTGTCAGGTGAGCTTTTTCCCCTATTGAGGCACCCAAAAACATAATTCGCCATGCTCTACTCTCCTCAGTACACCCCCCAAAATGGCTTCTATGAGGAACCTGTCCTCAGGACCTAAGCCCGGAGCTATATAGCCACTATGCACATGGTGGGGATTACAAGGGTTGAAGATGGGACCATGTACCTTTATACACTACTCCCTAGGGCCTAGCTTGGTATCTTTAACTGGATGGCCTCGGGACCTTAGCCCAGACCAAATGGCCACTATGGAAATTGGATGGTAAGAGCACATGACAGGTCCACCACTAGTGTCATGCCCTTTATGGATGCTTTCATCTTGCTGCTTTTAGGACGAGTCCCATGGGTTTAAAACTTGCATGGCAACTAGGTAAAGCTTAATGGGCTTTCTATTAAGTAATCAACATGGATGGATCCTTTGGTTCTACAGTATTCCCAATTATTAAATCCAAAACTATTGGCTAACACGATCTATCCAATGAAAGTTAAACTATTTTTAGGCGAGGACGTCTCGATGCGAGTTGAGAGCCTGGTTCATAAATAAAATCCCATATCTGTCAAGTAAGTAAGAAAGGTAAGATAATATATATAGCCTTTTAAACTAGCCTTTCTCTTGTAATTGATGAGTAGTGCAGAGAAACCACCTGGCATTTCTATTTATACATATGGAATACCGGCATCTTCAGAACTACTATTTTGAAGTCCATTGCCTGTTGAGACTGGCTAGTGGCTAGCTAGCAAATATGGGCACTTACTTCTTACTATTGGCAAGAGATATATGCGATCTCGTATATTTTTGTAATTATCCACCTGTTGTGATTCCTCATTGGACACTATAACTATAGAAGCAGTAAAAACCCCATTGGGTTGGATTAGTTAATCCCAATACTATTTTATTTATATTTTATTTATAAATGACACAGGTGCCATAGGACTTAACTCCAAGGGTAGTTGGACTAATAAAAGGAAGTATTACATTCATAATAATATAAATTTATATTCTTGCCACAGAAGTGAAATGGAAGAGTCAACAAAAAACCAGACCTATTTATAATACAAGCACTCTTATTGGTTTGGTTGGAAAATCTATCATAATAATACAAGCACTCTTATTGGTTTGGTTGGAAAATATCCCATATGATAATTGGTTGTTGTCATAGCCTGCCCTTAAATAATAAAGAGGAGACACCTTGTTTCACTAGAGTGGGAGTTCCTATCCTGAAGAAATGGTAGGCTCCAGGAATTTGAAAATCCATTTTTATTTATATGTGTCCAGATATATATGGTGGACCTTATCAAACCCAACGAAAGGGCGTATAGATGCGCTATCCTATGTGAGAACGTAGAGATGCAATCTCGTAAGGGGATTGTGGAAATATGTATAAAAATAATAAGAACATATATAACCATATATAACTTAAAGAATACCTTATTTATTAGCAGCGGAGTAGCTTGGGAATTTATAAATTTATAGCGGATTATAGCTCCCGTGACCAGGAAGAGATATTTATTATCTCATAGATTAGTAGGTCCCAGCCAGGATAGGAGTCCTCATATATAATCCAGTAGGTAGTTACCAGCCAGGAGTCCTTGCTGATCGAAATGGGAAACTACACCTACCTCAACTTTGTGAATGGTTGTGGATATGGAATTTGAACTAATAAGTGTCTCTACCGTAGGCAAGTGGGACTTAAGTGTTCAACTAGGGCTAGTATAGTAGTAGTTACTTTCTCTACAGCTCATAGTTATTACTCGTATAACTTCAGCTAAGTAGTACTTAGAGCTAGTTCATATATGTAAGTGGGGAAGGGTGCTCCCACCAACCACTAGGGCAGAGCTCCGGAAATGTCCATGTTCATAGAGAATAAAATCCATTTTAGTGCCCCGAAGAGTCCCTTACCTTTCAGTGAACACGCCACCTTCTATTCGTGAATTTCCCATCCGGATAGGTCCAATAGGTCTTGCCCTTCATAGGCCACTTTTCATTATTTATAAAAACCATTTACTTTAGCTGTATCTATCAAATAAATAAAATATTAATAGGCCAGATCATCTTCTATAGCTTCTCATATCCCAGTATTAATTGGACAATAAGTACTATCTACGGCTCATTCAATCTAAGCGTGTTACCTTTTCTTGATAACATGTGCCCAGTTAGTGAGTAAGTAAGTTAGTGAAGCGGAATAATTCCCGATAGCCCGCGATCAGGATGGTTTCTACGTTACCAGTTTAAATACCATGTGCCCAGGAAGCAGGTGGTGGTGATCCGATGTGTGTTACAGTTAGACGTGCACAGGATGGAAGTGATTCTACATATGTTACCAGTTCGCGATGTTACCAGTGCTAATAGTCTTTACTATATGGTCTTAAGGCAAGTAAGAAATAAAGTGTCCATAGGGGCTAAGACTGATACCGAAAGTCCATATGAATGAGTAGTACTTATGGCTTAAACTCTAAGTGTTGAATAGTAGTATAAATCAGAACGAACTGAACTGCTTAAGCTAACAACAAACAAGTTTAACTACAAGTTAGTTAGATTGAACTACTAGAGTTAGGAGCCAGGCTTAGCGGCAAACTAAAGAGTATAAATATAGAAAACTACAGCTTCTGAACTAAAGCTAAGAACTAAGAAGAGAGAGAAAGTGAGAAAGATCATTTATTATCACTATTGGGACTCAGAGTTGCACTACAACTATCGGGACTCAAAGTTGCAATAATTAGAAGTATCATTTCAACTTATTGCAACGGGACCTTAGTTGCTGCAACTCTATCGATCGAGACATCAGTTGAACTAAAAGTTGCACTACAAACAACTACTACTGCTTAGCGAAGCTAAGGCCAAGGCTAATGCAACTAGTTGGACTAGTCAGGCTTCGCAAAAGGCGAAATAATAGTCGTTATAGCTAGAATTACTATAAAAACTAGAGAGAGTGAACTACTGATCACTACTAGGGAGAAAGGCAAGTAAGAACGAAAGTAGTAAGGCAAGGGTGAGGTCATAAGGCAAGGGTAGGGAAAGTGTAGGAAGGCCAGGTTCGGTCGGAGGGTCTGGAGGGTCCATAGGATGTATGAGGCATAGTTTTCAAAGTCTAGTCCCAAGGTGTAGGTCAGAGTGTCAGGATGTTCCCAAGGAGATATGAGTATGTAAAGGTTCGTTCATAGGTTATAGAGTCTAGAAAGAGGTTGGCTTTAACATAACGGGCTTTAACTCCTTCCTATCCTTAATTGGTTCAAATCTTTCCAATGTTTAGTTGCACGAGGTAATGCATGGAGAAGTTGTTCTAGAACCAGTGAACTAATTTATATATATTAATATTATACTGGCATATAGACTTGTTCATAACAGCCATCTCCACTCTACCCGTTAATCTATGATGTTAGCATAGAGACATTTACACTTGGATTTGCATATTCACTGGTGCCGGCCCCGGACAGAGCTGGGCTAATGCGCTTGGGGCAGGTCTAAACTTGCATATCTACTATTTGGTTCATATATTATATGGGTCTCCGGGGAGCCCTACGACAAAGATTAATATATGATATAAGCATAGATACGTGTTCACCTAGTAACTATCTATATCTAACTGGGCTGAAACCGGGTCTCCACAGCTCCCCATGGTTGGATCTGCTGGGACCTATGGAGGCTCCTTCCTCATTGCCATGGGAGGTCCTGGTGGCATCGATACACAATGTTGCATAGATACATGTTCATATACGATGTCGGCATAGATACTGTTACTTGCCATGAACCGGAACTACTATAAGAAACTATTGTTGTTTAATATATGATATTTCTATATATACTGGGCCATGAACAAGTAGAACCAGTAGTCATTGCTGCAATGCCATGCTCTGGACAAGGTTGGACTCGCATATCTACTCGGGCCTATACGATGTCACATATAGAAGTTCTGCCTGGTCGCCTAATAATTGGTAATCTATGGGCCTATTCTGTAAGATTCAATTTTACTATATATC
>Ga0233336_1000219_pt1 | contig 10668 bp, 8 predicted proteins | sample GEONDECOMP225_FD_183636 | JGI IMG/M metagenome (GOLD analysis project Ga0233336, IMG submission 183636) | Leaf litter microbial communities from Shasta-Trinity National Forest, California, United States - GEON-DECOMP-225 | ecosystem: Environmental > Terrestrial > Plant litter > Unclassified...
CCAGCCGAAAACCACCGACCAGGACAGCCAGTAAGCCAGTAAGGAGGTCAGCAGTCAGCAAGGAAGGAAGTCAGCCAGCCTCCCAGGTCAGTCAGTCGGGATTTGCCAGTTTAAATAGACTCACAGTCTAGCCTGCTTGTATTAGTCAATCCACTTAAACCCCGGATAAGGCGCTCGAAAGGGAACTTGCCAACTCTGATGAAAGTCGATGGATAGAATAAGTAGGTCCCGTGCCGTGCCACCTAGCTTTGCATAGATTGGTCAGGTAGGTGTGCCAATTAACCCCTTCTCTAGGAATTGGATCTCTGGCCCGGCAAAGCCACTCTGTTATGATACAACAAGGCTGGTTCTTGTGCTGTGTCCTTCCCTCGCTCTGTCCCCGGTCCACTGGGTCAGCCTGATGTCTCCGTTCTGTCCCCTTCTCTTGTGAGCCTGGTGCCTTACTATTGGATTGGCGCCGTTGCTTGCCATCACCTTATAAACGATAGAAACGATCGCTACCATCTTGCACTCAATTTTAAGGACCCAGCCAACTAGCTAGTATGTGTAAATGAATGGCGGCTACCTATCATTCTAGACCAAGGCTCAAGCCAAGGCAATCTGATGTCATCTCGGCATAAAGTTACCGGTTGGGGGTATGTGCTGTTGGGTATTGTCAAGCGGAGATCAATGTCTTGGGAACCATCAATTGACACCTCTTGCCCACCCAGGTACTGATGACTGTTGGATCAACTGTTTGGAACCTATACCTCTTTCTTGGCATTGAAAAAAGACGTATAGCATTAGATCGATCAGCAATCAAAGAATTTATCCCTCCAAGCTATAGGTAACCGTCCTGGGCCATGTTCATTAGGAAGAAAATATATTGAAGTGACCTGTATTATGTCTCTGACCCCTCGAAAGAAGCAATATTATTTAACGAAAGCAGCGACCGAGTCTATTTTTTCTATAACGGGTATCCAATTCAAGTATATCCCATCCCAACCGAGCATCCCAAGCGAGCAACCGAGCCCGGGAGCCAAGCGAAGTAACCCAGCCAAGTATCCAAGTCGAGTAGAGTAGTCCGTCCCATTGTATAATCCCCATCGTATTATAGGCAGCATTGTATTATAGGCGAATCAGAGGCATTGGATTATAGGCAGCAATCAATTCTATCCCATGTATCGGCTAGCGATAGCGATCAATTCACCCCCGCCAGGTATAAGGCGAGAATTGTAACCTACCTCCACAATGCTGGGTGGGGATCAATACTTGGATTGAGTAACCAAATCTTACCTCTCTAATGGGCAAAGGGTACCCCGTCGTAGGTAAATTGTAACCTAAACCTCCCTGTGTATAACTGTTACCTAAACCTCCCTGTGTATAACCATGTGGGCATGCTGCAGTGAGGGGTGTTAAATGAGAGGCTCCAGGGTATTGGAACGGGTGGCTATCTTATCTCTCGGCTAGCGGGGCTAATAATCTCCCGTAATGAGGGTCTTCCGATTGCACTTCCCAGGGGTCGACTGTTATATCTCCTCTTGGGATCGGTTTTTTGGATTGACTGCATGGAGTACCGGCATCTAATGAATAAGCACCTGGCATTTTATAGGTAAACAATAATAAAGGACCCGGAGGTCCGCCCTTCATCTGCTAGTTAATAGGAGGGCTCGACTAAAAGGAGAGGGGCGGAGCTGCTCGACCATACGGGAGAGGGACTTTCCCGAGGCACGAGGGGAAGGGGTTAAACCGCTAACTACTCATATGGTGAGGGCATTTTAGAACGTTTCAACCTCTACTCTAGGGATAACGAAGCTTTGTAGCAGGCTGGTGGGCATCAAAAGGATAACTGGCTGACCCTGTATACATAATAAATCATGATGTATCAAGTTATAAGAAGTCTAAGATAAAGGCACTATGGCGTATAACTAACTATAATGTTATCATCATTATTATAAGCTAATATTATAGGCTGCAATGTTGGGAATGGGATGGTGTGGACTAGCTCGATGGTGTGGCTGGATGGTGTCCCTATATGGTGTGCCTTTATATAATGGTACGAATTCTTTATATTATATATAGGGAGGTACAGATGGCATGTTGCAGATGATATGTTACGAATGGAATGATATGTTACGAATGAAATGATACGTATATAATGATACGGATGTCATGTTTATACGGCTGGACATTTTATACTGATGTCCTGGTTGGGCTGGACTGTTGATATGGCTGGACGGTATATTTTATTTGGTGGACCCATAAATACGGGTGACAATTTATACAGATGGAATTATGATACGGCTAACCATTTGATACATATGTTATATTACGGATGGAATGTGACAGATGTCATGGTCGGGCTGTACATGTCGTTACGAGATGTTACGTACAAGGATGGAAGCATCTAACAGTTTGATTCGGGCAGGGACTCTTTATTAATTCATATACAGTATATGGCTATTCCACGAAGTTCTTTCTAGGCCGGTAAAACAATATGGGAGGTCTCTTCCTTCCTTCATTTTGAACAACAACATCTGAGACGGATGAACTTAAACACTTAATATATGCTAATTTAATTAAACCCTAGGTGGTAACAGAAAGCATAGGGGTTAACGAGCACTCTCTCAGCTGAGACAAATTGGGGTTGTTTCTTCACCTATCTTAATGGCCTGAACGGGTAACTGCTATTCACATCCTGCTTAAAGGGAGTCGAGCGGGGGTACGAGTGTTGAGCACTATGATGTTGAGCGCATGAGCCCCCCCAATACTAATTGTTATCTTGGCACCAAGGATGAGGGATATGCAGTTCAAACCTCTGGGAAGGCTGTACGAGGGCGAGCGGACCGACAAAAGAGGTAGCGTAGACCCATAGTTTTGCATATAGGAGGGCTTTACCTGAAGATCAACTAGAATCCTTCCCCTCCTTTGTTGGGAAAGAGCTCCGCACCTTGGGTGTACCTTTTTATTTAGGAGTAGGGTAACTCTAAAAAGAAGCCACTATAACATATAAATAACAAGCTAAAAGAAACTGGGACTATTAGGTATGCGCTATCCCATCCATCCTTATTGAGGTGTTAGTTGTGTTGGAGTTAGTTTGGAGTAACTGCCGCTTAATTTGATGAAGTAGCTAATTAGAGAAGTAGCCGTTCGTTGTACTTCGATTGCACCCGACTTGGCGAGTTAGCACCGACTTGGCAATTGACTTCCCTGGTTGCTTGGCGAAATACCACCTGTTTGATTTGAAGCTGGACGCCTACATCCTTCACTTCTTGCACCTTTTCTTTCTGCCTAAATTGATAACCTTAAGATTCCCAACTGAACGCCTAATTTGTTTTGTCCTTGATGCCAACTTCAACCTCGATGCCTACTTCTTTGACCAAACCAAGCAACCCATAGTGGGTAACAATGTGCCAAAATGTATAGCCAATATATCTAGTCTTCGTTAACCCAAATAAGCCCAACTAAAAGGTGAACAAAGGGACGGAGTTGCTCGACCAAAGGGAGAGGGACCAATTGGGACCAATTCGGAGTTAAAGAGTACAACAATATTGGAGTCCCAGCCCAGTGTTACCCCAATATGGCAAAGGCAGCTCGAAGGTTTTCCACCAATGATTTAATTCGAGTTGTTTGCTCAAATAAAATAAGTAAGCCCAGCTAAAAGGTTTTGTTTTATGGTAAAGTAGCTTTAGGTGGGTAGGTGGGAGAGCTAATTTACTTTACTTAAGTAAATAAATTCAATTTTCAGAAAACAATATTCTAAATATGCTAACCAGTCGATTTTAAGCTTTCACTGAACCCTACTCAAATATCAAAAAGATATCCTGATCAAAGAATATATCTGCTTATTCCAGTTTGACAAAGTATTGAATAAAGCAACTTTAACATATATAGAGCTAGCATAAATCAACGGATGGACATTTATTAGTTAGAAAGAAAAAGTTGCTTGTTCCCCGCTTTCTAGGGGGGTTTATATGCTCAGGGCTGTTACGGTCGAGCCAGCTCCGACCGACGAACAAATACGAAGAAGTATACTCCTCCGACACAAGTGCATATTCCAAAGTTCCCATTACATTGGCTTCCGCCAACCCAACCAACAGTGAATTAACAGATAAAGCGCCAGCCCCATCCATAGGGGCACAGCTTTTTTTTATCAGTCAAGCGGATTTATCCCTATTCTATTCGTTCTTTAAGTAAAGTACGAAATGATATAAGCGCTTTAGCCAGCCTTGGCTTGGCATGAATTTGAACAAGCTTATCAATGCTAATGAGTGTCAAAATTGGATCTGGGAGACCCTTATCTATTTTATCTATATCTACAGAAGACTGGAGAAACCCGGACTCCATTTATGGAGCTGGAAGGTCACTAAAGCTCTGGCTGGGTACATACATTTGGATGGATCACTAAAGCTCTGGCTGGGCACATGACATTTGGCTGGCTTACCTTATTTGATCAGGTGGGAATTCCTCGGCGGAACCCGTTGAGATCCCTCCCCTAGTTATTGAATCCTAGATAAATCGACGGATGGTGGGCGTTAGAGTTCGGAGGAGACTTACAGGCGTTAGAGTACAGACAGGTTTTATTCTACTGCCACCCTTAGGGTAGTTCTTTAGTTACCCACTTCGTTCAACCAACCTATGAACAGTCCTACTTAGTCTATTGAGTAGGTTAATACTAGCCTTTGAACAGTCCGTAGCCTGGCAATAGAGGAAACCCTCTCCCTCTGGTCTTCGCTCCCGCTCGACCAATCAATTTTTTCTGGTCACCCTCGGCTCAAACTGGGCTATCCCCTTGCCCTCAAAAGGACAAGCCCTCCGGACCTCCGGGTCCTTATTATCTTATTAATCTTTATTATCTCTTATTAATCTTTATTATCTTATAGACGTTTGCTTTGCTCACGTTTGCTTCCCGACTGGCTTTTACCTCCAAGTCAATCTCGTTAATAAACCCCGTTGTATCAGAAACAACGCGATCAGCAGTTCCTTAATGCCCCGGTCTCATAGCTATGAGGAAGTCGTCCGCATAACGTGTATATTGAACAAATGGGAAGTGTTTTGACAAACTCTTTTCTCTTTCAATTGTGAAAAATATGTTCATTAGTACGGGCGACATGGAGCTACCTTGTGGGATTCCCTTCTAATTTGAAGCATAATTACGTCCCTTAAAATGGTTCAATCTAAAGAGCTAAGACAATACAAAGTGATAGGACAAGCCGGCCATCCAGACCAAGCGAGATCGCGCTAAAAGCTCATGGGGGAAGGGTCTATATTATTAAAGTGATCCGTCAGTATGAGCTTATAAGAACATTGATCCGTTAGTATCAGCTCAGACAGTGATCGGTAAGATGCAGCAGTTTCAGTAAGCTCTTTTTTTGCGGTATGTGGAAGGATATATCCAGGGTAAGGCTTTCTATTTCATCAAGGGGCAAGCGATAGCGAGGGACAAGTAAGTGTCAATCTATCCAAGCAAGCTAAAGGTTCGATGCTTTGGTTTATTTGAAGCAGGTAAATAGCCATGGGAACTATTCATCAGGTTTAACCGTGTCAAGGCGTTCTCGCTTATTATTCATCAACCGGATAATTAGGACCAGTGTTCCATACTGTTCAGTTCCGTACGGTCCTCTGCGCTCTGCTTTTCCCACAATCTCAACCCACTATGTGCTCTGCGCTTATCGGTCCCGTACCTTCGTTCCGTCCCGTTCAGTGTTCAAGCCATGAGCTGCAGCGATTAACTGGTGACAATCTGGCAGCTGTATGACAAGGACCCCTATGAAAATGTGGATGTGGATGTGAATAATGATACACTGGCTAACTGATGACACTCCCTGTAAGTAGTTACTCTTTCCTTTTACCACTGGATTATTCTCCCATTGCTTTCCCTCCCATGGATTATTCCCAATTAGCATTAGCGGGGTATCCCATCAAGCTATGACTGTCATCAAGTAGATCGAAACCTGTAATCGAGTGCATAATCATCAACACCTGGTAATAAGCGAGACCTTCACGACAAGAGCGAATTATTACTGCTCGTTATATATGATTCACCCCTTTAGGGTCATACACCATACTGAGCCATACTATATGCACATAAGCAAATTACATTGCCTGCCTTACACAGCTAGTCATAGCCGTACATACATAGATAAGCTCTAGTCATTGCCATAGAGAATGCCATAGAGCATATTGATTAAGACATGTTACTGCCATAAGCCTTCAGCCAAGCCCAACAGAAAGAAGACAGAAGTCATCAGCCAGAAGACTTTCACCTCTAGCCAAAAGCCATTCACCAGGAGACATGACCCATTTACTAGTCACCATAAGCCTTCAGCCTTCAGTCAAAAGCCTGTAACCCAGGGCCTTAGCCTGTAATCTTGAACCTCACCAAGTCCGGACGACTAGAACTAAAATATCCTAACCTATACTGGCAAACGTCATCACACACATTATGATTTACTACAGTTTTTTATATACGCTGATTCACCTTCGTGTTCATTGATCAGTTTAGAACTGAAAAAATAGCGCTGCTAGACCCACTCAATTCTCCCTCCTCGACCCACTGATCGAACCAATTAAGTGGCTTCACGCTGATATCCGCAAAAGCAACAATTTCTTTATTGATTCTAAAACGGATAATCTCATATATAAGAAAAGTGACCTTATTACTTTTATTTATCTATTCCCACCCAACCGGAGTTGCTCGACCAAAGGGAGAGGATAAGGCCCCCATTAGATACGCCGAACGAGACTGTTGCACTAAGCGAACTAGATAAATAAGACACCACTAAGCTAACTCACACTAAGAAAATAAGCTCATATATAATACACGAGCTCAAGAGGAGTGCTGAAGTTTTCTTGTCACTACGAACAGGCTAGATTCGAGAAGAGTACATCAGGATATGGAGGTTGCCATGAACTTTTTTAGGAACAGGACCATTGCACCAATACGCTTTATGTTCCCCTTCCAACTAGATCACACCCCAACCCCGTATTGTATGTTACTTGCCGCCATGATCGAACTACAATACCATTGACGACGGTTGTAGCGCTTGAGATTCTTCCAGACACAACCCAACCCTACGCTCGCAGACTGATTATGATTAACCTAGTAATAACGAAAGAATAGCGGGCCAATAACAGAACGGAGGAGATATGCGATGGGATAGGAAGGGATGGGCTGATACGGTGAGGTTAGGGTTTAGGGCCTTGGTGATACTTACATGACACGGTTCTATGCGAGGTACAGTGCAGCCCGATAACCCTTGACCTGATGAGCAATCTACCCGGTTGAGTTGTGCAAATACCTCCCTTTTAACTTCGACTTTACACCAGTGTGTATGGCCTTAGCAACTCTTGTTTCAACTAATACACCCTACCTTCCAGTCCACCCTTCCACCGGTCAACCAGAACACACACACTTCAATATTTAGGTTTCGGATAGCACGAGAAGGGAATACTACAGACTACGCTTCACTCCTGGTGGGAGGAAACCTAGGGGTGAGCTCGTCTTTGTTTCCCTTACATCCATACTAGAACTGGCCTTATGCCTTAGATTTAAGACATGAGCTCCAGCAACTCATTAAGACTTTGTTTTGGAGAATGCCGAAGATATAGTGGCGATATGGCTGCTTTAACCCTTGGCCTGGATACCTTGCCTTCCCTTTGACTGATATGAAAGCCATAAGCGTGACCAAACGGGTAATGCTCTAGCCACGGTTCGGTTAAGCCAGGTCCCCAAGAAAAGAGAAGAACCAAGACCTCCGGACCTTTTATTAAGGTTTTCAAACCAAACCTTCTTTCTAATAGCTATCTCGGTTAGTTGGCTTCCCTACCTTAAAGTGCAATAGTATGTATGGAGATAAAATTGCATAATTATTTCTGCAAAGTGCGATGGTCATGCAGACAAATATCCTTCTAGTGGCTAAAGGATATTGATGAGATTGAACTAAGAAGAGCTATCTTTGCCCCTGCTACTGCTGATACTGGGTATACTACTGTGACTGCTGTTGGTTTAGGTACCTATAGCCCCTAGCTATGGCACTGGGTCTCGCTTACAAACTTAATCATCTCTTATATGATAAACATAAGCATCTAGGTATCTATCCCGAGCATCGGAATATTAATATAAATAACTAAACTCTTACTTTGGATCACGATCCCGATCACTAAGGTTTTCTAGATCGAGATCTACATATGTGACTGAGTAAACAGCATCAACCGTAGGGTCTACTACTATTCTAGGTACCTTTGCCCTAGCCTTTGCTAGTGATGTTGCTAGCTCTACTGTGTATGCTTCTGGGTCAATGGATTAAGCTAAGTTATGTACGGGCATGAATACCCTAGTTCTGTCTAGTCGAGATTGTAAGCGAGATTGTATTACTCTGTAGCATACCAGTTCTGTAGCTGAATACACCCTTATCATCTTCACTTTATATATTGCTCCTCCGGAGGCCAAACATGTTGGCGCGCCGAACCCACAAGCCCTTATGAGCCATATCTGTACCTGCCCTTATCTTTCTTTTTGTACGGGCATGAACACCCTAGTTCTTTTTATGTATCGCCAAATAGAGGAGCGTCATTAACACTCTACATTCAGGAAATCGTAACAGAGAAAGGCTAGGAAGACTTTGTGTCAATAGAGTGCGTTTCAATAACCTACGAATCGGTTTATATTGGCACGTAGCCAATGATGAAAGGCTCTAGGCTAGAAACGCTATCTGCCCTGCCTCACCCTTCCTTGTGAAATGAAAGTGATAAATTAGGAAAGTGCAAACATAACCTATCGAGGTGGAAAATGAAGTAAGCAAAGGTGGCGTACCAATTCCTAAGGTCAAGAAGAATAAGTACTTATTGCATTGCAAGACAGAATTTGACTCTGGTTACTCCTCGTACCACTCTTACCCAAAGGTCCAACTTTCCTTCCTTACTTGCTAGTTGGGGTTGACCTAAAGGTGCGTAGCTCTTCCCCTCCTTTTCAAATAAGTAGTAGCAAACTTGTTAGCCTTTAAGCGATTTATTGGGTATACCTAAGGGGGTGTATCACCGTATCTATAATGCCATTTTGCTCGCTATATCTTGTGATTTCAATAATTATAAGGTAATATTTATCATTGTAGAGTCCAAAAGAGTTATAGGAAACGTTTTATCCATTTCATTGATGTTAGAGTGCCTCCTATGAAAAGATGGTAGCTTATTCTTAAATGAAAACTTCTAATTATTATGATGATACTAGCGATATATATGATACTAGCGATATATATGATACTAGCGATATATACGTGTTGCATATCTACGTTTTTGTCCATTCCTCCATGCAAGATGCAACACACACAATTGAAAATTGAGTTGGATGTTGTGTCTGTCCCCTGAACTCTAGCTAAGAAGCTTCTTTATTGTGGTGTCCATCCAAAGAAAAGAAGAAATATGATTACTTTGTTCACTTTCACTTGTATTCCTTCTGATGGTCGAGGGGTTAGATACATCCTCGCATAGATAATGTAGCCTATTGAAACTGCGTTACCCAAACAGACGTATTCACCTGTCTCTTGCAAGTATAGGTGCCGGATACAGAAGAATCTTCCAAGTATAGGGCTCTTTCATCCCTCTACCATAGATATACTTTCTGGCTGGATAAGAGCCCCCTCTACGAGTACGAGTAGGAGGCCAATCCCTGTACGAGTAGTTGGTTCCCGGGATCAACAACTGAACCTGTACCATATTGATTGGTGCCGGCTACACATCATAGCTGTACCAGATTAGGTTAGTTCCTGGCTGGATGCTCACTATACAATTATACGGTCTAAACCTTGAGTTCCTATACTCGCATAGATAAGGATAAGGAAGTAGCCTCAAGTAAAGGTGTTATCGCATATAGGTTTGAAACCCTGTAATTACTTTCCGGAACATACTTGAACTAGGCTAAGTTGCCTCGGGCTTGAAACTCCAAGCATTAGTTCTTGGGCGGCTGGTGATGGAAGGTGAGAGTCTAAGGCTAAAGGGGCTTTGTTCTGTTTAATTCCTTCCCCTCCTTTGTCGGGAAAGAGCTCCTACCTTTTTACCTTTAGGATTTGATTATTCCATACCTCATCTTGAGTTTCTTCTTCTGGCTTCGCTCTTTGCCTTAGAGGATTAGTTTCTTCTTGGGAAAGAAATAAACCTTGCCCGATGCGGACAAGACCTCCGGACCTTGTGTTTTATATTCTTTAGCCCCCCCCTTCACCTTTATTTTGATATGGATGGGACTCTTCTCTACGAGTCTCACCGGTTGGTTGATATATACCCTTTATATATGTTATTTATTAATACAACTCTTGCCTTTAGCTTTCTATGTGTTCTATCGGGATCTTACTTATTAACTTCTTATTTACATTAGCATCTTCGGACAACGAAAAAGAGAAGAAGGTTCAGTAGAGGATAAGGAGATGACTGAGTTATTTCACGTCAAAATCCACATGAGACAAGCTAAGGTGGATTGCTTGTTTGATCCCAGTTTACAATCAAATTTGATCTCTGCACAATTTTTTTATAAGCTTGGACTGGAGACTTATAATCATCCGCAGCCATATCCCTTGGGTTGGGTCAGACAATAAGTGTAGCTGAGAGTGGTCAAGCAGTGCAGATTCAAGTTTGCTATCAACAACAACTTCATAGATGAGGTGGAGGTAGATGTAGTCCCATTCGACGTGTATGGGG
>Ga0233336_1000220_pt1 | contig 10660 bp, 8 predicted proteins | sample GEONDECOMP225_FD_183636 | JGI IMG/M metagenome (GOLD analysis project Ga0233336, IMG submission 183636) | Leaf litter microbial communities from Shasta-Trinity National Forest, California, United States - GEON-DECOMP-225 | ecosystem: Environmental > Terrestrial > Plant litter > Unclassified...
CATAAGAAGCAGGTAAACTTTGTTTGGTCGCCTCATCCGGCAATCCGGGCAAATTGCAGCCAAGAAAGATCGGCTCCATTAGCTACTCTTTCGGCTCCATAAGCTACTCTTAAAGATGAGAGCAATGGATTCAATACCAGAGGAAAAAGACTCCCATGTGCCGGCTAGTCTCTCCATCCGATGGCAGCTCACCCGACAAGAAAAAAGGGATTAGAAGCTGCTTCCCCTCCTTCCCCACCGGGCGATGGCAGGTCTATCTATCCATCTCCTCGGTCCGATGTCCGGGCTTTAGCCGACGCTAGGCGGGGAAGGTTTATTCGAGAAGGGAGGGTAGGGTGAATTACGTAAACCTTTATTAAACTATTAGTTACTAATGAAATAGTCAATTATAAAATAGGATACTTATTTTACCAATTTTCTCAAGCGAGATATCGCAATAAATAAATCTGCTGGGGTTTGGTTTGATGCCTTAAGTCGGAAATTGTGTTTCCAATGGAGGCACTGCTGAGCTAAAGCGAAGAATTGGTTGCTTTATTGAAGGGAATCTCCCGAAGAGCATATCCCTGTTTTAACATATGATATCGCATATCTACGTTTCACTTTTCCATTGTAATTAATCTGAATATATGCAATCTATAGTCTATATCTCTATGGCCTTAGGGCACAAGAAAGAAAGACTGAAGCTCTCTAGGAAGTAAGCACCATAAGAACCATAGGGAGACTATCATAGGGCATGGAATACTTTACTTGGACCCAGACACTAAGTTTGTTTGCTTGGAAGAGATCTCAGAAAACCTTGAAACATAGTTTTTAGGGGGTTGGATGACATCTCCACCCACCACCAATTTGGGAAAGAAACAGTAATTTCCAACCAGTCAGTGCCAATCATTGATGGAGAACTCTTCAGCTAGCAGTAGTTCTAAATGAGGTGGTAACTTGGCCTTGCTTACTGGTCCTGCTTAGTTTAAGTTATTGCTACCGTAACACCTTCTTGCCTTCCCTCGAGTTATGGCCACCCTCATTCCACGGCGCAATGGCACCCATCACACAGTTATCAACACGGCCGGCTTTGAGATCGACGGGACGGGACACGGACAGAATGATTGATATCCCCCATGTTGCCTTGGAGCGGAATCGATGATGTTACCCATGGTTACACCGAACGAGATAGATGATGTTCCCCCATGTGACCATTAAGCCCAGTGGAGTGGTTTCTACCTGCCAAGAGAAAAGAACATGACATTGCATGGCAAGGCACGGGAAGGACGGCACACCTGGAGTTACCAGCACGGACGGGACGGGATGGCACAGGGCGGGAAGATGGGAAACCAGAAGGCAAGTAGACAGAAGGGAGGAAAATAGAATGAGCAAGGCGAAGACACAAGGAGACGGGGGGGACCGAGGATGGAGGCAGTGGAGAGATAGAGAATAAAGACCCCTGCGCTCAGGAGATACATATAATACGGAAGGATGGGGTAGCGAGGGACACAAACAAGGTGTAGTAGGGGGAGGAGAGACGAGAGGCCAAGAAGAGATGGGGCAGTGATAGAATGGACAGGGGAAGGGAAGAGGACGTCGGAACTATAAAAAGCAACAGGGATAGGAGGTAGATAGGTAGATAAAATGGTACTAGGAATGGGAATAAAGATGGAGAGCGGAGAGAAAGTGTAAATCATGAGCAGAGAGAAAGGAGAATAGTGCAGAAGCAAAAGATTGGGATCACCTTCTATTTATTCCCCTCACTCTTTTGAGGATTTGAGATTCTTCGTTACTAACGATATTCCCAAGTTTCCACCATATAAGATATATGTTGTTCCCAAGTTGTGTTACCCATATGGGATATCAATTGAGTTTAAGTTTACAACAGATGAGATATATGATGTTCCCCCACCAAGTTGGAATGCATAGATAAATTAATCTTCTGCTAATGCTGCTAGCCAGAAGGTGCGGCCAGGGGAGATTTAATCCACCATATGTGAGAGCAGTCCTTACCGCCAGATGATAGAGAAGGACCCCGTCACAGGATACCCACCTTCAACCTTACCCCGCTCAACAGACACCGTGAAATACATACCCGAGAGAGAGTGCACCATTGCATGATACCCGAGTCACCTTCAACACATACACGAAAGAGCTGTCCCACAGACCCGGGGAAAAAGGAGTGCGTGCATACATGCAGTGAATGACAGCTATGTGAGTGATACCTTCACACCAAGAGCGAGTTACTACAGCTAGGTTATATATGATTCACCATTCGGGGATCATATCCGCAAAGGAAGGGTACTCAGGGAGGGGTAGATTCTTCAGGGAGAGGCTAGATAGGTATAAAGCCAGTATTCGGGGAGGGGATAGATACATTCAGAGAGAGGAGCTAGATAGAGACATTCCCCAAACTCACACATTGCAGCCAAGGTTCCACCAGACAAGAGATCGAGTTCCCAATCACACCCATTTCACCATTGATACACCAAATTAGGATTATGTTCCCATGTTCCCACCTGAATAAATACAGATCTATCTATAGTGAATTCTGGAAGCACTTTTCCGGCCCGGAAATACGGTAAAGTAATAAATCACTTGACCCCTAATAACCCTCATCTTGCGTGAGAAAGAGGAGACTTCTTAGCGTTTCCTGCCGGCCCGGCCCCGTACTATCTGGCTGGAAGAATTGATCCCATTCCATTACTCATTTAAGGGTGGACACCCACCCCCGACCCACTTTCTTTTGCTCCTCCTTCGGCTCCACGAACGCGTCACTCACCTAGGCTTATGTCGAGATATTTATTCCTTTCCTTTACACAAAAATTCGCTTCTTGTATTGACGAATAAGAAGAGATGTCAACCGGCAACCGTATCTGGAAACAACAATTAGTTAATATTGGTACTCTCCAAAATGCTATCGGATGTAATAACACATTGAAAAAAGAAAATAGGGTAGTGTTTCCAGGTTCTGAAGTGTATTCGTTATAGCACGAACGTAGCTATAAGTGCCATACCGAGTCAGATTGGTTAATCCAGTGTGGTCGAACGCCTGTGAATGCTCTGTCGAACGCAGGTCCTTAAATAATAATCTCAGGGAGAGGCTGAGCTATCCTTCCCAAGTTAAGGATGTTAGGATAATGCTGGAAAATAAGCTTCTTAAGGAACTTAATGCAGAAAAAAAGTGGCTAAGGCTCAATAAAAAGTACTCTCTTTTACTTACATAAGCCTATAAATAGCAATAAACTAGTGCCCTATATATCAGAGAGCTAATGCCCCATTTGGAAAGAAACTTGCCCTGCGAACCATGGAGATATCAGACTGAAAGAGTTGGAGGATGTATTTCACTAGAGAAGCCAAGAGATGGATGTTATGAAGAGTGCTGCTTCCTCCCTTCCTTAGGGAGCCAAGATTCAAACTGGGAGCTGTGGGAGACCCATGGAAGTACATCTCTAGCGTAAGCAAAGCTGGAAGACTTTATAGGTGGAAGACTGCAGAGATCTCATTCATTAGATAACCCGGGAATGACAAGACATAACTCTAGCAGTGGGAGACCTGAGACAAAATGATATGCCCAACATGTGGAGAGACCCGCGATCAGTAGGTAACATATTAATTGGAAACAGCTGGTTGAATAGAGAACTGAGGTCTGCTGGGACTGGGCGTGATGAGAACTGGAAGTGTAGCGTCGGCTGTAAGGTGCAGCATGAGTATCTATCAACTGGGTATGATGCGACCGGGGTGAATAGAGAACCGTGGGCAGTAGGTAACTGAGTTCATTTGGGCTGGTTGCTTATAGACCAGAGTTTATTTGTAAACTGGGTGATGAGATATAACTGCTCACTGTTGGGACGTTGTTTACATATTTCCAAAAAATCCTCATTCATTGCACATTTTGCAATAGTACAAACCTATTTTTTTGGGTTCTTATAAAACATATATATATATAGCTCATCGGGGGACCTACTAGCCTCATACTCTGCTCTATGTATGGAAAAAAGAATACATTGATAGACATGTTTGTCACTTTGTTGTGTTCTTCTTCTTTTAAAATAGGATAATAAGACCCAGCTGGGAAAGCTAACCAGCAGACCTTGCCATAGCAGCCAGACCTGCCTACCTATACAACCTATTTTAATTATGATATCGCCATGGGGACGTGTAACTTTTCCATTGTAACAATATCAAAATCCATCCAAGGTTATATCCGTCCTAGTTCCAAATCTATTCCTCCGTGTATCACTAATATAATTATAGCTCTCTCAGTGGTTGTAGTTCCCAGGTTGTAGTTCCTCCCACTAGATCTTTTCAGTAGAGAATAACTATTTACTTTGTTTTTATAGCTGCAGTAGTTCAAATTCTAGTTCTACTCAATAAAATAATTGGTGTCAGGGGTCATAAAAACATAGGGCATAGGCTATATAACTAATTATATAACTAATGGGGGAATCCATAGGCCTATCTCTGTAGTTTCCCTACCTAGTTCCTTAGTCAAAGTTGAACCGCATGGAGACGTCCTCGCCATCCGATGTGATAAATACATTGGTGGTGAGAGCATTACCAATAAGAAAGAGTCATTGTCGTATAAAGTACTAATTGTCGTATAAAGTACTACTAGATTTCCCCATCCGGGTTGATAAACTGCATTTGTCTGTAGGCAAGTCGATTCATTAGAGCCTTTTCAGGTTCTTCCATCCATCTAATAAGGCCATGGGGGTGCAGCATAACGCGAGGCATAGAGTGAGGTACGAAGTCAAAGTAAATGGGGTACGCCAAGAAGCAAGTTTTCTATTTGGAATTTGTCTGGTCGAACCAAAAAACGTCTGAAATGCCTCACCATATGAATAGTGAGTGGGCTCCTACCTCGCCCCGTGTTTTGTTAAAGCAAATCTTTGTGTTTGGAGGGTCGGAGAAAGATTCTTCACTCAACCGGGTTGCAAAACTCACATTTTGTAAAGTCAAATTGACTCCCTCCGTCGCCTAAGTTTAATAGCCTTTTCCTTGTACGCCTTCATCCCATCCTAAAGTAAAGGTGCAAAGCGAAAAGCTTCTGAGATGAGTTTTTGTATAAAGCGAGCCCTCGTTTATATGAGGTCCGAGGCATATTCCATCCTCTGGGTTCCCTAACTCTAATTTGGTGAGAACTCGCTCGATTCACATTTGTAATTAATTGTCCTTCTTGGGCTTGGGCTTGGATCCGGAATTAGAATTGGTTTGATTCTGCATAAGGCGCCGCTAAAACTGATGCGGGTTCTAAGCAACTAGCTTAGGCACTGGATTTGAAACAGAGCGAAGGTCATTGTGGATATTTTATATATGCACTGAAGCTGCTACTGGCTTTCAACTGGGCTCTCTAACTAACCGGGTATAGATGGAACAAAGGCAACCACCCATATCTATAAACCAAGGGCTCTATAACAACCGAGGGGAGCTGGTGTAAACGGGTATTTGTGTATGCAACTTAAGGGATCGGGTAAGTACGGGTTGCGACCGAAGGGAGCTAAGTAACCTTGCCTTCTGACTTGCTTTGCTTCGGCCTGCCTATCTGAGTTAGTGTCTTGCTTAGGGCCTAGGAAAAGGGCCTATCTACCTTCACTTGGTTAGAGACCTGGTTTCTTTTCGTTTCTCATCATTCTGACTGATCTTGAGCATGAGATTCGGTTCAAGTTGATGAGTGCTTGCTTGCCTAAGCGTCGATCCGTCGTGCTTAGGCTCTTAATGAATATATACCTATATTAAGTAGCCTTATGAAATGAAAGAAGAACCAGCTCTACTATGTGTAATGTATATGCAATGCATGCCCGTTATGCTATGCATATAATGTGGTGCTGGGTCTGAAAATAGACTCTAAAACTCGAAAATAGATTCTAGAGAGGATCACTGCATTCCTAACTAACCAACTCTCACCACGCTTATTACTTAATGAATGGGCAACCACCCTATTCTGCGGGGGGTGACATTGACCTTGCTAACAGATCCAATAAGATTATTTTAATCTCCTCGCACGCAAGTGAGTGGTTGACCTCTAAAAAAGGAGGGGATGGATTCATTCCTGAAAACCAAAGTTTGCACAAATTTGGCAACACCAACAATTAGATAATAGAAAGATACAATTTGCCAAAGGACTACTCAACTATTATGGTATGGATTATGTGAAAACATAACCACGCTAAGAGAGCTTATTAAAGGTGAGCTAAGGAGGGGATGCTACGTGCACTTGGGCAGACTAAACAACATTTTGCCTTTTTTTGATTCCAAAAATGTATGATGCTAACGGGGTGAGATTGACCAACTCTATTATAGGAAAGAAAAAATACACGAAAAGACCCTCCTAGACGTGCAGTGATATGAATAGACCCAGGTACAGAGAAGGGGAAATCAACCCACCGCATTCAACCTAACCCCAATAAATGTTATACGTTCGTTGGGCGGGCTCACCTCACTGTCTATCTATAAATCCATGTCCCTCCATCAAGTGAAAGGGCATCTCTTCTACCAGTAGTGTAACCACTTGTGTAACCGCACTAACTCACTTCAATCGCCTCATTGTGTAAGCTAACCTCGACGTGTAACCTCACCTGACTCATCTCACCGGGCACGTGGTACCAAGGGTAACAACGCACTTAGAACCGCCTCCTTACTGTGGGGGTATGAAACAGGTAACACACTTAGAGTCACTTCCTTACTGTGCACGTCGAACTGTTAACGCACTAAAAACCGCCACTTCCTTTCTGTTCACATGGGATGGAAACAGGTGGTCAATTTAAACTCCTTTCCTGGCAACATACTGCAACTGTTCACGCGCAAACACTTCTTTTTCCTACCTCCTGGGGACCCAACCCCTAGTCCCACCACGAACAACAGTAACAACAAGCCCACCTACAGGGCCTACGGAAATATGCCCACCAACTCTGGAACCATCGAACTCCACTACGACTATTGCTAACCAGATCAGCTAGGTTATAATATAACTTACATTTATATATTTGTTACCTTTTTAATTGATTGCTTAATTTATTCAATTCAATTTATTGGATTTATAGAACCCATGTGAAAAACTACCAACCATCACACCAGGCCTACTCCCTACCCACCACCTGGACTTATGACAACCAGTTATAACACCATAAGCCTACGGAAAACAGTACTAATGCGCTTACGGCTGCTGGTACCTGGATCCTGCCCAACCACCTGTTACCTAGTTTATGAGTGTTGCTTGGTGCTTGATTCTTTTTACAAAATTAGCTTGATTGAAGATGATCCGTAAGCAAGTGCTAGTCAATCCAGGAATAGTTGAGCTATTTAATGACAGGAAGCGATACAAAAAAGACCGGTACTATATGCCAAGTTTCAACGCTAAGTTGAAATGGCCAGGTTTCAATGCACTGCCGGGGCTCTTTGCCAAGTGGATTAGTTAAACTACAAGCGGCACTAATTATCTGGATCGGGAGCATGAGTCCAGTCTATCCAGATGGTAAATTCCGAAAAGAAAGGCCTCATGTCTATTTGAATTACGAGCATGATAGCATGGTCAAGACCTATCGAACCTATCTAGGTGGGAAATTTGAGAGTGAAAAGGTGGCATATCGAGATGGAAAATTGGATACCCGGTGAGAACCGAAGGGGTGTTGTCCCAGTGGGAAATTTAGGAATGGGAAGGTGGAAGAACAAATAACCGTGTTCAAATTATGTGATGCTGCTGGTTACCCTGCCTATACCCATGCTTCTTATTCTGCTGCTCCTTCCTTAAAAAGCTGTTGGAAATGATCCTAAAAATGCTGGGAATAAAGCTCCTTCTACTGATGCCGCTGGTAATAATGCTGATGCCAGGAATGTGCTCTTGGAACTGCTACGGGAACTGATGCTCTAAATCCTAACTTATGCTTATTTGATGTTGGTTCGACTGGTGCTTATGGGAAGGCTGCTTATGGTAATGCTGTTCTTTCTGCTTATTCAAATGAACCTAATAATGCTGGTAATGCTGCTCTGGGAACTGAGGAAGCTGGGAATACCGTTTAAACAGGTGCTACTCTGCTTGCTGGTTCTTATGATCCTGGGACTCCTTTTGCTGCTTTTGCTGCTGGTCGTGATGCCGCTTCGACCGATGCTTTGAATTCTGCTCTTTCAACCGGTGTTAATGGGGATGCTGAGTCAACTGATACTGGGAATAATGATGCTTTAGTTGTTCTGGTTCTAGTGCCGCTGATAAAAATAATTTCATTTTACTGGTGTTGGAACGAACTACTACTTCCGGTTCTGCTAGGAAGGCTGCTGGGAATACTTTTCTTTCCTTCACCTCTTAAACTCCTACTACTTTTCCTTCTTCCTTCTGTTGTCCTTAGTGAGGCTGCTGGTGATGAATACTTTTTATTAAGGTGAGACTCGAGGTTTCAGGTTACAGGTTCCAAGATTCAAGGAAGTTGGACTTGGCAAAAGGCTCCTGTCGAAAGAAAGGCATATGTTGAAAGGGTTCTGTCAAAAGGTTCCAAGGCTAAGGCTAATGGCATAAAATTATTTATTATATAAGAACTATGGGTACTTCTCCTTTATCGGGTAAGGTGGCTCAGTTCTATGCTGCTGGACCAGGACAAGACCTATCAGACAAACCTATTGAGGTAGTAAATTTAAGAATAAAAGGTGCATATGAAGATGATATAGATAAAAGAGTGTGGGCCTCATCATACGGACACGAACAGAAGGGGTCATGGTTGAGGGGGAAAATGCATAATATGGCGAGACTGCGGGCGTATTGGAGAATGTGTTGGCCAGCAACAAAAGTAATGCCTCTTCTTATTCCGTTCCGTTGAGGCCTTTCCGGAATTGAGCCGGTCACAATAGGTCTTTCTTCCCGCTATGAATCAATGGCTAGAGATTCCGAATGAGGTGTCCTATCCATAAGAAAAAGATAGCCTAAATTCCTGACATCTCTGGTTGTGTAGTTTATTGGCCTTAATATATGAGCACAACGCTATGACATATATGACTGCTTAATTCCCTTCCAGATTCGTCTGAATGAGGTGTGGATGCCGCAAGAACCCGAGATTGAAATAGATATCCTCCTATATGAAACGTACGTTTACTTGCTTTACTGATCAAGTAAATACGACCGGTATTCCTTCGTGCCTAAGCAGCCCAGCCGATTCAATAACTAATTCAATAACTAAGTATTGTGAGGTGCAGCAGTTTAAAGTAAAGAGAACAGTAGCAGGTACTTTCCATTAAAAAGTAGGCAGAGTAATGGCAAAGGTCTAAGTAACTCTCATGTGCTGACCGAAAGGTTAAGGTCTGTAAGCCAGTAATTGAAAGGGTGGAAAAAGATAGCAATAGGTTGTTGCACTAAACTAACATTCATCCTTAAGCAAGTAGTTGTGTAAAGGCAGGCAGCACTAAATCTCTAGGGGGCAGTAAATACAATAGGCCTTTTCACTCAATAAAGAGAGTAAATACCTATTTATAAAGAAGGGCTCTCTAGTAAATATACATCCAATCTGGTCAAGCAGGCAAAAGCGCATTTATTTATAAATCAATGTTAATATGATCAGGTAATGAAGTAGTATTTACAAGCGTTGGTTCATTGATTGTCTTTTCATTTATGGTCCACCCTCGCTCTCTCCCTTTAAAGGCGAATAAAAGCCCGGGAAGGAAGTCTATATAACTCCGGATAGGTTCAACTTATAACCCTACCGCCTAAACAAAAAAAGCTCAAGCAAAATTTATGGTCGCATAAGTTAAGTAGCGACCTGCATGCTTCAAAAGCTAAAGGGCTATAAGGCTGTGGAGAGGGGATTGAGAACCGGTCACGTATAACTGGGCACGGGCATAAACTGGTGGTCACTAAAAATCTCCTGGTCACGTAAAACCGGAAGGAGTTAAAGCAGACCCATTATGTTCAATCCAGTCAGTTAAAGCCAGTCAATTCAGTTACAGCCATTAAAGACAGAACCTCAGTTCAGTACAGAGACGGCAAGGCTAGCGCTATTTGAGTCGACCGGACAAACTACTCAAAAGAGCACTAGCTGGTTGGGGAATTGCTTATAATAGTTTTTTACCCCACCCGCCGCCTGCTGCCAAAACTTATACTGCAACCTGCCTGATTAAAGGATGGAGGAAGAATGAAATGTCAGGCACGAAGTGAGTTGGCTAAATATAAATGTGATTTCAGTGGGTACTTTGAATATTTTATTACCTTTTGAATCCTGCGCAATAAGTTTACCTATACCCGCTGTAGTATTAACCGTACTACCTAAGCCTCTTATGCTGCCATGCCTTGCCTTATTGGAAAGAAGGAACAAAGTGAAATGCTGCGCATTCAGCGATTCAACTAAAGAAAACAGAAAAAACATATAGTTTAAAGACCTGGTGGAGCAATTCTGAACTCAGATAAATGAGATTCACTTTATAAAAACACGGAGTGAAACCTCACTATTCATATGGTGAGGCATTTAGGGCAATTGACCTATAAGGAGGAGGTTAATGCGGGAATGCTCGGGCGAGTATTGGTAACATAATATTTAGTAATTGGCATCATTGTTTATGAGGTACGGAGTTGAATTAAAACAAGCCAAATTTTAGTTCTCAAGACCCCGATGGATGAAATTCTTTGGGCCCCCCTCAACATGAGGTTTATCCTTATAAGACACTTCTCGTTGTGGCTGGTAATAATTTTGTATCAATCAGAACC
>Ga0233336_1000222_pt1 | contig 10658 bp, 7 predicted proteins | sample GEONDECOMP225_FD_183636 | JGI IMG/M metagenome (GOLD analysis project Ga0233336, IMG submission 183636) | Leaf litter microbial communities from Shasta-Trinity National Forest, California, United States - GEON-DECOMP-225 | ecosystem: Environmental > Terrestrial > Plant litter > Unclassified...
ATCGTAACCTTAAGGTCATTATCATAGCAGCCATAATACCCCTATACACTCTATCTATACCTTGAACTAACTTATACCTGCTGTACAGAATACAAGGTTACTACATAAATTGGATTGAAGGGATGAATTGACAATGTCACTTACAATGGGGCACCTTTTTTTCAAAGGTGCTGAGCCAATTTTGGTATTATAACCTATATAATGAATGATGAAAAACTTATACATATGAAAAAAGAATAGGCGTTCCCCTCGTCCTTCTTTGGTCAGGGGTGCGGGTTCGTACCTTACCCCCAGATGACCCAGTCCCGCATTCAGTAAACACCCTTTCACTTTACGATACGCGCTTTACGGGTTACTATACCAATACCCTTTCACCTTCTACCTTTCACTTACCGGTATGATGAACACGGTTACTAATCCCCTTACCCTTTCAGCCCTGCTCGATGTTGTACGTAAACACAAAGGAGTTGTACGTTACCTGTTTGGACCCCCCGTACCCAAAAGGAGTTGTTATAAGCGCTGTTCTTTATTTCCAGTGTACAAAATGAGGATGAAGATGAGGAAGAGGAGTTGGTGGTGTTCTATCGTTAACTTTTTGCGATGCCCCATGCCCGGGAGGGTGCTTTGAAGTTAGGTGATTCTACGTGTGTTTTCAGTTCATGTTACCAAGTGAGTGCACAGAGGGTGTGATTTCAAGTGTGTTTTTAGATGTTACCAGTTCAATGTGCACAGGAGCTTATTCTATTTGTTTACCTCTTTTACTGCCCACGTGCCCAGTTAGTGAGGTTGGTGTTCGTGCCATGTGTGAACAATTTGAAGTCAGCTATGGCAAGTGGCACAGGTTAGAGATTGTGTTTAATTTACCACATCGGCAGAGAGGATAGGATAGGGCAAGTACAACGGACGGATTATGTAGCCATGTTAGGCGGACCAATATAGAAAGAAATATAATGCTCCTTACCAATATATGTAACCAATAGAGGTGTTGCATACAAAGGTGGATCAATAGAGCGTTTACAACAGCTTGTTTATTTACTTCAACAAGTGGGTTAGGTGGATTCATTCGCCCAGGACATGTTGACGAGAAAGAGATGTTCAAATATACACCCGCGGTTCCAACTTACGACGACGAAGGAACGAAACCACCCTGGATTATAAGGCCCTGTTTCCACCCCCGCATTCAGGGCCGCGTTCACGCTGCTTGTCTAATTACGTCTATAGATATAGGGGTGTTTCTTCGGATAAAGTCATATATTGAAATAAATATCTGATGCTTCGAAGCCGGTGTGATAAAGGTTGATTGGTTTTAAGATTGGTTTACCCGCGTCTTGCGACCGACTCCCAAGAGTTGGGATAAATGGGCGGTAAATGTCTTGGGGCTAAGGGATAAGGGTATATCAACAATGCTGAGGTGTTTTATCTCATACATGTTTAAACCCTGGAGGGTCTAAGGAGAGGGATATAAATGGGTATTACCAAAGGTATGATAGACATAAGATGCTATTATATTAAGGGTGGATCCAAGGTCTATAATGACTTTATTAATCATGAAATCATTGTAGTTGATCTCGATAAAGAATGGGTTGACCGTGTTGGCCTTACACTCTCTAATATAGGGGATGCTAGAAAGGTCAAAAGAAAGTGAAGGGGCCTAAGATTGAGTAAGCTCGAGAAGGAGCTTGAAGAGGGCCTCAATCATGTGGGCCCCTTGTGCCCCCAACATTATTCGCATTGGTTGGTAGCTTTCCCCCTTGCCTTCATTTATCTTTTTTATTCTTCCTTTTCCTATTCCTATTAGACTTCTGGTTACTAGATGGTATAGAAGCTACACTTTAACCAGATGAGGCAGAAGAAGGAGGAACCAAGTTCAATTGGGAAGAAAGCAAAGGGTCCAGAATGGTTTTATTCTCTAAGGTCTTCTATGAGGTATAAAAAAGAAAATAAACACACTCCTATAAAAGACTCTCTAAGATTCAGCCAAGCAAACCCACTCTTCCAAAAGTAAGCCCAGGGTGGTAAAATATCTAAGTCCAACTAGTAAAGAGCAAAAAAGGGAAAAAAGGGAAAAAAAGGGCCAACTAGAAGTTGGAAGGAAGGGATGGAAGGGGATGATGAGGACCCAAGTCCAACCAGCGAAGGTGCAAGAAGCAGTTATAGTAACCCCACAAAGTTACTACCTAAGGTTAAATCCCCTAAGCGAAGAAGGACATCTCCACAAGGGGATCCAACGGAGATTCTCTATCTGCCTCAGGTACCGCAAGCACTTCTCACTTGCAGTCACCTATCAAAAACCTAGGAGAAGCCGCTAAGGATGCCTATTCATGATTGATAACCGGGTGGAACAATTGTGGGCCAAGCTTTCGCGTTGGGAAGGGACATATAGGACTTAATCTTGTGGTTGAAACTTCAACAAGAAGGTGTCACTCTGAGTAACATGCCAACTTAACTAAAATCCCCTATTACGCGTCCATCCACTGAATAAGTGAGAGGGGATATTCTAAACACTTAGCCAACTTTAGCCTAGTGCTTGACGCTTGTGTGAGAGTCGCTTTCTCGGCAAGTATTGCTCGCTACTACAACACTTTTACACTCTCTATTAAACTTCTAGGTTTGTTTTGCAGCATTAGAGAATTTACTGTCCAATCCTACAACCAAAGCCCTACACCTATACTACTGTTGGTTTTCTATCAAAGAAAAGAGTCTAGTTCATTTTTACTATATTTCGTTGCAATATAGGCTATTTTTTTAACCAAAGGGATGCGGAAGCGAGAAAAAGATAAGATCAGGGTCTACAGTAGCCATTTTAATTCCTTGATACGTGGCTTCAACTGTATAAAATAATGTCACTAAACCTATATACCCAGTCTCTGACTTGGAAGTTGAAGGACCTGGTGCAAATCCCTGACCTTCCCCCAAATAGGACAATTTGAAAGGGGTTGAGCACGAAGGCTAAGCACTCTCTCCAAAGTATGACATTTGGAAAGGGACAACAGATTTATAAGCCACTGACAAAATGGTGTACACAGGCAATGTTGCTACATAACAAACCAGTGGAGGAAGAGGGAAAGTAACCATAATAGATAAGTCATTAAACATTCCAACACCAACACTCTCCAAAGACGCACCAGAATCAGCCACAAACGGAATGTTCATCCCAGACTTAGAGACAGGATCAGGAACACAATAGGATAATCGGTCTATCATTACAATTTTGCCTTTATTAGGGAACTTGAGCACTGGAAAGACTGAAGACATGGCGGCCTTCATCTCGTTTACCCGACTCCATCCCAGTATAAGGTTATAATCGAGAGGAGCATCTACCACTTCCACTTCTACTGAGACCGTCTTACCACCTAACTCGACCGGGAAGGTCAGGATGATTCCATGCGGCTTGAAAGAGTGACCATCGAATGCTTTTCACAGTGTAGCCAAGGGGAAAGCACCTCTTTGTTTTTGCCTTCTAGTGTCTTCTCGCCCCTTTCCAATAATAATTGGGGTCTGGCCCTATCCCATCCTTCTATCTGCTCCCAGTAAGGGTTCCCTCTCGGTTATGGGGCCGAGCCGGTCTCTTGGAGCTAACTAGGTTGTTGGTCTACGTTTTATCCCAGAAAGGTGTTCCCGCAGGCAAAGGGATTTCTTGTTCAGTTCTAATAAGGCCGTACCCACCATTCATTCAGCCAGTGGTTTTTAAGGTAAGTGAGCCTATGCAAGGTAAATCGTACAAGGTGGTTGGGGTTGGTAGCATTAAAATGAAGAAGTAGGGATCTTCCTAGAATGCTTGCTGTTGGTTCAAATTCATGAAGAGTATCCTGGGAACGCTCGGCCGGAACAATAGTCATAGTGAGTGGTACCACAAAGAATAAGTAAGCAAGTGTGATGGAAGGTCTGCCCGTGAATGCTGTCTGTAAGGCGGTCCTCCAACCAAAAGCTCTATTGGTGGAAGCCAATGCAAGGAACGAAGTGTGGGGCATAGGTGAGGCACGGAGTGAAGTTGTGGAAGCAGGTGGGTATTTTGGTAAGAGTATAGGTAAAGGGAGGCGGCTTCATAAAGGTAAATAGTCATAATGGTACCCAATAAGAAGATTTAAGCAAGTGTTGTGGAACGCCTGTGAATGCCGTATTGAACGCCCGTGCAAAGCTCTAAGTTGAGGTAATTGAACAACCGGTAGAAAAGTCCTGCTTTCCCAGGTCCTCCCTCCATCCATGGCATAACATCATCAAGTGGTCTAGGGCTGAAAGGTCTAGGTCTTCAGGTGGATATGTGTTGGGGAGTAAGGTAAGGATAAGGTTGGCCGGTTTCATCCTGACCCGAAAAGAGAAGGTATAGTGCAGTAGCAGCCAGCCATGAAGCAATTCCTTGTGACTAGAGGTGGAAGGCAGGAGCGTAGCGGTCTCTGCAGTGGGTTCTAATTCAAAAATTGTATAGTATTGGCTCGGCCAGACCAGAAGGTGATACGTGGTAGCAAGAAGAATTAATAAGGTAAAGGTTCGGTATTAGGGTAAAGGTGAATATATCCTAATGCCTACCCTCATCTGATGATCTGATTCCTGGCTTCAGCAATGAGTTGTTGAGCATTACTCCATCTCCTAGGGTAAAGGCAGTAAGAAAGTAAGAGGGTAAGGTTGATCCATCCGGCCCTTATAAGAGAAGGGTCTATAGTTGTACCTCCCTAAGCGCTTCATTCATCCAATTGGTATAGGGTTAACATTTATAGTTCTTAAGGTGAGCAGGGCGGAACGGAGACACTTCAGTAATAAAAGGGTAAGGTACGAAGTCGGAGTGATCCGGTCCTGAGAAGAGGTAAATAGCTGTACCCGCTAAGCATTCCTAAATAAAGTGGTCTAGAGCTAACAGGTCTAGGTAGTTGGTAACAGTAAAGGTAAGCAGCAGGGGCGTAGCGGGATTTATCGTAAAGGATCAAAGTGCTGTACCCCCGACTCCTGGCTTCAGCAATAGGTTCTAAGGTTTGGTGTCTATAGGTGGGTGGATAGTAGGCGGCAGGCATTAAATGAAAGGCGGGTAGGGGATTCCTAGAATGCAGTTCTAATTGATGAATCATATGGGCAAGGCTCGACGGGAACAGGTCATAGGGGTACCCGGCGTATATATATGCAAGTGTGAGGGCAGGTCTGTGAACGCTGTCTGGAAGGCGGGCGGTCAATCCAAGAGCTCTAAGGGAAGCCGGTGAACGCTGGCTGGCTGTTTAGGGCATTTCCAAAGGCATTTCCAAAGGTATTTCCAATGGCTGTTCCCAAGGCTGAGGGTAGAGGCTGTAGGGTATAGGGCTTAGTGTACAAAGGTAGTCCCAAGGGGAGGTCTGAGGCAGAATATTGAAAGGATAGTCTCGAGGCGGAGGAGGCATAGTTTTCCGATACTAGTCCAAAGGTTTTGCAGTTACCTTTCAGAGAGGCTAGGTACTCATATGTCCAGAGGGAGCTAGCCCTGACACAGCAGTGAAGATTGGGGTTAGAGAGGGTAACTTATACAGGTTGCAGGGTAAGCCTGTTAAGGCCTAAGTACATGACATTTATAACCTTTGTTAACTTTGTCACAGGAGGATGGGACATCTGCACTACAGGGCGCTACCGATTCTGAGGCAGATTGTAACCGGTCTTCCAGATTCAGTGTTGAGCAGCAGGGCGTATGCAGAGGATGTGCACTTGGCAAGAATGTAAAGGCTACTTTTCCAAGCAGCGAGAGTACATCCAAAGGGATCTTGATCTTATTGACTCAGATGTGTGTGGACCGATGTCAATTGCAACAGTGCAGGGAGCGTCATACTATGTGACGTTCATTGATGACTTTTCCAGGAAAACTTGGATCTTCTTTAGGAAGACCAAGGATGAGGTCATTGGTCGGTTTTGGGAGTTCAAGGCTCAGGTGGAGAGCCAGACAGGTAAGAAGATCAAGGTCTTGAGGTCAGACAATGGGGGAGAGTACACCTCAAATGAGTTCAAGGATTTCTGCAAGGAGGCGAGAATCAAGAGGGAGAAGACAGTCTCATACAACCCACAACAGAATGGGGTTGCGACGAGAAAGAACAGGTCCATCATCAGTACTGCAAAGGCTATGATTCATGATCAGGGTCTGCCTATGTTTCTTTGGGCAGAGGCATGCAACACAAAAATGTATTTGTAGAACAGGAGTCCTCACAGACTTTTGGAGGACAAGACTCCTGAGGAGGCATTCACAGGGGTTAAACCAGAGATCGGGCATCTCAGGATCTTTGGTTGCCCAGTTTACATCCACGAGCCTGTGGAGAAGAGGACGAAGTTTGAACCTTCAGGAGAGAAGGGCATACTTGTGGGGTACAGCGAGACCTCAAAGGCTTACAAGATCTTCATGCCAGCTCAGCGAAAGACAACGGTGAGCCGAGATGTTAAGTTCGAGGATAACCTAGCATTTAGGAAGTCTCATGAGTTACCAGCAGTGACAGAGGACGAGGAGCAGGTGGCTTCAAAAAGTGACCAGAGTTCACAGACGTAATGCAAAGAGTCAGCCTTCAAGAGAGGAGGAGGAAGAGTTAGCTCCTACCAGTTCTATTAGGAGACCCAGGTGGTTTGAGCAGACTTTGAGGGATGCTCGGGAGCATTTTGATGCACCCAGGAGCACATTCAGTGAGCGCAGGCCTCCGAGGAATTTTCCTAACTACATGGCCTTATACCTGAATCAAGCGCTTAGGATGTATCGCTATCAACCCGAGCAGAATAGCATGGCATGGAGGGAGATGGCTGGCATGAAACAACCTTACCTTCTGTTTTACTAACCTACCTGCTTAAGAGATATATGCCCTAGAACACTTACTTAATGAATGCACTTAGGAGAGACAGCTATAGAAAGACCCGGAATTGGATTGCATGAAACAACAACCTTACCCCTTGCCTTCACCCTAGGCGCATGGATGGAGTTATGCATTTGTGCATTAAAGATCCATCCACCTCCTCAATGCATGTCTTTTTGTGTTGGTTCTTTCATCTTCTTCGTGGGGGCATATGATTTAGGGCAAGAATCCAAACTATAACCAAGCTCAAATCGGCTGATACCAAGTTAGGCATCCAAGACTCGTCGCAGGATATAGGGGGATGGGGGGCCCGAACCATAGTTTTCAAAGTAGGGCATAATCGGTCTTGCTCCGTAACATGGGAAAAAGGGAGTAAGGATCAATCCTCAATTTAGGTCCTCCTCCTCCTCGGTCAGGGTTGAAGCTTCTATCCTATCCGGTTGGTAATCACAAGGGGAACTATTCATTTAAAGAAGTCAAGCTTTCAAGTGGTACTGATGGATCTCCCACGTCCTCATTAATGAATGCTGGATGTGAACGCCTGACTATCTAACTCACCTCTCTCCCGTAGGGGACTCATGGGATGTATTTGAACCTCGTCTCCTCTCGTCTCCTCTCCTCTCGTAATGGGTGGTTAGAGCAATCAAACCAGGGGATCTTTCTTTCGCGGTATCCCTTCCCCTTTCCTTTATCCCTGAGCTACAGCGAAGAAGCTAGAGTCTCCATTATTTGAAAGAAAGAGAGAGTGAAAGCCTTAGAGTTAAAGCTTTTGATGGCGAGTATCACGTAGAAATGCAGTAAGTATCCTCGGACCACCTAAAATGCAATCTTAATTAACAATTGAAATCCACTCGATACAGGTTTCTTTGCCACTACTCAATACAGGAAGGTAGGTGTTGCCGATACTCCGTTTCAAGTGTCAATGCCAAGTTTTTCAATGCGCTCAATCCCAAGAGGAGATCCAAGAGGAGATGCTGGGACTACTGATTTGGATTCTGCCATAAGGAAGGAGTTTCAGGAGCGGGATGAAGATGATGAGTCTTCAGCCAAGAACCAACCAATTTATTAATGAACAACTATACCCTTTTACAACGTTTCTATATGATAGCGGAGCGCCAATAGCTTTTCAATCCCAGAAGGCAATGCCAGGTGTCGATGCCGGTAGTCGATCCACTCGATCCCGCTACTCGATTCAGGTGGCGATGCCAGGTTAGATTCTTGTATGTTTGCGAACCGATGGAGGATGCTTGTAATTGCCTCTCTGTTAGCTTTTATGACGTGCCCCGTGTTCCCACCGGAAGGAAGAGATAAAAAAGACCCACATCACCACTGGATAGAGGGAGGAGAAGGGACACATCCGCGTATGGCGCCAACTTGTTTACAATTGATATGGCGATATCTGTCTATGCTCAGCTATGCTCGGGGCTCTGATCTATGGGATGGGTATTGGCTATAATTGGCTATGATCAGCAGCTATGAGTGGTTGGCTATGGCTGTCTAGTATTCCTGGCTAGTACTCCTGACTATGATAAACTTTGATTGGCACAGCTATGACTGGCTATGACTGGTGTTTGGCTGTTGCTGTAGGAACTAAGTTTCCATAGGGGTAAGCCCCTTTCCCGGGGAATATAGGGGCCTTCTCTTTTTGGCCATAAATGGTGCACTCTATCTCTCAGGTATGGTTTGAGCGGGTTCTGTGGTGAAGGTGACTTGGGTATGCGTTGATGGGAACTTTTCCTCTCGGCCAGTAAGTTATGGGTAACTTTTCTGCGGTCAGTGCTTCCCTATCTCTGGTCTGGTTCCACCCTGACTCAATGGATATGCTCATCTGTAAACAACTTGGCTCAATCTATTCTGGTGGGAACGATGGGAAACTTCTCTCCCGGGTACGGCTGTATGGCTATGACTGGCTATGATCGGCTATGATATCTGGCTATGATCAGGTATGATATCTATGGCTATGACTGGCTATGTCTTGTACGGCGGCTATGTGAGGTGCTCTATGTGTATGGCTGCTATGTATGGCTATGTCTGGCGGATCCTCAAATTGTTAATTAACGTATGTAACGCCATCGTCATTGCATCCAGTCAACGTGTAGGAACAACTATTGTTCCGTAGCGGTAAGTTTGGGTATGGGGGAACTTTATTTATCGGGTATGTATTGAACGGGGACTCATCTCTCGTCTGGTGGGAACTTGGCGGACTTGGTGGGTGCCTTACTTGGTGGGCTGTTAGCTCTTGGCTAGTTGTTAAAGGCTCTACCTCCCTGGCCTGAATGGCTCTCTATCTATTCTCTCCTCCCTGAGGGTTATGTTCTAGTGACGTACGTAGGTGTTGGTGGACACTTGTTGGGCTTATAGCTCTAGGCTTATTTTGAATGGTTTTCTTTTCCTACTGTATGTTGCGTATGATCTTCAAATGGTGAATCGACGTATATAACAAGCTGTTTCAATTGTTTCTGTTGTTGTGATGTGATAACTGTGGACTTGAGTTGAACTGCTGTGATCTGTTGGGAGCAACTGGGTGTTACAACTGCTGAACTGTACATAAGGTGAACTGCATCAGGTGTAACGAACTGGGTGATTCGATAGCTGAGGGCTTTCGGTGAACTGTGGATGTGCCGCCCCTCCCGTCCGTTGTACCTGTGTAAGTGCTCCTTCCCTTCCCTTCCGTCTAACGACTTCCTTCCCTTCCTCTCTCTGTTGGCTGTCGTTCATCCGGTGGACCACCTACTCCCACATCTGCCATCAATCAAACATTCAATCTCTCGATAAATCATGGGTGTACTCGCTGTCGACGGTTTCACTGTTTCACGTGTCCAGGATGTAAAGCCAGGTAATGCCACTGGTGTTATCAATGCTCTTGTATCGTGAAGCACCATAATTGTTGGGTGTTGTCTCGCCACACGATCAATCTCTCCAGCGGCATCCCGCCCGCAATCTAGTCATCCATCCTCGTTTTGACCAGCTTTACCTGACTTCGACATCCTGCTTCCATGTAGGTAGTAAAACTGCCTAAAAAGGCATCATATAACATTATCATTTTCCCCATAGAGCCTAAGTGCTTAGGTTGGTCCTGGTCCTGAGCATAGCGAAGGTAAGGTCTACTATTTGATTTATTCCTTACCTAAATAAGGATAGGAATCATTGGATAGGGGAGGAATCCTTTTTGTAAATAGTCTATGTCTATTATATAGTTCTGACCTTATATGGACCCACGCAAGGATATATGCCAAGGTTAATAATAGTCCAGCCCAAAGGTATACTATATTCTAGGGGTACCCTTTATTGTCCTTTATTAGGTCGGGCGAGAACAACACGTACCTCGCACCTTGTCCGATGCGGACAAGCAATAAATACATTGTGTTTGCTTTTTTAAGCACACAAAACTAAATGTATTTTATTTCGTAAGGGATCCCTTGCCCTTATAAAAGGGAAGTTTTTGGGTTACTAAAGAGGTATAGGGCCCCCGAAGACCAGTAAGTAACTTGTGGATGATGAGGCTAGGTCTAATCCTGCTTGAATTGGCATTTCAATGCCAAGTATTTTCATTTGAACCCTTCAAAGTTACTTGTCTGATGGAAAGAGAGATAGACCCACTCCTTACCCTGGCACTATAAATAGACCGGGATGATACCTGATGGAGAGATACCTGCCTGACCTTCCTTGGCGTACCTTACCTGCCAGGCCTTCCTTGCAAGAGACCTGACTTGCCATAGGAATGATACCTTACATTACTTCCCGTGCGTGCCTCTCTACAGGCCCGGATCGATTGAAGTACGGCTGAAGTACCACCCTACTAGTAGCGGGGATAAACTTCCTTTTTCTATAGGTCTTCCCCAGGTCTTAGCTCAATCATGAAGAGAGAGTAGCGAC
>Ga0233336_1000223_pt1 | contig 10638 bp, 6 predicted proteins | sample GEONDECOMP225_FD_183636 | JGI IMG/M metagenome (GOLD analysis project Ga0233336, IMG submission 183636) | Leaf litter microbial communities from Shasta-Trinity National Forest, California, United States - GEON-DECOMP-225 | ecosystem: Environmental > Terrestrial > Plant litter > Unclassified...
ACCTGTCTCAGAAGAAGAAGCGATCACCTTACTCTTTAATTTATTACTACCTTAACCCTAGGATATGGGATGGAGTGCTGCCCAACTCATTCATTGTTGAAGCCAGGAAGAACTGGGCTGGGTAGGCATCATGCTATGAACCCCTTTTTTTCACACAAACTTCCCACCTGCAATAAATATACCTCATAGCCCTCCCTAGACTTGATGATGGAATCGCTTCATGGCTACTGCACTATAAACTTATCTTCTCGGGATAGACAGGACCCCACCAGGATACTGAATTGTTAGGGATTCTGACAGCATTGTTAGCATATGCTTACTTTTACTGAAGTGCCATCTGTTCTACCAGAACTTACTGCCTTCAAGCCTTCAAGGAGATGGAGTTATGCCCAACCCACCTAGAGCTTCTGCCAGGAATACTTTTTGGATAGGAATTAGTATTTACGTGCCTTCTTTTCTGTTTACCGGAATTTACCGCTACGCCCCTTCAATCTAACAGTTCAATTATTTAGTGTTGTCTCTTACCAACCAATTGATTCAGCTTGATGAAGCCAGGAAGGAGTCAGGGATACCACGAGCTCTTCTATTTAGTTTTAGACTTTACTGTAATATCCCCTCCCTTTACCTTATGAACTTGGTATATAATATTCTGGGGTAGGTACCACCTATTACCTTCTTTTTGGTGGTATCATGTTCCCGCCGAGGAACGAAGTGAGACGAGTCAGAAATTAGAAACCACTGCCAGAACTTATTAGACACGGATGGCGGCTGGATGGTTGGAACTGCCCTATATGGATTAATTCATCACAGCCAGAGCCTTTAGCAGAGATCGTTGAACTGCCCTGGATTGAGGAATTAAAGCCAGAAGAACTTCAGGCACGGAGTGGGAAATTCAGTAATAGAAGGTGGCGTTGCGAATGCTTAGGAAGCCCGTTGAACTTGGCAACCTAAACTGGGAAATTCAGAGACCGATTAGACTGAACCATACATCCGAGCAATCAATACTTCCATGCAATCAATAATTCCAATAGCTTCTATCACTAGCCTACTTCACGGGCCATATGTGACCCTTTACCCTTACCTTTACTTCTTTGTTACCAGACGACCTAGATCTCAGAGCCCTAGACTTTATGGAAGGAATAACTTCATGGCTGCTGCACTATACTTTTATCGGGTCGGGATTAGACACCATGACTTGAATTTCATAGAAGCCAATACAATAAATATGATTCATCCATTAGCGGGCACCCACTGACTGCTAGGAATAGATCTTCATGCCTGCTACTCCTTGATAGCCACCTGCAATAACTTTACCTATTAGCCGCCTTAGACTTTATGGAGGAATCGCTTCATGGGGACACAAGTAACCACCCTTCTTATCTTAGAAGAAGCAGCACCGGATGAATGGATGCATCATGGCCGAAGGACAAATCCTGACAGGGAAGACAGGAAGTTACTGGAGGAAGGAGTCTCTCAGATATAAGCATTAGATCACTTTAGTTAGGGAGGGATATTCTATTCTTATATCGAAGAAGGGAAGAGAATATATATATTAGTTCTATATCTCTTCTCTATCTTTCTAGATTATTAGTGGAAATAGGGAGGGAATGGAATAAGAACATATAGAACTTAGATTTCTATATCTAGATAATAGTGGCACTTATTTCGCTCTTTAGCCACTGTATTTTCTACGCTAAGTGACCGGGTCTAAAAGAGCTGAGTAGTAACCACCCTGTGCATCCCGTAGGGTACTTGTGCTATGTGAATCGGGCTATGGGAATCGGGACTACTACCTGTAGTACTTATGTTTAGTTTTTTATTCAGCACTCACGAATCTATTACACAGCCCAAACCGGGTTACAGTTTGATATGGGGATCTTCTTTAGAAACTTCTTATGGATCTTCTGTCGACCGCTTGAATATTGATCTATATTATATATGAGTCAATGCGATTCCTTTTGATCAGGTCAAGTCAATCCTTCAACTCGACCCCCTACCCTACAGTAAACTCTACCCTCAACCCTCTCTACCTCACTTACGCATACAGAACACGATGGCGTTCCTACATCGAATGGATTCAAGGATTGAATGAACATGCTTACTTACGATGCACCTAGTTGACTTAGCCTCGATTACAGATTGTGCGAGTATGCTAGTGGACTGTATCGAAGGCTTTGTGCTTATGCTTGATACTAATTAACGATCGATAGTTATTGATCGTACCAATACAAATAGGAATGAGTACCAATGGACCAATTAGTCCCGATGGACCTTACTGAATGATGAGCACTGATTGTTACAAATATGAAGGAGTCCCAATGGTTTACTTACAGAGGGTGCCATAGCACATAGACCTACGGACAAATTAAAGCACACATCTCCCGAATGCCGATCCACCACACACGGGACGGCACAGCAAGGGGAAATCCCGCATAGCCGTTGAGCATAGCTGATATAGCCTCGACAGCCAAGCATAGCTATCGGCTATGAAAAGAGTGGATCCTCCTAAGAAAGGATACGGAGCACACTTCCAGCAGTGAACGTAGCGCCCCCGGCCGGATTATGGACCTCTTGCTTCGAATCGATGCGGTTTTTTTGCACTCCAAAGTTCCCGCAGAGGAGCACCCATATATTGTCCTGGAAGGACTCAAACATCTCTACTAGATGATTCTGGTTCAATGTTTCTCTACATATGGTCCTTATCAATAATTTATTTGCTACTAATAGAATAAGTTTGCCCAGAGGCACTAGCTAGAATAAGCTTAGAGTTATTATCATTGACTGAAGCATGCGAGGGTATCATCTACCTGAGGAGATCTCGATTGAGACCTGACATAATTAGCGGGCTTGCTCCTTGCTTGCGAGAAAGAAGGCTTTAGAAACACGGATGCTTACTGGGATAATCACCCAGGCGGGATAGGATAATAAATGAACCGGAGGGATTTGATTACTTATGCAATTTTGAATAGATCAAAATACCTGGCCGGCTGCTTCACGCTCAGATCGACAAAAGCATCAATTTATATATTTATTGACATAAGAGCACTACACATTTGCACACCTATAATAGGTAAAGTGGCAAGGGCAACTGTGTTATTCTACGTTTTTGGAGATGGGATAGTTCAGGTATATTAAGAACTAAAAAAGGAAACAAACTAGATAAGCGACGCGACCTTCTCTCTTTAAAAGGTAGAATGCAGTTTGTCGTGGAACTTATTATAGTAACTAATTGTATAGAGAGGGAGTAGAGGAGATTCAGCGGTCACTCCGCTCCCCATCCCAGATGGAAAATGACGACAAACGTCTCTAGCAAAATGGTTTTTAAACCACATATTCTTGTGCGCGCTTCTAGCCCGATTCTATAGAATCAAACTTCAAGCTTCAAAGAAAGGTACCCACCCTTCTAAAAACAGAGTGCCTTACAGTACTTGCGTTCGGAGCGGCCATGGAAATAAAAAAACACCTCCGTTACCCCAACTAAGTTCGGCAACAAATGATAACTGTGGAAACCAAGCATGAGTAGTAGTAGTTGCAACCATTGGTATTCAAACCGACAACAAGATATCGATCGCAACTTCCTTTCTTCCAAACAAACTCTCAAAATATAGGAAATTCGGCAAGACTTAAGAGTGCATGGGTGCAGAAGACATTTAACCTGCTAAACTTCCAGGAGAAAGATCGAGTCGAAGAGGGGAACAAATTAATTCTTTTATAAACGTATTAGCAACTACTTCTTTCAAGCTCTACCTAATCCTCTTATATTTTTACCACAAGCTAGCTCTCCATTTCCATCAATCAGTGAACCCCCCCACTAAAGCTATTTCCTGCATTCCTCGTATCGGGCTCGTCTTGCCTGGCTGTCTTCTCTTATTGCGCGGAAAGCATAGATATATCTTTACATTCTTGTGCTTCCTGTTTGGTATAACAGTAGGTCAAGTTCACTGCGACCAACCCAACCTATTCATTCATCAGTGCCTGGATATATTTCTTTGACTGTCTCGGGCTCTCAGGTGCTTGCATTGATAGATTTATTTGACTGGAAATAAATGAGTAGTGATTTAATCCTTGTTCCCGTTCTCCCGCGTCAATAGCATAAGGTTATAATACGTTACATACCTAACCTGTAAGGATAGATTGAATCATATAAAAAGTTTAATAGATAAAAATGAACCGGTAAAGGAAATGAAAAAAAGATAGTAAGAGAGCTTGCCAGGCCCCACACCACGTCTCATGAGCTTGAGAACGACTGACTTATCAAATAGTTAGGAGAGCATGACTTGCTTTATGACTTGAAACCCATGAGGAAGCCAATATAAGTCTGCAGGTCATAGTGCGGTATGTGAAGCCAACCTAGTGAACAGAAGGAACAAGCCGGCCGGCTACTTACTAACTGAAGAGCCTCGCCCTAAAGCATATCCCCTAGAGAACTGCGTAGGGCCAGGGAGCCAGCAACCAAACTACAAAGGAGAGGAGACACAGCGTATGACTCAAGCGGTGGGAATCTTTGGTCTGCATCCAAACTGAGAGGAACCGTGATGAGATGATTGGTTCATTTTTTTGAACAGGATTTCAAACTGGTACACCCACTATCATTATGAAAGAGAGAGAATGCTTGGTTGACTCCGGTTTAGATTGGCTACGATTGAAGGCGGAAAGTTTTTATTTAGTAAAGCTGTCTGTAAGGTGGTTAGCCCCTCCCTATCCCAATAAGAAGGAGCGCCCCCTCTCTCCCTATAGGCACTCCTCTTGACTACCATGAATGAATTGAGGACCTTTCTTTATAAAGCCAGGAAGCAGACCCATACCTCTCACCGGCCGTGGGAATGAAGAGGAAGGGTTCAATAAGAGGAGAGCGAACTCAAGTGAGTCCTTTTTATAGTACACCTCACAATTGCCAGAATTAAGATTAAGCATTCATTTTTATTTATACATCTAGATAAGCAATACTACCACTGGATCTAATCCACTCACATTTGCAAAGAACATAGAATCATTCACACTCAAAAGAGGGAACGCAAACTAAAAAATTGCCTCTACTCGCCCGAGCAATATTACTATTGCAGTCACATTAGTGGTATCACCATTTGCTTGAGCTATGGGTGATGTTTCCATTCATTACAGCAAAGGAGGGGAAATAAAAAGATAAAAACATACTTTCGTATTCGCCAAGGTGGATACAAAGTGTAACCCTATCTTTGCATTTGCTCGAATGATATGCCTATCGAACTCATGGATTAGTGGCATGATCTGTTATTATTCTTGCATGTGAGCGAACGTAATGAACTTGGCTATATTATGCTTAGAAGCCTTATTATAAGTTACTTGGTTCTTAAAACCAGCTATATTTTATTATTATTATTTCCTACATGAGCTTTAAAATCACTTCCTCGGAAGCTTGTGTCGTTGTGATTCCAGTGGAAGCTATCTAGGAGTGGCCCAGTGTCCACCACTACTGACTTTGTAGTTTCGATCATGACCCATTACTGACTGGTTTTATTCAATTTATGGGTTTGCTTCGTGATGAATTTTATCTTCCTGTGAAACCAAAATTATCGAGGGCAACTAAAGGATCCTCATCATCAATACTGGTTGGAAAGTTTCTGAGTCGATCTTATAGCCAGGATGTTGTTGCCGTGCTACTGGTTGTTGCACCCGTTAGGCCGAAGTCGGCTGCTAGTGGTCCATCTTTATTTCCTAGTATCTGCATTGATGTGTTCGCGCTCTTGCTGCTGATGGCTAGGTATCTTACTTTCTAGAGTTTCTATATTCTTGGCTTGCTTAGTTGATGCACCTGTTGCTGCCACAATTGCTTTTTTTTCTTTTTTATTACCCGGGCTAATATAGACAATCATTTGGTGGGAGGAAGCTAACTCCCACGTAGTGATTGAAGCAAACGACCTAAAGCCGGGGTAAAGGCCAATAAAAAGACTTCCTGTAGTTAAGGAATCTCCATAGACAAGGAAGGTCATTTTGGTAAGTTCTAGAATAATCAAAAGGGTATAGGTCCTTTAATAAAGTCTGCAGAATATGAAAACTGAGCCAACTGGCGATTCCTTTCCTTTTACCTCCACCTTTGCTATTTATTTTATTAAGTACTCGAACTATCCATCCTCCACCTTCGCTATTCCTTTACTTCCTCCCCGGTCAGCTGGGATTCATCATGCTATAAAGCCAAGTATCCTGGTCCATGATGCTAAGGCTGTGAATAGACTGTTTTGGATCCATTAGGGACATACATGCTAAGGCTTGACCTGGGCCCGGACTCCGGTGACTGCCCTAGCCAAGAATAACCAGACTTATCTGAATAAGGCGATCCCCAGTAGAATAGGTATGGACGCCTCGATAGCGGCAGACAGCAAAGATCACCCACAGTGCGGGTGCATCGCTGCGGGGGCGATGGTTAGCCTTATTGCCCAGGGCTTCATTCGAGTGGGTGACTTGCCGAAGAACTGGGGTTAAGTAAGAGTAGCCCGAACTATCCTTTCCTCAATAGAAATTTTAGTTCAATATGTCCTTTTGGTTACTAGGGTCTATTGATACTGAATACATGAGTTCCCTTTCTGTAACTAATAAGTAACTAACTCTGAGAGGAAAGACTCTCAGATGCTATATTTGGCACCAGGATTTAGGCTTAATAACTGAACTTAGTGCACTTTACTTCGTCATCAACCGCATCGAGAAGTTCCACTTCATCCGTGGCCGGATCTGGGGCTTCGTCCTCATCATTAGCAAAGGATTTGGCAATTCAATATCAATCGAAATCGAGGTCTGCCAGATCGGTTACATCTGGATCATTGGCCGGCTCAGCATTTATAGAAAATCAGAATCTGGACCTGGAGGTCGATCTTGATTGGGCACCTGCAGTGGGGGATTGGGTGGGGTCCACACCATTCAAATAGATTGTAAATAATTCTATTCATTCCGGTTTTTTGAATCCATAATAAAAATCTTTTTGTTTCTGCGCCTTGTGAGTTGGAAAGAAAGAAAAACTATACCCCCTCTCATATTTATGGTAAACCCACAGATAAGGGGGAGCCTACAACACCAATGAGTTTATTTATAATGGTATTACCAGGATAGGAGGGAGATCCTTATCTTATTAATTACCTTTATTGGGCCAAATGGATAATATAATATAGTTAAATAAGGAGGAAGTGCCATTCATTCTCTACAGAATAGTTGGATAATAGATAGACATAGAAATCTATTATCTATTCCCGATTCCCTAGCTTGGTCATACCACCAGTTCCGGGGCCGGGATAGATAATACCGGATGGGCAAATAGATAAAATAGGCTTGGCCATACCGGTTGTGGAATAGGAACAGTTGTTGCATGGGCTTTACCATAATAGTTTAACCTTCCCCTCATCCTCTTTCTATATCTCTCTCAACTAAGCGGTGTTCTTATAACGGTGCGGTCGGTGGGACCTTCCCCCCCCATTCTAGACTACCTTCATCATTCTCTACCAACAGTTGAGCCTCTAATAGTTGGCCTTCTAATCAAAACTAATAATGGTTGGGCCTGGCCATTCTGCTACTATACATACAATCTCATGCCCTTGTGCGAGGGAACGCATAGGAGAAGCAAGCTGCCCGAAAATGGGCTTTGCTTTGGAGGGGATAACATCCTCATCATAGCTTATTCGGGTAGTAGGAGGTCGAGCTTAGAAGAGCCGAAGCCCGAGCGAGTATGAAAAGGCCTTACGCCAAGCTCAACAAATTAGTGCTTTACGGTAGGGACACAGTACTAATAAAGCAGTTCCGGTAGCTCCGGAGTTGCAGAGTCCTGTTTCAATCATCTATGTCCAACCTAGCGAGCATGAAGGATTACAAGATTCCGACTACTATGGGCTTCATTAGCTATAGGTCGCTCTAGGGGGAGAGAGCAATGAAGGCATTTCCCTTGGCTTGGTCAGGCAAGGAAATTACCCATGCATGGGTATCGGGAACTCCTATAGGGGACGAAGACACCTGATGAAGGAAGTAACCCCCCCCCTCGCTTTTCCTATGCGAGGGAATAATTAGACCAACATCCAAGTGAATTGACTTATATCGCTTAGCTTTACTTTTAGAGTAGGGGATAACATCCTGAACATCAACTCTATCCTCTCGCCTTTTATAGCTCAGAGGGAGAAGACTTCATTCCTGATAGAGCTTCGCTTTAATGGAATTTAAGGTTATCCTTTCCACTATTGTCTTTCATGACTTCCGCTATTCATGAGACACTTATTGAGGAATGGGGAAAACATCCCAATAGCTTAGGAAGGATATAGTTTCGCTTTCCTTATGACCTTGATAGCTTCACTATAGAGTCCTGTAATTTAAGTGACTATCTCCTCTCGCTAACGCTCTTAATGCTCAGGATGGAGATAGCTTTGCTAATACTATATACTCTGCTTCGCAGTTACATCTATCGCTTCGCTTTATCAGTCTTTCCTCTTCGATGAAGGATCGCATTAATGGAATAAGACACCTAAGGTGATATTTCACTCTCACCTTCTGTGTTGCTCTTCGAGCTTTTTTCGTTCGGGAGCTTATTTACCTAAATAACTTCGTGTTTAATTAACAGAGAGGATAAAAAGCTCAGCTAACATGCACTTTTAGCGCCAAAAAGCCCATGAGGGGGAGGGCCCCCGAAGCCCAAACCATGCTGCACGTTTACCTCTGCCGGAAGCCCACTGACCCGACGGTCTGATACAGCCCCTGACGTCAAATCAATCTCACAAAAAGTCATTCAAGGTATAGGGGGAGGAAACTAACATTTTTCTGTACGGACCCCTATAAAAGGAGCTACCTCGGGTTCGTACCTCACCCCCTCCCATGACTGCTCGTGCTATCTCTCCCACGCCCGGTCGTCTATATAAATATGCTGTCATGTCTGTGGGGAACCATCGAGCCAAGTCGCAAACGGTAACGCTTTACTAATGACCTCGCCCTATCTCCCCGGCGTGAACCGGATCAACCACGTATTCTCGAAATGAGTTATGAATAACGTGATTTTACGCATGCGATATCACGTTATCCATTCTTGTCTTTTCATAATCATTTTACTATAGGAGAACTGCCTCCCCAGCCAGTAAAAATAATATCTCCTTAGCCCAGAAAGAACATATACTTAGCCTTCTAAGTAAACAAGGAGAGAGAACAATATTCAGGAGCAAGGACGAAGTCGAATTAAGTAAAAATACCTCAAGGATGGCTTTCCTTAAGGCGACTGTAGTCCGATCTCGTTCATGATTCTGGTAGCAATAATATTGACTGAGAACTGGATTTAGCAAGTCTCATTAATCTTACTTACCCAACCCCGAAAAGAAAATACATCATTGGTGTAGGGGTTTATTATCATTGGATTATCATTGGTGTAAGTCTATCCGGGTGAAAAGGCTATCCAGTCGAATCAATCTATCTTATCATCTGAGGGCAATATCATCTTCTATTTTCATAGGTTCTCATATGATCATTCGTTAGAGCGCCGTAGAGCACAAGCATTAGAGCAAGCATTAGTGTAGATTCATATATAATGACAGCGAGGAGAACAACTTAAGAAATCTATGGGTATCTTTTCCGCCGGTCTTGCCATGGTCTCGATTCTTTCCCAGCTAATAAAACCAATCAATCTATCCAGATGGTAAATAAAGTCCTTACAGTCAGGAAAGAGAGGGTCATTCAAATTCCATTTCAAGCGGTTTTATGCTTTTGAAATAAACCCAATACTGATAGGCCGGTCAATCTCTTTTTCTTGGAGGAAATACTATTGAGTGCGCTTCTCGAGAGACCACGAGGAGCTCTTATATTGGGACTCTAGACCACAAGGAGTGCGTGCCAGTGCTATCTCTTCTATTGGAACTCGAGGAGTGCGTGCCAGTTCCCTGTCTTGGTGAAAGAGCGAGGAAAGCCAGTCTCTCTCTCTATCCAACCAGCTATCTATCAGCTATCCAGCCAGGCAGTAAAGCAAGGAAGGCATTCTCTTTGGAACGAAGCTCTCTATCTCTCTAGGAAGGCCAGTCTCTGTATCACCAGGCAGGAAGGACAAAACTAGCTAAATATTAGCTTAATACAGATAAACCTAGCTAAACATTATAAAAAGAAATATTCCTTTGATAAAATCAATTGGTGTCAGTTATATATGTTTTTCATATACACTTATATATGTATTTTATAAAGAATTATATATGTATTTTATACTTTCGTGGGGTGAGCCTCCCCTACCCAATAAGGAAATTAGGTACATTATAATAATATTGAACCTGAATCATCACGAAATACAGACCAGAAAAGAGTGCATAATATAATTAGTAATGGAGAATAGAAAGTATTCCTGCGAGACGGTAAAGTAAGCCAGCCGGGATGGCGATAAAAAGTTTGATTTAATTGAGGACTTTGCTTACCCCAATGGCTTTTCTTTATTTACCGCGCTTATATATGCTTTATAACAAGATTACTTGCCTTATTACTTTGATTACTAGCCTACCAGCTTGCCAAATGTTGAACGGATACGCCCCCCCCATCAAATTGGTCCTGTTTTCTTTATAAGCAGGCATACTTACCAATATAGCATTATAAAAAAAATATCACCTGCCAACAAGCCGAGCCAGTAGTTATAAGGTTATAAATGTAAGGCGGCCTCTACTTAAAACA